>Ga0169931_10000059_pt1 | contig 145522 bp, 144 predicted proteins | sample Kivu_15m_20L_FD_129675 | JGI IMG/M metagenome (GOLD analysis project Ga0169931, IMG submission 129675) | Freshwater microbial communities from Lake Kivu, Western Province, Rwanda to study Microbial Dark Matter (Phase II) - Kivu_15m_20L... | ecosystem: Environmental > Aquatic > Freshwater >... | reverse complement strand
GTCATCCTGGTGCTGTTCGGGGGATCGCAGATTCCCAAGATGGCTCGCAACCTGGGTCAGGCGCAGAAGGAGTTCAAGAAGGGTCTGTCGGACGGCCAGAAGTCGGCCGATGCATCCGAGGCCAAGAATCCCGAGAGCGAACGCCAGAACTGACGGAGGCCTCAGGCGCCGACGCTGCTGCGACGCCGCTTGAGGATGCGCCGACGCTCGCGCTCGCTGCACCCGCCCCACACACCGTGCTCGATGCGGTGCTGCAGTGCGTGCTCCAGACAGGCGGCCATGACCGGGCAGCCGGCGCATATCTTGCGTGCGCGGTCGACGCCCACCCCGTCACTGGGGAAGAACACCTCAGGCGGGTAGTTGCGGCAGTTGCCCAACGCCATCCACGTCGTGTCCGACGGGTCGTACTCCACTGCGCTGTCCATGGTGCCCTCCTGTCATCGGCCACCGCGGGACTCCCCGGTGGCACTCGGCAACTTGGACGCTGTCCATCGCCGCTGTGGTTCCCGCTGACAGGCACAGTCAAGCGGGCATCCGGGACTGTCGCAACGAGTCATCGCTCACGCCGCGGATAGGCTGAGAGACCGTTCGTCCACGGGAGACGCCATGACCGCCCTCGAATCGCCACCTGAACCGCCCGTCGCACATGCCCGCATCGTGTATCTGGGCCCCGTCGCACCCCATTGGGAGGTGTACGGCGACTACGGCGACCATCGCCTGCTGGATGAGTTCCGCACCCGTGTCCTCGCGCGCCTGGTGCTGTTGCCCCGCGACGATCCCCAGTTCCGGCGCAATCGCGAGCGCATCCTGCGCGACGCCGAGCGCGAGCGCATCTCGGTCGAGTGGGACCTCGGGCTTCCTGACGCCGTCGGCTGAGGCCACCCCCAGTTGAACTCGGGGTGAACGTTCGCTGTCAGTGGGGTGACCTCGACCCGGTGGACCAGGTAGGCGTGGTTACGCTTCCCACATCGACACCACCGGTTACGACCAACGCTTCATCAACCGTGAGCTCAGTTGGCTCGCTTTCGACGAACGTGTGCTGGCGTTGGCGAGCGAGACCGGACTTCCCCTGCTCGAGCGGGTCAAGTTTCTCGCCATCTTCGCCTCCAACCTCGACGAGTTCTTCCAGGTCCGGGTCTCGGCGCTGAAGGATCAGGTGGCAGCCGGCGTCGCCGCCGTCACCACCGACGGGCGCACGCCGGCCCGGACGCTCGCCGAGGTCAGTGCCGAGGTGGCGCGACTGGTCTCGCACCAGGAGTCCGTGTTGCTGGGCGACCTGCTCCCGTCGCTCGCCGCACTGGGTATCGAAGTGATCGACTGGGACCAGACCACGCCAGCCGACCGCGTGCTCCTGTCGACCACCTTCCACGAGCGGTTGTTCCCCGTTCTCACGCCCCTGGCGGTGGATCCGGCCCATCCGTTCCCCTACATCTCGAACCTGGCGCTCAGCCTCGCTGCGATGGTCCGCGATCCGGTGACCAGCGAGCGCCGCTTCGCCCGGGTCAAGGTTCCCAACGTGTTCCCGCGGCTCATGGCACTGGCGGACGGGCAGCGCTTCGTGCCCGTCGAGCAGGTGATCGCCGCCCATCTGGGGTCGCTGTTCGTGGGCATGGTGGTCGAGCAGTGGGTGGCCTTCAGGGTGACCAGGAACGCCGACCTGACCCTGGAAGACGAAGATGCCGACGACCTGTTGGCCCTCGTCGAATTGGAGTTGCGGCGGCGCAGATTCGGCAGGGCGGTGCGCCTCGAGGTGCAGGCCGGTGCCAGCGACGAGATCCTCGATCTGCTGCGCCGTGAACTGGACCTCGAACCGGGGGATGTGTCGCAGCACCGAGCGTTGCTGGACATGACCTGCCTCTGGCAACTGCACGGGCTGAACCGTCCCGACCTGAAGGACCCTCCATGGCCGGCGGTGGTGCCGGGCCGAGTCGCCGCGGCCGACGAGACCGATCGCTCGATGTTCTCGGTCATCCGCGAGCGTGCACTGCTCGTACATCATCCCTACGAGTCGTTCGCTGCGTCCACCGAGCACTTCCTCGACCAGGCGGCCGACGACCCCAAGGTCCAGTCGATCAAGGTGACGCTCTATCGCACCTCGGGAGACAGTCCGATCGCCAACAGTCTGATCCGGGCCGCTGAGCGCGGGGTGCAGGTGGTGGCACTGGTCGAGTTGAAGGCCCGCTTCGACGAGGCGAACAACCTCACGTGGGCGCGCCGTCTCGAACGTGCCGGGGTGCACGTCATGTTCGGGCTGCTGGGTCTGAAGACGCACTCGAAACTGGTCCTCGTGGTCCGGGCCGACGACGACGGCCTGCGACGGTACGTCCACATAGGAACGGGCAACTACAACTCGCGAACGGCTCGCGTCTACGAGGACATCGGACTGTTCACGGCGGACCCCGACATAGGTCACGAGGTGAGCCACCTGTTCAACCACCTGACGGGATACAGCCGGGACGATCGGTACCAACACCTGATCGTCGCCCCGCGCTATCTCCGTCAACGCCTCGAAGAACTGATCGCCAACGAGGCCCGCCTGGGCGAGCAGGGACACATCCTGTTGAAGATGAACGCCCTCGCCGACCCCGAACTGGTGGAGGCCCTGTACGCCGCCAGCGCCCAGGGATGCCGCGTCGAGTTGATCGTTCGGGGCATCTGCTGCTTGCGGGCCGGTGTGCCGGGGCTCTCCGACACGATCACGGCACGGTCGGTACTGGGGCGGTATCTGGAGCACTCGCGCATCTACCGCTTCGCCAACGGACAGGGCCTGGGAAGGCCGCTGCACCTGATGGGGTCGGCCGACCTCATGCCGAGGAATCTCGACCGTCGCGTCGAGGTCCTCGTCCCGGTCACGCATCCCAAGCACCAGCACTGGCTCGACACCACACTGGCGTTCCTGCGTCGGGACGACGTGGCGCGCTTCGAGATGCTGCCCGATGCGACCTGGGAGCGACGTGGCCCCGACGCCTTCGAGCCGCACCCGCAACAACTGATGCAGGAGTGGGTGGCGAGCACCCAACTGCGGCGCTGAACCCGTTCAGCGTTCCTTCCGGTGCTGTTCACCTCGCATTCAGCCTTCTGACGGCTCTCGGCAATACGTCGTTCGTAATGTCTGCTCATCGCCGAAGGTGAGGTGAGGTGCGACGGCGACGGATCACCAAGCGCTACCGTCGGCGCTGAGCACGGAGGTTGCCATGACCGTCGAGACACGCAGAGCATTCCACGCCCACCTCGATGAGGTACGGGCGTCGGTGGCACGGCTCACCTCCTCGGTGATCGAGGAGATTCCCCGGGCTACCAACGTGCTGCTCGACGGTGATCTCGAGGGGGCGGAATACGTGATTCGTGCCGACGATGAGATCGACGCCCGGGCGATCGGACTCGAGGAGAGGGCCTACCAACTGATCGCGTTGCAGGCCCCGGTGGCGACTGATCTCCGTTCGCTGGTGGCAGTCGCCAAGATCGTGGGGGACGTGGAGCGAAGTGCCGATCTGTGCGTGAACATCTGCAAGGCTGCGCGTCGGATCTACCGGCACCCCCTCGATCCCAAACTTCGCGGCATCATCGCCAAGATGGGCGAGCAGGCGCAGATTCTGTACGAGGCGGCGCTCGAGAGCTATGTCGACCACGACGAGGCCAAGGCCGCCGCACTCGACGACATGGACTCGACGCTGGACAGTTTGCAGCGGGAGATGATCCGCGCCATCGTCGAGTGCAGCGCAGAGGGCAACCTCGAACTCGAGACGGCCGTGCAGTTGGCAATGGTCGCCCGCTTCTACGAGCGCATCGGTGACCACGCCGTGAACATGGGCGAGCGGGTTCGGTACGTGATCTCGGGGTGGTTGCCCGAGCACAAGGGGGCCACCCGGTACCGCTCGTCGGGCGACGACACCGACGAACTGCCGGCGTTCGACCAACCGGAGTCGTGACCCGTGGTGTCGACGGTGCTGGCGTTCGGCTTCGGCATCGTCGTGACGACCGTGTTCTGGTGGCTCGGAGTGGCGCGCAGGCGTGAGTCATCCCGTTCGGTCGAGGCCTCCACAGAGTCGCCACAGGCTTCCGGTGACGGGCAGACGTCTGGTCACCTGGCCGCCTCGCTCGACGCCCTGCCCATCGGCGTGGTCGTGGTCGATGCCGACGGCACCGAGGTCGTGCGCAACTGGATGGCGCAGAGCGGTGTGCTGAGACACCACCGTCTGCTGCTCGACGAGGCACTGGAGGAACTGTTCGCACGGACCCGCACCACGGGGGACGACAGCAGCCGTGTCGTGCAGTTGCAGGGGCCCAACCAACGTGTCATGTCACTCGCCGTGCACCCCCTCGAGCAGGGCGGGGCCATCGCCACAGTGGCCGACGTGACCGAACGTGCCCGCCTGGACGCTGTCCGGACCGACTTCGTCGCCAATCTCAGCCACGAACTGAAGACACCGGTGGGCGCGCTGGCCGTGCTGGCCGAGACGCTCGCCGACCTGGTGATCGCACCAACCCTCGACGTCGACGACAGGGCCGCAGCGCAGCGCCTGGCGTCGAAGATGGTGGTGGAGTCGCACCGCCTGTCCGAGTCCATCGACGAACTGCTCGAGTTGTCGCGTATCGAACTCGAAGGTGTCGGCACCCGCGCTCGTGTGAAGGCCGACACCATCGTGTGCGAGGCGGTCAGCAGAGTCCGCCCACTGGCCGAACCGGTCGGAATCACGGTGCGCGTCCGCCTGGACGACGAACCCCCGGAGCTGTTCGGCGATGCCCGTCAGTTGGTCTCGGCGATCGGCAATCTGCTCGAGAACGCCGTCAAGTACAGCGAGCCTTCCAGCACGGTCGAGATCGGTGCTCGTGCCACCGAGGGTGCGGTCGAGTTCTGGGTGCGCGACTGGGGTATCGGCATCCCGGCCCGCGACCTCGACCGCATCTTCGAGCGGTTCTACCGGGTCGACCGGGCGCGCAGCCGGGATACGGGGGGCACCGGACTGGGCCTGTCGATCGTGCGCCACGTGGCGTCCAATCACGGGGGCACTGTCAGCGTCGTCTCCCGCGAGGGCGAGGGTTCCACCTTCGTCCTGCACCTGCCCCTGATCACCCCCGACCACGAGGAGCCCCGTTGACACCGCCCACCACCATCGCCCCCACCGTGCTCGTGGTCGAGGACGAGGAGTCGTTCGTCGACGCGTTGAGCGTCGGGTTGAAGCGAGAGGGTTTCCGTGTCGAGGTGGCCCGTGACGGCGCCCAGGCACTCGACGCCTTTCACCTGGTGCGGCCCGACCTGGTGTTGCTCGACGTGATGTTGCCCCGCGTGTCGGGTATCGACGTGTGCCGCCAGATCCGAAAGTGGTCGCGCGTGCCGATCATCATGGTCACCGCCAAGGGTGCCGAGATCGACACGGTCGTGGGCCTCGAGGTGGGTGCCGACGACTACGTGACCAAGCCGTACCGCATGCGCGAACTCGTCGCTCGGATGCGAGCTGTGTTGCGCCGTGTCGACGCCGACCGGGGGAGCGAATTGTCCCCCAGTGCAGTGACGGTCGGCGATGTGTCGCTCGACCCCGACCAGCACGAGGTGGTGATCCGGGGCGAGACGGTGAGCATGCCGTTGAAGGAGTTCGAGCTGCTGCACCTGCTCATGGCCAATGCCGGCCGGGTGGTGGCGCGCGAGGTGCTGATCGACCGTGTCTGGGGTTCGGACTACGTCGGCGACACCAAGACCCTCGACGTCCACGTGAAGCGCCTCCGCTCCAAGATCGAGCACGATCCGGGCAACCCGACCCGGATCGTCACGATCCGCGGGCTCGGCTACAAGTACGAACGCTCACGGGAGATCCCCTCACCCGCGTAGCATTGCGGAGGTGACTGGCGAAGGCACCGGACCCGTGAGTTCGCCCGAGTCGCCCGACGCCTCACGCCGTCGGCCCACGTTGCCGCCGCAGCAGGATCCGCGCTACGTGAGCCCGTTCCGTCGCCTGGCCCGGGTGCACGCGCTCATGGCCAGCGGCGATGCCGTGATGGCCGTCGCCCTGGCCGACTCGCTGTTCCTGTCGATCAGCCCCGACGTGGCGCGCGACAAGGTTCTGCAGTTCCTCGCCATCAGTTTCATCCCCTTCGCCGTGGTGGCACCCCTCATCGGGCCGTTCATCGACACCATGCGGGGTGGGCGGCGCATGGTCATCGGGATCGCCGCCCTCCTGCGGGTAGCCCTCGCCGTGGCCATGATCGGACGGGTCGACGACCTGGTGCTGTTTCCGTTGGCCTTTGCCGCCCTCGTGCTGCAGAAGACCTATGCCGTGTCGAAGTCGGCCCTGGTGCCCACGGTGGTGCGCAACGAGGAGGAACTGGTCGAGGCGAACTCGAAACTGGGCCTGCTCTCGGGTCTCATGGGCGCCGCCGTCGCCGTGCCGGCCGTGGTCATGCAGCGCTGGGTCGGTTCCGACGCCACGCTGACGCTGAACGCCGTGGTGTTCGGCCTGGCGTTGTTCGCCGCCGCCCGACTGCCGCGCGAGGCGGTGGCACTTCGTCCGGTGGCGGCACTGGAACGCCTCGAACTGAGTTCCCCGAGCATCGTGTTGGGTGCGGCGGCGATGATGGCGCTGCGGGCGGCCGTGGGGTTCGTCTTCTTCCATCTCGCCTTCTGGCTGCGCAGCCAGGACTCGGGGACGATCTGGTTCGGTCTGGCGCTGACGGTGTCGGTGCTGGCCACGATGGGCGGCAACATCCTGGCCCCGTTGCTGAGGCGGCACCTCCCCGTCGAGTTGCTGCTCATGGGGGCACTCGGACTCGTGGCGCTGGGGGCGTTCGGGGTGGCGTTCGCCGGCGGGGTACGAGCGGCCGTCGCCCTGGCGGCGTTGACCAATCTCGCCGCCGCCGTCGGGCGCCTGGCCTTCGAGGCGGTCGTCCAGAGGGATGCCCCCGACGCCAACCGGGGACGTGCCTTCGCCACGTTCGAGGTCCGATTCCAGTTGGCCTGGGTGGTCGCCGGCCTGGCACCGGTGCTCATCTCGTTCTCCGACACGCTGGGGCCCCTGGTGGTCGCCCTGCTCGCCGGGCTGACCCTCGTCCACTACCTGCGGGGCCAGCGCGTGGTGCGCCGTGGGCTGGCCCTCGGTCCCTCCAACCTCGACCGTCTGAAGCGGCTCAGGACTCGATCTCGAGGCGGGCGAGCCACAGGCCGGGAGCATCGACCTCCGCCGGAGTCGGCAGCGCCCGAGGGCTGGTGACCAGGGGGGCCAGACCGTCGCGACCGGCGCGCTCCACCACGCCGGCCACGAAGGCGCGGCCGCGCTCGACGAGGGAGCGGTCGATGTGCAGTCCCAGCAGACGTTCGACGAACAGATCGTGGGGCGCACTGTCGACCCGGCGGCGCCGAACGGCTTCGCTGATCCGGTGGCCCTCGCCCAGCAGGCGGGCCGTGACCACGTCGACCGTGTGGTCGACGTAGCCCACGATCACTGCCATGACGGCGTCGAGTTGGGGTCGCATCGCCCGTTGTTCGTCGGTTTCGAGCGCACCCAGCAGCACCGACGGATCGCCCAGGGTGCGTTCCAGTTGCGCCAGGGCCTCCTGGTCGGTGATGTCCAGTCCGCTCAGTCGGTCGACCAGGCCGCGGGGATCGGGTCGGAACGCACCGACATGGCGGCGCACCAGCGACAGGACGGTCTCCCGCAGGTGCTCCACCTGGAGCAGGCTGTGTCCGGTGAGTTCCTGGACCAGGACCCACAGGCGCATCTCGTCCCGCGGGATGCTCCAGTCCTGGGCGAAGGCGTCGATCGTGCCCGGCACGATGAGCAACGCCGTCGCCCCCGCTTCCCGGGGGAGTGGGATGTCGTACTGGCCGAACGCCCGCCGGGCCAGATGACCCACCATCGATCCGACCGCCATACCCATCATGGCCGGTGCCACCATGCGGGTCAGCCCGGCGAGCATCGCCATCGTGGGGTCGCCGTCGTCGCCGGCTCCGGGAGGTGAACTGAGCGAGGTGGCCAGTTCGTTGAACAACGGCCGGTAGGCGTCGAGCGTTCGCTGCGCCCACGCACCCGGTGTGACGGTGACGATGTCGAGTGGTCGGCCGCCGGGCGACGTCTCGAGGCCCGTGGTCTGCTGCACGTGGAGTTCGGCGATACGCGCCAGTTCGGCGAACTGCAATCGCGCCAGGGGATCGACGTTGGGTTCGGACTGACCCTCTGTCGCCGTCAGCGCCGCGAACTGTCGCGCCGCATCCCAGTGCAGAGGCCCCTGGGCCGAGAACGCCTTGGCGAGATCGCCGAAGATGGGCATACCGAAGAACGGCACGTCATCGGGATCGCGATCGCTCATGGACCAAATGCTAGGGGCGTCGCGCCTCGTGTGCTGCGCACCGCCGCCGCCCGAACCGGTACCGTCGGGGCGGTGATCGCTGTGGTGGGGGCCGACACCGACGTCGGGGGGCGTGTGGTGCGGCGTCTCGCCGCCGACCTGCCCGGCGGATCGGTGGTGGGACTGCCCATGGCGGGGGCCTCGCTTCCCGAATCGTGCCAGACCGTCGTCCTCGCTGCCTACGGCGACCACGATGCCCTGGCCCGACGCCGGCGCAGCGCCGTCGGCGGTCTGGGCGATCTGCTCGAGCAGGCCTCGGCCCGAGGTGTCGACCAAGTGGTGCTGGTGTCGTCGGCCATGGTCTACGGCGCGTGGCCCAACAATCCGGTGCCGCTCACCGAGGAGGCGCTGCTTCGCCCCGACCACGGGTTCGCCTATGCCCGGCAGCTCGCCGTCGCCGAGTTGCTGGTCGACTCGTGGCGGCTCGGCAAGCCGGGGCGGCGCGTCGCCGTGCTCAGGCCGGCGCCGGCCATGGCGGCAGACGGCACGAGCAGCGTCGTGCGGGCGCTCGCCGCCGGGTACGGACTGCGGGCGGGTGAGGATGACGCACCCTGCCAGTTCGTGCACCTCGACGATGTGGTCGCTGCGGTCGACCTCGCCGTACTCGACGGCCTCGACGGCGTGTTCAACGTGGCACCGGAGGGCGGCATCGACGCTGCGACGGTACGTGCGCTGGCCGGCGACCGCCCGCGAGTGCGCCTTCCGGGGCGCATGGCCGAGCTGGCCGTGCAGATTCGGTGGCGCTTCCAGCGCGGTCCGATCCCGCCCGGACTGCGGCCGTACACGCGCTGGCCGTGGCTGGTGGCGAGCGATCGACTCCGGGTGCGGGGTTGGCGCCCGTCGGCCACCAACGAGCAGGTCTACGTCGAGGGAACCGAGCCCCGGTGGTGGACCATGCTCACGCCCCAGCGCAAGCAGGAACTGTCACTCGGGGTGTTCGGCGTAGCACTGGTCGTCACCCTCGTCGTCCTGGGGCGTACGACCCGCCGTGTCGTCAGAGCGAGACGGGTCGCTCAGAGAGCGTGACGTCGACCGCCAGCACCTCGTCACCTCGGTCCACCTCGATCACGACGACATCCCCGGGGCGGCAGGTCTCGATCGCTCGGGCGAGGCGTGCCACGGTGTCGATCGGCTCACCGGCGAAGGTGACCACCACGTCGCCGACGACCAACCCACCTCGCAGGGCCGGGCTGTCGAGGCTCACCTCGCTGACCACGACCACCGACCGTCCCTCCCACTCGCCGGGGCTGACACCGACGCCCAACCAGGCGGGCTGAGGACGCTCGTCGATCACCGTGCGGGCCCCCCACACCGGGACCAGGGCGGTGGCGCCCCGCTGACGGCTCGACAGGCCGACCAGGCGTCCGGAGCGGTCGAGTACGGGTGCACCCTCGAGGGCGTCGTCCCCCCTGGTCACTCCGGCGAGGGCCAGTCCACCGTCGTGCTCGACGACGACGGCTCGCTGCTGGTCGAGCGCCCACACCGTCACCCACGATCCCGGTTCGGGACTGGCCTCGGCGAGTTCGACTCCCTCCAGGTCGGCGAGGGGTCGGTCGAGTTGCAGCACGGTGAAACCGTCGCCGCGGGCGACCACGGTGGCGAGGAGTTCGTCGGCGTCGCCCCACCGGACGGCGAAGGTGCCCGCCTCGGGGGCACCCAGCGAGGTGGTCAACAGCAACCCGGCCTCGGCGAGGGGCACCGCCGTGGCGCCGTTGTGGGCCAGTGTGGGCCAGCGTGGTACGACCGGATCGGAGGTTGCGGCCAGGGTGACCGTGCCCGTGACCGGTGGTGCCGTCGTGGTCGTGGTCGAGGTCGGCACGGTGTCCGGCGCCGGGGTGGCGGGCACCGAGGCCACCAGTGCCGGTGGCTCGACGGGGGTCGGGGGTACGACGGTGGTGGTCGGCACGATCCCGAGCGCCGTCGTGGACGCCACGGCGGGAGCGACGATCACCGGGCCGTTGGGTGAACCGGGCAGGAGGAGCACCAGCAGGGCACCTGCACCGACGGCACCGAGGAGGCCCGCCCCGACGGCCAGAACGGCTTCGCGTCGCCGGGGACCGCGCCCGTCGCCGGGCAGGTGCGCCGGGCGCAGGGTGGCGCCGGCCATTTCCGACGGATGTCGCCACGGCCGGTGTTCGGGCGGCGGGGGCGTGCCGAAGGCGCCGCGCTCGTCGTCGCCGGAGGACCCGGGTGGGTCGGCGTCGTCGTCGAGGGGGGCCACAGGGGGTGGATCGTAGTGATCCGGCGCTGCGGGGTGATGGCGCGCCCCACCGCCCCGCCGATGAGCGATCAGGGTGAAGACGTGCACCTGCCGACTACCATGCGGCACGTGGAGGCCCCTTCCCAAGGCGACGACTGGCTCGCGCTGACCGAGAACGAGCTCGATGTCGCCGGTGCTCACGACTGGACCGTGCGGCCGGACTGCGGAGCGGTGGTGGTGTTCACCGGTACCGTGCGCGACCACGCCGACGGGCGGGACGCCGTGGTCGCCCTCACGTACGAGGCCTACGAGGAGCAGGTGGCCCCTCGCCTCGCCGCCATCGCCGACGAGGTGCGGCGCCGGTGGCCCGGCATCGGACGGGTGGTGGCGCACCACCGAGTGGGCCGCCTGGCCCTCGGTGAGGTCTCGGTGCTCGTCGCCGTATCTGCCGGGCATCGTCCAGAAGCCTTCGAGGCGGCCCGATACGCCATCGACGCACTCAAGGCGTCGGTACCCATCTGGAAGCGGGAACACTGGGCCGGCGGTGACGACTGGGGTACCGCCGCACAACCCGTCACGCGCCCCGAGACGGTGCCGAGCGTCGTGGCGGAGACGACCTCGTGAGCGCCGTCACCTCGATCGCGGTACTGCTGGTGGCACTGGCATCGGGTGGTGTCGTGTGGAAGCTGACCGGGCAGCGCAGCCGTCGTCGTGTGGATGGTGTGGAGCAGTTCCACCGACACCTGGGTGCCCTGTCGCCCGAGGCGCGTCGCAGCATCGTCCAGAAGGCCCGGCGGAACTGACCCGTGGCTCGCGACCTCGCCATCGACCTGGGAACCGCCAACACCTTGGTGTACATGAAGGGGAAGGGCATCGTGCTCAACGAGCCTTCCGTCATCGCACTCAACCGCCAGACGGGCGAGGTGCTGGCCACCGGTCACGATGCGTGGGCGATGATCGGCCGCACCCCGGGCTACATCGTGGCGGTGCGGCCCCTCCGGGGCGGTGCGATCACCGACTTCGAGATCACCGAGCGCATGATCCGCCTGTTGCTGCAGCGGGTGGGCGTCTCCCGCTTCACCCGACCCAAGGTGGTGATCTGCGTGCCCTCCGCCATCACCGAGGTGGAGCGGCGCGCCGTGACCGACGCCGCCCGGCGTGCCGGCGCCGCCGATGCTCAACTCATCGAGCAGCCCATGGCCGCCGCCATCGGTGCCGATCTGCCCATCGACGAACCGGTGGGCAACATGGTCATCGACATCGGAGGCGGCACCAGCGAGACCGCCGTGATCAGCCTCGGCGGTGTCGTCGCTCTGGAGGCCGTGCGCGTGGGGAGTTTCGACATCGACGCCGCCATCCAGAACTGGGTGCGCAGGGAGCACGGCATCGCCGTGGGGGAGCGCACCGCCGAGGACATCAAGGTGGCGATCGGCTCGGCCGAACCCACGCCCGACGAGACCTTCGCCGAGGTGCGGGGCCGCGATCTGGTCACGGGCCTGCCCAAGACGGTGCTGATCAGCCCCGAAGAGATCCGTTACGCGATCGAGGACGTGGTGTCGGCGATCGTGACCTCGGTGACGCGGTGCCTGGCCAAGGCGCCTCCGGAACTGGCTCAGGACTTCCTGCTGCGCGGCATGTACCTGGTCGGCGGAGGTGGGCTGTTGCGCGGCCTGGACCGGCGGATCGAACGGGAGACCCAGGTGCCGGTGAACCTGTCGCCCATGGCGCTCGAGGCCGTGGTGCTCGGCGCCGGGCACTGCATCGAGCACTACGAGGCCCTCAAGGGCATGTTCATGGGCGCTCGGCGCTGACCAGGGGTCTGATGTCGCCGGCGAGCGACACCACCCAGATCTCACCCGAGCGGTCGGCTCTCACCGCCACGACGTCGTCGAGGCGGGCCAGTTCGACCGGCGCACCGACGGTGCCGTCGTCGCCGACGGGAAGCGCTCGGATCCGCCCGCTGCAGTAGTCGCCGAACACGTAGGCCCCCCATAGTGCGGGCAGCGCGTTCCCGCGGTAGCGGACCCCGCCCGTGACCGAGCAGCCGTCGTCACCGTGGGCGTACTCGAACACCGGGGGTATGTGACCCAGCATCGGCTGGTCGTCGGCGAAGCGGTGCGTTCCCTCGAAGGCGCTCCAGCCGAAGTTCCGTCCCTGCCCCCAACGTTCGCCGACGGGTGCGACCGAGATCTCCTCCCAGTCGCCCTGGCCCACATCGGCGATCCAGAGGTCGCCCGTCACGGCGTCGAAGGAGGCCCGCCACGGATTGCGCAATCCCGAGGCCCACACCTCGACGACACCGGTGTCGAGGTCGATGCGCAGCAGTTTGCCCAACAGGCTCGCAGGATCGAGTGCCACCCGTTCGGGGTCTCCCGCCGAGCCGCCGTCGCCGGTGGGCACCCACAGCCCACCGTCGGGGCCCACGAGCACGTCGCCACCGTTGTGGTTGTCGTAGGGCTGGTCGATCCGCAGCAGTGGTCGCTGCGACGCCAGATCGAACATGCCGTCGGGGGCGACGGCGAAGGCGGCGACCACGGTGTCGTCGTCGCCGTCGGTGAAGTTGAGGAACACCGTCTCGCCGGATGGGTCGAAGGCGATGCCCAACAGCCCCTGCTCACCCCCGGAACCGACGGTGCTCGACAGGTCGATGGCCGGTTCGTCGAGACGGCGCGCATCGAGGCCGACGCGCTGCACCACACCGCCCTGTTCGACGACGTACCACACCCCCGACACCGGGTGTTGCTCGAGATCGACGGGAGCATCGAAGGTGCCCAACGGCTCGCCCAATGCCACCAGGTCGGGCCAGGTGGAAGGCGCCGGCTGTGGTGGCGACGTGGTGCTGGTGCTGGTGCTGGTGCTGGCGGGGCTCGTGGTGCCGGTTGCCGTCGCCGGCGGCAGGTACGGAACAAGCGACGTCGCTGGCGCGGCGGGTGCGGGCACGGTCGCCACGGTGACAGGCGGTGCGGTCGTCGAAGTGCAGCCTGCGAGCCCGATGAGCGCAACGGTCAGGGCGCGTGACGTCATCGGTCGACTCGGGCCAGACCCTCCTGCACCACGGTGACTGCCAGGCGACCGTCGCGTGTGTAGATCGAGCCGCCGGCGAGGCCCCGGGACCCTGCCGTCGACACGGCGATCTGGTCGTAGAGCAGCCAGTCGTCGGCGCGGAACGGACGATGGAACCACATGGCGTGGTCGAGGCTGGCCATCTGGGTGCCCGGGGTGTTCCACGACAGGCCGAAGGGCAGCAGCGTGGTGTCGAGCAGCGTCATGTCCGACGCGTAGGTGGCGATGCAGGCGTGCAGTACCGGATCGTCGGGCAGCACCCCGTCCGCCCGCAGCCACACCCGTTGTCCAGCGGCCGGCTGGCCCTGGCGCGACAACGGATCGGAGTCGACGTAGCGCAGGTCGATCGGGCGGGGGCGGTCGTACCAGTCGCCGATGAGGTGGCGGTGCGGCGCCATGCGCGTCTTGAAGTCGGGCAGCGTCTCGGGATCGGGCAGATCCTCGGGGACGTCGATCTGGTGATCGGGGCCGGGCTCGTTCACGTGGAAGCTCGCCTGGAGGTTGAAGATCGCCACCCCGTGCTGGATCGCCACGACGCGTCGGGTGGTGAAACTGCGCCCGTCGCGGATGCGGTCGACGTCGTACAGGATGGGATGGGTCGGGTCACCCGGGCGCAGGAAGTAGGCGTGCAGCGAGTGCACGTGGCGGGCGGGATCGTCCACGGTTCGGGCCGCCGCCACCAGTGCCTGGCCGGCCACCTGTCCCCCGAACACGCGCTGCTGGTTCTCCTGGGGCGAGAGGCCACGGAACATGTTGACCTCGATGGATTCGAGATCGAGCAGATCGACGAGAGCGGCGAGGGACATGCCCGTATGTTGCCATGGGGTGGCCCGCCACGACGCACGCCCCGATCTCCGGCGACGACTAGGGTCGCCGCCATGGCACTGCTTCCCTTGGACCCCGATGCCCTGCTGACCACGACGCGGGCGGTTCGCAAGCGACTCGATCTGACCCGACCCGTACCCGACGACCTGATCCGGGAGTGCGTCGAGGTGGCGATGCAGGCCCCTTCGGGGTCGAACATGCCCACGATGCGCTTCGTCGTCATCAGGGACGCCGCGATCAAGGCGGCCGTCGGCGAGGTCTACCGTCAGTGCTACGCCATGTACAAGAGCATGGACGGCATCTACATCGGCTCCATCGACAAGGGTGCCGACGATGCCAACGCCCAGCAGCAGCGCTCGGCGTCGTCGGCCGACTTCCTGGGTGACCACATGGGTGATGCCCCGGCGCTCGTGATCGGCTGCACCGAGAGCGGCCGCGCCGACAACGTGCCCGCCATGATGGCGTCGTCCATGTTGGGCAACATCATCCCGGCCATGTGGAGTTTCATGCTCGCCGCACGGGCGCGGGGCCTGGGGACGGCATGGACGACGGTGCACCTGATGATGGAACAGCAGGTGGCCGACATCGTCGGCATTCCCTTCGAGTCCGTTCAGCAGGTGTGCCTGACGCCGGTGGCCTTCACCGTGGGCACCGATTTCAAGCCCGCCGCTCGGCCGCCCGCCGAGTCGATCATCCACTGGGACCGCTGGTGATCGATCCCGTCCTGCGAGCCAGGGCGCTCGCAGCCACGGGTTTCATGCCCCCGGACGAGGGGGATGCACTGGCCGCCGCTGCCGTGTCCGCCGCCCGTTCACGTCCCGGTCTGCCGTGGGTGGAGGTCGGTTCGTACTGCGGGCGCTCGACGGTGTGGCTGGGTGCCGCTGCGCGCCAGATGGGCACGGTCGTGTTCGCCGTCGACCACCACCGGGGCTCCGAGGAGAACCAGGCGGGATGGGAGTGGCACGACACGTCCTTGGTCGACCCCGAACTCGGCGTGATGGACACGCTGCCGCGCTTTCGGCGCACCATCTTCGACGCCGGACTGGACGATGTCGTCATCGCCGTGGTCGGGTCGTCACCCACGGTGGCCAGGTGGTGGGGGCAGCCGCTCGCGTTCTGCTTCATCGACGGGGGCCATGGTGAGGAGCCCGCCCGCGCCGACTTCGAGGGTTGGGCGCCCCATGTGGCTCCGGGTGGTGTACTGGCCATCCACGACGTCTTCCCGGACCCGGCCGACGGCGGCCGGCCGCCCTACGAACAGATCTTCCTTCCCGCCCTTGCCAGTGGTCGCTTCCGGCTCGAGTCGGCCACGGGCTCGTTGCGAGTGCTGCGCCGGGTCGACTGAGGGACACTCCGCTCAGTCGTCGGCGTGGCGGAACAGTGCTGAGGCGGTCGTGGTGCCGGCGATGGCGTCGGCGGCGAGGATCACCGCCGCTCCCGTGTAGGCGGTCCGCTCGCCCTCGGGGAATGCCACGGCGCCCGGATGCACCAGACCGGTCCAGTAGGAGCCGTCGTCGTGGCGGTGGGCCCGGGTCCAGTCGAGCAACAGCGTGGCGGTGTCCATGTCGCCGATGGCGGCGTAGGCGAGTGCGCATTCGGCGGTCTCGGCGGCGGTCACCCATGGCTCGTCGCTCACGCACCGCACCCCGCGGTCGGGCATGACGAAGCGGTCCCAGTGTCGGTCGAGGCGTTCGCGTCCGGCCTCACCGGTCAGGGCGCCGGCGAGGATCGGGTAGTACCAGTCCATCGCCCAGCGGTCCTTGGGTTCGAACACCCCGGGCCGCTGCTGCACGTGCTGGGTGATGACCGACTGGGCGTCGTGCCAGGTGGGTCGATCGCGGCCCACCACCTCGGCCAGGCGCGCACCGCAGCGCAGCGCGTGCGCGATCGACGAGGAGCCTGTCAGCAGCGCGTAGTCCCAGGGCGTGTCGTCGACCTCACGGGCCCACAGGGGTAGGCCGTCGGACCGGCGCATGCCCAGCACCCACGCCAGTGCGGCGTCGACGGTGGGCCACAGGTGCTCGACGAAACCACGGTCGCCGGTGCACAGCCAGTGGTGCCACACCCCGGTGGCGATGTAGGCGCACACGTTGGTGTCGAGTTTGTGCTCCTTCACCGAGCCGTCGGCCCAGTAGTAGTTGTGCCACGAGCCGTCGGGCCGCTGCGTCGTGCGCAACCAGTCGTACGCCCGGGCCGCTTCCTGGTGCAGGCCGGCCACGTCGAGCGCCATGGCCGTCTCGACATGGTTCCACGGATCGCAGTGCCCGTCGGGAAACCACGGGATCATGCCGCAGGACTGCTGCAGCGCAGCGATCGACTGGGCCGTCTCGGCGACCTCGTCGGCCGTCAGCACACCCGGCACGTGCGGGAGATCGCTCATGAAGGGGTACCGCCCGGGATGGACTTGCGGGCGTAGACGACGTAGCTCTTGCCCAGCACCGGGTTGAGTGCCCGCTCCAGCAGTCCGACGCTGCGCGGCCGGCGCATGATCTCCCACTCGAGAAAACGGCGGTACGGCCGCACGAGGGGGTGGTCGTCGCGGCCGGGGCCCACGGCGCACCGCAGCCACCAGTAGGGCGAGTGCAGCGCGTGAGCATGGTGGGAGCCGGTCACCGTCAGCCCGGCGGCGCGCAGTTTGGCCTTCAGTTCGGTGGCGCTGTAGATGCGCACGTGACCGCCGACGGCCTGGGGTGCGTGGTAGGCGTCCGACAGGGTCCAGCACACTCGCTCGGGCCAACTGGTGGGCACGGTCGCCGCCAGGGTGCCCCCGGGTTTCAGCACCCGGGACAGTTCGGCGAGTGCCTCGACATCGTGGGGAATGTGCTCCAGCACCTCGCTGGTCACGACGGCGTCGAAGGTGGCGTCCGGGAACGGCAGGGCCGTGGCGTCTCCACGCAGCACGCCGGCGCACCGCGACTCGTCGATCTCGCCCGCCAGGGCCATGGCGGCAAAGGTGGCGCGAGTTCCGGTGACCTCGTCGGCGGCATAGTCGAGGGCCACCACCCGTGCCCCGAGGCGGGCGGCCTCGAAGGCGTGGCGCCCGAAGCCGGCGCCGGCATCGAGCACCAGAGCATCAGGCGGCAGACCGAGTCGGTCGAACCGAATGGTCAGCATGGCACCCGGCCGTTGCGCAGCAACTTCTCGCGGTTGTGAGGCATGGCCAGCACCTCTCGGTACTGGTCGACGGTCAGTTCGGCGCAGCGCCGCCAGCTCCAGCGCTCGGCCACCCGTTGGCGGCCCGCCGCGCCCACCCGGGCGCGCAGTGCGGGGTCGTCGAGGCCGCGTCGGATGGCGGCGGCCAGCGAGTCGACGTCGCCCGCCCGGCACCCGAGCACCGTGTCGCCATCGGTGCCGGTGACCTCGGGGAGCGCCCCACCGTCGGTGGCCACCAGGCAGGTCCCCGTGCTCATGGCCTCGATGGCCGGCAGGCTGAAGCCCTCGTACAGGCTCGGCACCACGGCCAACTCCGCCTCGGCGTACAGCTCCACGATCCGCTCGTCGCTGACGCCCGAAACGAAGTCGATATGGGGCCGAAGTCCCAGTCGGTCGATCAGGTCCATGCTCTTGCCGGGCTTGGGACGGCCGATGATGGTGAGGGTCACGTCGCGCTCGGTGCGCAGTTTGGCCATGGCCTCGAGCAGGTAGGCGAGACCCTTCAACGCCACGTCGGCCGAGGCGGTGGTGATCAGGCGCGCGGGTTGGCGCGCCACCTCGGGCCGGGGGGTGAACAACTCGGGATCCACGCCCACGGGCACCAGGCGCATACGGTCGTAGCGCACGCCCATGTCGTGGTGGATGTCCTTGATCGAGTTCTCGCTGACCACGACGATGCGCGGCATGCGGCTGGCGACGCGACCCTGCATTCCCACGAAGGAGTACCAGCGCCGAACGGACAGGCGCTTGCGTCGGTTGGGCGCCGCCGCCATCTCGAGTTCGCGGTCCTTGGTGATGGGGTGGTGCAGGGTGACGATGGTGGGGAGCAGCCGCTCGACGGCCAGTATCCCGTAGCCCAGGCACTGGTTGTCGTGCACCAGGTCGAAGTCGCCCACCCGTTGCTTCAGGTGCTGGTAGGCACGCACGCTGAAGGCCAACGGCTCGCTGAACGTGCCCGACATGAACTGTGCCGTCTCGACGACGTCACCCCAGCCCTTGATCTCCCAGTAGGCGGGCATACGACCCGGGTACTGGTCGTTGAAGATGTCGAGGCTGGGCAGTTGGTGCAGCGCCACGCGGGGGTCCAGGATCGGATAGGGCTGCCCTCCGAACACCTCGACGTGATGCCCCAGGTCGACCAGTGCCTTGGTGAGATGGCGGGTGTACACCCCCTGGCCGCCGACGTGGGGCTTGCCCCGGTACGTCAGGTAGGCGAGCCGAAGGGGGGCGCCGGGGTCCGTCGACATCCCGGGGAGCCTATCCAGGGGACCTACTCTCCGGTAACCGAGGGGCCCCGACGCACCAGGGCGATGCGCATCCAGCGCAGCATCGTCGCCCCGGCCGGCAGTGGCGCGGGCTCCAGGTTCACACCATCGGGCGGGCCGCTCTGGGGCTCGATGCACACCGCATGGCCTGGCTCGTCGTAGACCACCCAACAGGTGCAGTCCGAGGTGATCGCCAGTTCCGTGCCGTCGGCATGGAGTAGGCGTGGCGCCCAACGGGGACCGACGAAGCAGTCGTCCAGTGGGGAGGCGTCCAGAGGCGCGTCGGCCACGGGATCGAGATGACCGGTGGGGAGGATGGCGGCATCGCGTCGGTAGCGGGCGCGAAAGCCGAGGTGACGGGTCCACGTCGAGGGGAACCAGGGGTGCCACCCCACCTGGGCGGGAAAGCCCCGGTCGCCTGCCGTGAGTCCGAGCGTGCAGGTGACCGCATCGGGCTCGAGGGTGATCTCGTGGAGCACGGAGCCCGCAACCGGCCAACGGTCACCGAGGTCGGTCTGGCAGCGCACCCTCGTGGTCCCGGCCGTGGTGGCGGTCCATCTGCGGTCGGCGACGGAGCCGTGCAGCGGGTGCGGCCCCGACGAGCCCACGCCGGTCACGAAGTGGTCGGTGTCGTCGAGGTGCACCCGGGCGTCCCTGATCCGGCCCGCCCACGGAACCATCGGGTAGCAGCCCCAGCGCAGGGGGTCGTGGGCGCCGGTTCCCGTCACGAGCACCTCGTGCCCACCGAGTTGCAGCGAGGCGAGCCGTGCGCCGTGCTCGTCGTCGACCGTGCAGCGACTGGTGGCGGTCGACAGGATGATCACGCCACCATCGTCGCGCCAGACTGGCGTCCATGCGTGCTCTGGTGCAACGGGTCGTTCGGGCCCAGGTGACGGCGACCGTCGACGGCGTCGACGAAGTGACGGGTGCGATCGCCGCCGGCCTGCTGGTGCTCGTCGGGGTCACGCACACCGACGATTCCTCGGTCGCCCGGTCACTGGCGGCCAAGGTATGGCACCTGCGCATCATGGACGACGAGGCCGGGGTCATGAACCGGTCGGTCGCCGAGACCGGTGGTCAGGTGATGGTCGTCAGCCAGTTCACGCTGTACGGCGACACGGGCCGTGGGCGACGGCCGTCATGGATCGCTGCTGCCCGACCCGAACAGGCCGAACCGTTGGTCCAGGCGGTGATCGACGAACTGCGCCGACTGGGTGCCGGTGTGGCGTCGGGTCGGTTCCGCACCGACATGAAGGTGGAACTCGTGAACGACGGGCCCGTCACCGTGATGATCGAGGTGCCGTCGTCCGTCGCGTGAGCCACACACCGCTGAGCAGTGCAGCGAGTGCGGCGGCGACGACGGGCACGTCCCCGCCGACCCCGTAGGGGGTTCTGCCTTCGCGCAGGGGGAGGTCGGCGACGAGGACGGCGCGCGTGCTGATGCCGGTCCGGTCGAGCACCTCACCCGAGGGTGAGATGAAGGCGGAGAATCCGGTGGGCGCCACCTGCACGACCCAGCGCCCGGTCTCGATGGCGCGCAGCCGCGAGGAGGCGATCTGCTGTGTCTGCAGGATCGTGCCCGTGTACGACGAGCCGTTCGTGGGGTTCAGCACCAGCGCACCCCCGCGGCCGACTCCGTCACGAGCGCGGCCACCGAAGAACACCTCCCACGAGATGACCACGGCGAGGCGGCGGTCGGCGACATCGAGGTAAGCCGGTCCCACACCGGCGATCGCATCGGTCGGTACGCGGTCCACCGGGGCGCCGACGGCATCGAGCAGACCTCGCAACGGCATGTATTCCCCGAAGGGCACCCGGCGAACCTTGTCGTAGCGGTCGGTGAGGGAACCGTCGGGCTGAACGACCACTTGGGCGTTGGTGAAGCGCCAGGGTCGGGGCCGTTCGGTGATGCCGACGGCGAAGGGCACCCCCAGCCTCGCCGCCTCGGCCGCCACGGCTCGTCGCACGTCGCTGTCGGCGAAGGGCGTGTCGCCGGTGGCGATCACGTTCTCGGGCCAGACCACCAGCTCGACGGACTGCTCGCGCCCGAGGGAGGCGGTCGCCTCGAGGTGGCGTTGCACCACGTCGCGAGGGTCGGTGTCGATGGCCAGGGTGCCCTGCGGGCCGCCGCCCTGGACGGCCGCCACCCGGAGGGTGTCACCGGTGCTGCGGGTGAAGGGGACCAGCCAGGCGACACCGGCCAGGGCCACCACGACGGCCACGGCGACGGCGGGTTCGCGCCAGTGGGCACGGTGGCGGGCGATACCCGCCCCGGCCACACCGATGGCCAGCGTGGCCCAGGTGAGCAGGATCGGCCCGCCGAGCCGACCCAGTACGGCGAGGGGTCCGGCGGCCTGAGCGATGGCGAGCGAGGCCAGGGGCACACCCCCGAAAGGTGCGGCGAAGCGCAGGGCCTCCACCAGGGTGTGGGCCGCCGGACGCACCAGGAGTCGTCCCCGGGAACCGGTGGTGGCCATGGCGGCCACACCGTGGAGTGCGGCGAACCCCACCGAGGCGATGGCGTAGCCGGGTGGGGTGAGGAACCACATCCACCCCATACCGGGCGCCAGCCACCCCAGTCCGAAGGCGGTGCCGAGACGCCAGCGTTGCGCCCTCGTCGTCGCCCCGGCGAGGACGAGTTCGAAGACGGCCACTCCGACGAACGCCAACGGCCACCATCCCCAGGGGGGGAGTGAGGCCGCCACCAGGCTTCCGGCCCCCAGTGCTGCGAGCAGACGCGTCACGTGAGCAGTTCGCCGAAGACGACGATGCGCTCAGCGGTCGAACCAGGTGGGTGACAGGCGAACATGGTGAGCGTGCGACCGGGTTTCTGGTCGACGATCCACAATGCGGTCGGTGGCACGATCTGCTGCCCGGTGATGGCGTAGGTGTGGGTGACGCCGTCGACGTCGAAGTGCACCTCGTCGCCCACCTCGAGGCGGTCGAGGTGCCGGAACGGGCCGCCGTGGCTGGTCCGGTGTGCGGTGACCACGGCATTGCCCCATCCGCCCGGGAGGGCGGTTCCCGGCCAGTGGCCCGGACCCTGGTCGAGCACCGTGAGGCTGATGCCCTGGAGCAGTTCGATGTCGAGGTCGATGTCGGGTATGCGCAGGCGCCCCAGTTCGATGCGCGGTTCGGGCGCCCGGGGATCGGGTGGCGGTTCGGGCACGGGCAGAGGCGGCACCGTGGTGGTCGTGGTGGTGGTGGTCGTGGTGGTCGTGGTGGTGGTGGTGGTCGTGGTGGTCGTGGTCGCCACCGTGTCGGTGGCGACGACCGTCGTGGGGGTCGGTTCGGCCGTCGTGGCGCCGCCGCAACCCGCCACCGCCACCACAGCCGCCACGATCGACCAACGTCTCCAGGTGTTCACCGACGTCATGTTGGCAGGCGCTCCAGGTGCCGTGACAGTCGCTCTGCCGCCTGTTGGCCCTGCTGGACGCATGCCGGTATGCCCATACCCCGCCAACTGGCCCCTGCGAGGGCGACACCAGGGGCGGTCCGGTCGAGTTCGCGTTCCAGGGCGGCCACGCGATCCAGGTGGCCGGGTCGGTACTGGGGGAACGCCCGTGGCCATCGGGTGACGCGTACGGCGACGGGTTCGAGGCGCAGTCCCAGGTGCCGCCCGGTCTCGGCCAACGCCGAGGAGACCAGTTGCTCGTCTTCCCGGTCGTCCACCTGCATGCCGTCGCGTCCCAGCGAGATACGCAGCACCACGGAACCGTCGCCGGGACGCCAGTGTGGCCATTTGTTGGAAGCGAACGACACCGCCGTGACCCACTGTTGGTCCGGTTTGGGCACCAGATACCCGCTTCCGTCGAGTGTCGGCGGCCATCGTCGGCCGGCGACGGCCACGGTGACCATGACGACCGAGGCCGCCTCGACCCGGGCTGCTGCTGCCGCCACCTCTGGCGCCACACGCTGTAGGAGTTCAGCGGCACTGCGGGCGGGGGTGGCCACGACGACGGCGTCGGTCTCCCGGCCGTCCAGCAGGTAGCCGCTGCCACTGCGTTCCAGGGTCTCGACGGGGGCACCGAGACGGAACCGGGTGCCACGGTCGCGCAGACTCGCCTCGACTCGCTGTGCCAGGCTCGCCATGCCGAGCCGGGGTGCCTCGAACACCGGCCCCGCCGTCCGGGCGGCCCGGCGACGGGTCCGAGCGGCGAGGATCATGCTCCGGGAGGCGGCGAGGTCGGCCAACTGCGCCACGGCGGCCAGGCTGAACCGGTCGGTGTCGGCTGCGTAGATACTGCCCACCAGGGGATCGACCAGTAACTCGTGGACCTGGTCACCCAGGCGCGAGCGCACCCACCGCCCGAGGCTGTCATGGTCGATCCCACTGCGCCGCCGCAGTGGTTCGGTGGCCGCTCGCAGCAGGCCGCTCGCCGGGATGAGTCCGCTGCGTAGCAGCGGCCCGAGCGCCGTGGGAACCCCCAGTACCAAGCCCTCGGGCAGTGGGAACAGGCGGCCCGGGCCGCGGCGAGGGGTGTGCCAGATACCGGCGCGACCGGTGGCCGGGTGCACGAGGTCGGCTTCGGCGAGACCCACACGGCGGGCCAGTCCGGTGGCATGGGGCACCCGCATCAGGTAGGCGTCGGCGCCTTCGTCGACGCTGTCCAGACCGGCGAACGGTGAGGACCGCAGCTTGCCGCCCACGCGATCGTCGGCGTCGTAGACGGTGACGTCGTGGTGGTCGGCGAGTCGGTCTGCTGCGGCGAGCCCGGCGATACCTGCACCGATCACCGCCACACGGCGTCGTTCCACGGCGTCAGCCCTGCGCGAGCACCAGGTCGGCGAGTGCGCCCATCACCGCCGGGTCGGCGTTCACGCAGGCCGTCCGGTCGAAGGCCAGCCCGAGTTGTTCGGCCCGGTGCCGGGCCTCGATGTCCAGGTCGTACAGCACCTCGAGGTGGTCGGCCACGAAGCCGCACGCACTCACCACGACGCCCCCGACGTGGCCGCTCGCCGCCAGGTCGTCGATGACCTCGAGCACGTCGGGACCCAGCCACGGCTCGGGGGTGCGGCCTGCGGACTGCCAGGCGATGGCCCATTGGCTCCAGGGTTCCAGGCCGACCCGGGCGGCGACCGCCTCGGCGGTGGCGCGCAGTTCGTCGGGGTAGGGGTCGCCGGCATCGATGATGCGCTGGGGAAGTGAGTGGGCCGTGAACAGCACTTTGGTGTTCGCCGGCATGGAGGCCAGGCGGCTTCGCAGATCGTCGGTCAGGAAGTCGACGAAGGCGGGTTCGGTGGCCCACGACTCGATGCCCTCGACGGTGATGCCGTGGGGTTCGGCCGCCTGACGGGCTCGGCCGAGGTACTGGCCGATCGAGTACGAGGAGAAGTGGGGGGCCAGGACCACGCCGATGATCCGCCGGATGCCCTGGGCGGCAAGTGCGTCCACGGCGGCCTCGATCTTGGGCTCGGCGTGCTTCAGCCCCAGGACCACCGTATAGCGGCCCGGGGACCGTTCGTCGAGAGCGGCCTGCAGGGCATCGCGCTGGGCCTCGGTGCGCTGGGCGAGTGGTGAGATTCCCCCGATGGCGTCGTAGCGGGCGACCAGATCGGCCAGCAGTTCCGGGGTGGGTGCACGACCGCGACGGATGTCGGTGTAGTAGGGCTCGATCTCGGCCGGTGTGCGTGGAGTGCCGTAGGCCATGAGCAGTACGGCGGTCGCCTCGCGGCCCGAATCATCGGTCATGGTCGCTCCTGGCTGGTGACGTCGTGGACGAGGTGGACCACCTCGCCGAGTACGGCGGGGTCGGTGTCGGGCTGCACGCCATGGCCCAGGTTGAACACATGGCCCGGATGTCGCGTGCCGTCGGGTCGCAGGTTGTCCCTGAGCACGGCCAGCGTCCCCTCACGTGCGGCCTGCCCACCCGCCAGAACCAGCGAAGGGTCCAGATTGCCCTGCACCACGGTCTCCGGGCCCAGGCGCCGGCGGGCCCCGGTGATCGACGTGCGCCAGTCGAGCCCGATCACGGGGAGCGGGCCGGCCGAGGCGACCTCGTACATCGACTCCAGCAGGTGGTCGCACCCGATGCCGAAGTGCACGCCCGGGGCCGTGGGGTGGCGCTGCGCCAACTGCTCGAACACGGCCCGGCTGTGCGGGGCGACGAAGCGGTCGTAGTCGTGGCGAGACAGGGCACCGGCCCACGAGTCGAACAGTTGGAAGGCGCGGGCGCCGGCCTCGAGTTGACTGGCGATGGATGCCACGGCGTGCTGCACCAGCCGTTCCATGACCCGGTGCCAGGTGGCCTCGTCGGTGAACATGAGGGCCTTGGTGTGTCGGTAGGTCTTGGTGGGCCGGCCCTCGATCAGGTAGGAGGCCACCGTGAACGGGGCGCCGGCGAAGGCGAGCAGCGGCACCTGCTCGTCGAGTTCGCGCACCAGCAGGCGCACCGTGTCGGCGACGTAGGGTGCGTCGGCGTCGGGTTCGAAGGGGCGCAGGCGAGCCAGGTCGTCGGCACTCCGCAGGGGTGCGTCGGCGACCGGACCGGTTCCCGGGGCCACGTCGATGCCGAAACCGACGGCGTGGGCGGGGACGACGATGTCGCTGTACAGCACGGCGGCGTCGACGCCGTAACGACGTACCGGTTGCAGGGTGATCTCGGCCGATACGTCGGGGCGTGCGATGGCGTCGAGGATGCTGCCGGGACCCCGTACCGCCCGGTACTCGGGGAGGCTGCGTCCCGCTTGGCGCATGAACCACACGGGGGTGTGACGGGCCGTCCGACCATGACAGGCGGCGAGGAAGGGGGGCTCCATCGACGGGTGACGTTATCGGCTCACCCCATGGCACACTGCGGGGGTGGGCCGTATCTCTCGCCGTGTCGTGGCACTGATGCTGGCGCCCCTGGTCGTGCTGACGGCCATCGTCGCCGTGGCGTGGACGGTTGGCGACGACGGCGCCGCACTGCCCGAGGGCCGGGTCGTCAGCTTCGAGGTGCCACCGGGCACGGCAGCCGCCCTGCGCCGGGGCGAGACCGTTGCCGACGTGTTTCCCGAGGAACTGACCCTGACGGTGGGCGACTGGCTCGAGGTGGTGAACCGTGACGACGAGGTGCACCGCGTGGGGCCGGTGGTGGCCCGAGGAGGTGAGACGGCGCGGGTCCGCTTCTACGAGCCGGGCCGGTTCGATGTCGTCTGCTCGATGGGGCACGACTCGGTGCGCATCGTGGTCCGAAAGGCCTGACGGCAGCGCTCAGCGATCATCCAGCCGTCCCATGGACGGGTGACGGCCCCGGCGGAGGAAGGCCTCCAGGCGCGCGGCACGCGTGCGCAGGGGTGGGTGCGACGAGGCGAGGCGCCTGAGGCGCGACGGGCCCTCGTCGCCTCGCCCGCCCGCCAGTGCCCGACGGAGCGCGCGGCCCAGCTCCACCCCGAACCCCAGGTCGGCTGCACGGCGGTCGGCCTGGAACTCGGCGCCGCGTCCGACCAGATTGCCGATGGTCGTCGTCAGGGTCAGTCCGGCGATGAGCAGGCGGGCCACGAGCCGAAGTGTGCCAGCGGTCAACTGCCCCAACGCCTCGGCGAAACTCGACCGCTGCGTGAACGCCGTGGTGGCCGCCTGGGCCACGTTCTGGAGGAACAAACCCAGGCGGGCGAGGGTCACGATGGGCAGGCTCATCCACTGCCCGACGGTGAGTGCGAACGTGTGCGAACCGAGATGGTGCGCCAGTTCGTGCGCCAGCACACCCGTCAACTCGTCGGTGGGCAGTTCGCGCACGGCGAATGAACTGACGACGAGCAGGTGGCCCCCGCACGCGAAGGCGTTCACCTCATCGTCGTCGACCACGCTGAGGACGAACCGGTCGGGCGGTACACCCACGGCCCGGGCGACGATTCCCCACGCCTCGTCGAGGTGCTCCTGTTCGGCGGGCAGGGGCGCCCGGGTGCCGAGCAATCGGGTGAACACATGTCGCTGCACCGGTTGGAGGAACAGCACCGCACTGGCGACCAGGTGCCCGCCTGCCCACCAACGGAAGGGCACGTCGACGAGCATTCGCACCGGGAGCCAGAACACCGCCAGCGACCCCAGCCACAGCGGCACGAGCGCCACCACGGGAACGAACGCCCACAGGGCGGCCGACTCGACCCGGCGTCCGCGACGGGGCTCACGGCCCCTCGACGAGCGTTGCGGTCGGGTCATGCCCCGATCGTCGCACAGCCTCAGGAGGGGAGATGCGGCTGGCGACGCCCCAGGGCCCGTTCGACCCACGCCCCCACCTCGTGGGCCAGGGCGACATCGTCCCGGTCGAGTTGCCCGCGCCGCCGGGCGCGGGCGAACACCCCCACCGCACCCACCGTGCCGATGGCGAGCAGATGCGGATCGCCATCGACCACCGAGCCGTCCACCTGTCCACGCCGCACCAGGCGTTCGGCGTCGGCGACGTACACGGCAGCGCCCTCGTCGACGGCCGCCGCCAGGACGGGGTCCGACCCCTCCATGTCGAGCAGCGCGAACCACGCCCGGTGCTCGACCATGAACCGCACCGAGGCCTCGGAACCCTGGCGGAGTTGCGTCAGCGCGTCGGCGGTGAACTCCATGGCGCCGGCCTGCGCCCGCCGCAGTTGCTGGCGCATGGTGCGCACCACATCGGCGATGAGAGCTTCCTTGGACTCGAAGTACCAGTAGAACAAGCCTTTGGCCACGCCGGCGGCGTCGCAGATGTCGACCACGCGGGTGGGGCCGAAGCCCTGGACCGAGAACAGCACGACGGCGGCGTCGAGCAGTTGCTGGCGACGTTCCTGGCCGACCTGGGTCAGGCGGCGCTCGCCAGCGGTGGTGCCCACGAGCCCAGTCCATCAGGCTCGGCCTCGTCGGTCAATCTGGTCGTCCGGTGCTGCTCGGTCGGCTAGAACGGTGCCATGAGCCAGTCCGATACTCCCGCCCCGCGCAGCGGTGCGCTCGTGATCCACGGGTTCACCGGTGCCCCGTCTTCGGTCCGCTCACTGACCGACGCCTACGCCGCTGCCGGCTTCGACGTGGAGACACCACTGCTGCCAGGCCACGGCACCGAGGTGCGCGACATGGTCCCGACCCGTTGGTCGGACTGGTCCGGTGCCGTAGAACGGGCCTACCAGGCGCTCGCCGCACGCTGCGACCGCATCGTGGTGGCGGGCCTGTCGATGGGGGGGACCCTGACGCTGTGGACGGCGCTGAACCATCCCGAGGTGGTCGCCGCCGTCTGCGTGAACCCGGCAGCGCAGCCACAGGCCCCCGACCTGATCGCCCTGCTCGACGGGATGCTGGCCCAGGGGCTCGAGGTGATGCCGGCCATCGGTTCGGACATCGCTGCTCCCGACGTGGTCGAGGAGGCGTATCCCGAAACCCCGGTGGCACCGCTGCGCTCGCTGCTCACCGACGGTGTGGCACCTCTCGCCGAGCGTTACGGCAGTGCCAGCGTGCCGTTGTTGCTGTTCACGTCCCGCCAGGATCATGTGGTCGACCCCACCCAGAGCGACTTCCTGGCGCAGGCCTGGGGGGCGCCGGTCCAACGCGTCTGGCTCGAGCGCAGTTTCCATGTCGCCACGCAGGACTACGACGCTGCGCTGATCGCTGCGCAGGCCGTCGACTTCGCCCGCCGCCATCTGGGTTGATGTCGGTGTACGCCCTCGTCAGCACCCTTCCCAGCCCGTCCTCGGGGACGCTGGAACTGGGACCCGTGAACCTGAACGCCTACGGGCTGATGATCGCCCTCGGGGTGATCGTCGCCGTGCGGATCACCGGGCGACGCCTGGAGCGGACCGGCACCGGAACCCGTGACGACATCGCGTCCGTGGCCATGTGGGCCGTGCCCGCCGGCGTCGTCGGTGCTCGCCTCTACCACGTGGCCACGTCGTGGGACCGGTTCGCCGACCGACCCGGCGACATCGTCAAGATCTGGAAGGGCGGGCTGGGGATCCCGGGTGGCATCGCCCTCGGTGTGGTGGTTGGCCTGTGGGCGACACGGCGCCGGGGCTTGTCGACGGCAGCGATGCTCACTGCCGCCGCACCGGCACTCCCCGTGGCGCAGGCCATCGGGCGCTGGGGGAACTGGTTCAACCAGGAGTTGTTCGGGCGGCCCACCGATCTGCCCTGGGCGCTCGAGGTGTCGGCCGCAAAGGCGTCGGGGGCCGGCTACCCGGAGGGAACGACCTTTCACCCCACCTTCCTCTACGAGTCGCTGTGGAACCTGGCCCTCGCGGCTGTGCTCATCGCCGTCGAACGCCGGGTGACGTTGCGCCCGGGCCGACTGTTCGCCGTGTACGTGCTGGGGTACGGCATCGGCCGCTTCTGGGTGGAGAGCCTCCGCATCGACACGGCGTCGGAGTGGGCGGGGATGCGCGTGAACCAGTGGATGGCCCTGGTGATCTCGGCGGGGGCCGTGGCGTTCCTGGCGGCCGATCGGCGACCCCGCACCGTCGAGACCGCCACGGACGAGGACCATGACCCGACCTGAGACGGTCGATCTGTCCAACGCCGCCGTCGGCTTGGTGGTCGAGGTGAGCGGCGGGGTGCCGGTGATCATGCACTGGGGCCGACCCGTTGCGGCGCCCGGCCGGCCCGACGACGCCTCGGTGAGCCTCGCCCGGCACCGGCCCGTGCCCCTGGGTGGACTGGACGTCGAGGTGCCGTTGGCGATCGTGCCCCTTCACGGCGAGGGAAGCCCGGCCAGGCCCGGCCTCCAGGGCCATCGGCACGGCGGGCGCGACTGGGCGCCGCGCTTCGCACGCGTGTCGGCGGTGCGCTCACACGGGCCGGACGGTGCCGCCACCCTGGTGCACACCGGCGTCGATACGGCCGCCGGTCTGGTGCTGGTCACCGAGGTCGAGGTCGCCCCTCACGGCATGGTGCGGGTCCGGGCCACGGTGACCAACGATCATCGTCGCCGGTACCTGCTGCACGGCTTGTCCCTGAGCCTTCCCGTGCCGGCGGAAGCGGCGCAACTGTGCACGCTCGAGGGACGCTGGGCGCGCGAGACCCATCTGCACCGGGCGCCCTGGCACCACGGCACCCGCATCGTCGAGCACCGTGGTGCCCGGCCCACCCAGACCCGGCCGCCCCTGCTGTGGGCGACGACTCCGGGGACCGGCGAGTGGCACGGTGAGGTCTGGGCGGTGCACCTGGCATGGAGCGCCAATCACGTGATGGTCGCCGAGATCACTCCCGACGGTCGGCGGCATCTCCAGGCGGGCGAACTGTTGCACCCGGGGGAGGTGTGCCTGGAGCCCGGCGAGTCGTACACGTCGCCATGGGTGCTGGGCATGTGGTCGGGGGAGGGCATGACGCCGGCGTCGTGGGGCTTTCACCGTGAGGTTCGGTCCCGTCCCCATCATCCGGGACCCGACCGTGCTCGTCCCGTCCTGGTGAGCACCTGGGAGGCGGGGTACTTCGATCAGGACCCTCAGCGACTGCGGCGTCTCGTCGACCTCGCGGCACGGGTCGGCGTCGAACGCTTCGTGCTCGACGACGGGTGGTTCGGCACCCGGCGGGACGATCGCCGTGGCCTGGGCGACTGGACGGTGTCGGCCGATGTGCACCCCCGAGGCCTGGAACCACTGTTCGACCACGTACACGCCGCTGGACTCGACGTGGGTCTGTGGGTGGAGCCCGAGATGGTGAACCCCGACAGCGACCTGTACCGCCAGCATCCCGACTGGGCGCTCACCACCCCGGGCCATGAGCCCGTACTCGGCCGCCACCAGTTGGTGCTCGACCTGACGCGTCCCGAGGTGCGCGACCATCTGCTCGAGCGGCTCACCGATCTCATCGCCTCGCTCGGGATCGCCTGGCTGAAGTGGGACATGAACCGGGACCACGTGGCGGCCAGCCAGTCGGGGGGCGCCGCGGGAACGCATCGCCAGACACGGGCGCTGCACGAACTGTGGACCGAACTGCGTCGACGGTTCCCCTCACTCGAGATCGAGTCCTGTGCGTCGGGCGGTGGTCGGGGCGACCTGGGAACCCTCGAGCAGACGGTGCGCGTGTGGGCGAGTGACTGCAACGACCCCGTCGAGCGCCAGAGGATCCAGCGGGGTTGCTCTCTGCTCCTGCCGCCCGAGGTCATCGGCTGCCACATCGGGCCGCCGCGTGCCCACACCACCGGCCGACACACCACCCTTGGCTTTCGCGCCATCACCGCCCTGTTCGGCCATCTGGGCGTGGAGTGGGATCTGGCCCGGGCCAGCGACGACGAGCTCGACGCCCTCGCCGAGGTCGTCGCACTTCACCGCCGCTTCCGGCCGCTCCTGCACGGGGGTGATGCCGTGCGCTTCGATGTCGTCCCGCCCGGTGAGGGGCCCGACGACCCGGCGTTGCTCGCTCACGGCGTGTACGCGGCCGACCGGTCCGAAGCGCTCGTGGCGTGGATCCAGATGTCGACGCACGCTGCACTGGTGCCGCCGCCGTGGCGGCTTCCGGGTCTTGCGCCGCGCCGGCGCTACGCCGTTCGACACGTGCCGCTGCCCGGCGGGGTCCCCGGACCGGCGGGCGAGTTGCCGTCGTGGATGGTCGCCGAGCCGTCCCGGCCGCTGGTGCTCAGCGGCGAGGCACTGGCCACCTGGGGTGTGCAGCCGCCCGTCCTGTGGCCCCAACACGGCATCCTGGTGCATCTGGAAGCCGTCGACGCCACACCCGCCCCCTAGCATCGCATCCGTGCCCGATCGCCTCACCCCGGCCGACATCACCAAGGTTGCTCGGCTGGCCCGACTGGAACTGACGCCCGCCGAACTCGACGAGTACACCCGCCAGTTGTCGGGCATGCTCGAACACTTCGCCGATATCGACTCGCTCGACCTCGGTGGCGTCGAACCCATGACCCAGCCGTTCCCCCTGGTGAACGTCCTGCGCGACGACGTCGAGGCGGACACGCTCGATCGCGACGAAGTGCTCGCCGCAGCACCCGCCGCCCAGGACGGCCGCTTCCGCGTACCACCCGTCGTGGGGACCGAACCGTGACGGCGCTCGAACTGGCCCGCCAGATCCGCGGGGGCGAGCGACGTGCGATCGACGTGCTCGAGGAGCATCTCGCCCGCGTCGCTCAGCACGAAGCGCAGATCCACGCCTTCAATCTGGTGACGGCCGACGAGGCCCGCGCCGCCGCCCACCGGGTCGACGAGGCGATCGCTCGTGGTGTCGACCCCGGTCCGCTCGCCGGCGTGCCCTTGGCACTGAAGGACAACCTCTGCACGCGCGGCATCCCCACCACCTGCTCCAGTCGCATCCTGGAGGGATGGCGGCCGCCGTACGACGCCACCGTCGTCCAGCGCGTGTTGGCGGCGGGTGCCGTTCCCATCGGCAAGACCAACCTCGACGAGTTCGCCATGGGCTCGTCCACCGAGAACTCGGCCTTCGGGCCGACGCGCAACCCCCGCGACCTCAGCCGGGTGCCGGGGGGTTCGTCGGGGGGTAGTGCGGCGGCGGTGGCGGCCGACTTCGCGCCGCTGTCGCTGGGCTCCGACACCGGTGGTTCCATCCGCCAACCCGCCGCTCTGTGCGGCGTGGTCGGCGTGAAACCCACCTACGGTGTGGTGTCGCGGTGGGGCCTGGTGGCCTTTGCGTCCAGCCTCGACCAGGTGGGCCCCTTCGCCGCCGACGTGGCCGATGCCGCCCTGTTGCTCGAGGTGATCGCCGGCCACGACTCCCACGACTCCACCAGCATCCCCCAGCCCGCACCGGCGCTGAGTGCACAACTCGACCGCGGTGTCGAGGGCCTGAGGATCGGCCGGATCACCGACCTGCCGGCTGGGGCCGCTCCCGACGTGGTCGCCCGTCTCGATGCCGCCTTCGCCGCCCTCGAGGCGGCCGGGGCGCGCATCGTGGACGTCCGGGTACCGGCGTTCACCTACGGCCTGACCGCCTACTACCTGATCGCCCCCGCCGAGGCCTCGAGCAACCTCGCCCGCTACGACGGGGTGCGGTACGGCCTGCGTGTACCGGCCGCCGACACCAACGCCATGTACGCCGCCACCCGCGAGGCGGGTTTCGGCGCCGAGGTGAAACGCCGCATCATGCTGGGCACGTACGCCCTCTCGGCGGGCTACTACGACGCCTACTACGGCAAGGCGCTCAAGGTGCGCCGCCGCATCGCCGACGACTTCGCCAGGGCCTACGAACAGGTCGACGCCCTGTTGACCCCGACCTCTCCCACCGAGGCCTTCCCCCTGGGCGACAAGACCGCCGACCCCTACACCATGTACCTGTGCGACACGTACACCATCCCGTCCAATCTGGCCGGGCACCCCGCCATGAGCGTGCCCTTCGGCACGGGGGCTGCCGGTCTGCCCGTTGGCGTGCAGGTGCTGGCCCCGACGCTCGGTGAACCGGTCATGTTCCGCGTCGCCGCCGCACTGGAGCGGTCGATGGCGGGCGTTGGAGGTGCGCGATGACCGACGGTCTTCCCGAGGGGTGGGAGCTGGTGGTGGGCCTCGAGGTCCACGTCGAGTTGGCCACCCGGACCAAGCTGTTCAGCGGCAGCCCGAACCGCTTCGGCGACGATCCCAACGTGCACATCGACCCGGTCACCCTGGGTCTGCCCGGTGCGCTGCCCGTGCTGAACCGCCAGGCCGTCGAACTGGCCATGCGAATCGGGCTGGCGCTGCACTGCACCGTGCAGCGGTGCACGTTCCACCGCAAGAACTACTTCTACCCGGACCTCCCCAAGGCGTACCAGATCAGCCAGTACGACCAGCCCCTGAACGTCGACGGTGATCTCGCCCTGCCCGATGGCACCCGCATCGGCATCGAGCGGGCCCACCTCGAGGAGGACACGGGCAAGAGCACACATCTGGGCGGTGCCGGGGGACGGATCCACGGCAGCGACGCCTCGCTGATCGACTTCAACCGAGCCGGTGTACCCCTGGTCGAGATCGTCTCCCGGCCCGACCTGCGCACCGCCGAGCAGGCGCGCCAGTACGTCACCGAGTTGAGGGCCGTCCTGGTGGCCATCGGAGCGTCCGATGCCAAGATGGAAGAGGGATCCATGCGCGTCGACGCCAACGTCTCGGTGCGCCGCTTCGGCGAACCGCTGGGGACACGCTGCGAGATCAAGAACGTCAACTCGGTCCGGTCGCTGGGCCGGGCCATCGACTACGAGGCCCGGCGTCAGGTCGACCTGCTGCTCGACGGCAACTCCGTCAGACAGGAGACCCGTCACTGGAGCGAGGCCGACGGACGCACGCACACGCTGCGCACCAAGGAGGACGCCGACGACTACCGGTACTTCCTCGAACCCGACCTGGTGCCCGTGGACCCCGACCCGGCGTGGATCGACCGGCTGCGGCGCGAACTGCCGATGCTGCCCGCGCAGCGCCGCCAACGCCTGGCCGAGGCCACGGCACTGGCGCCCTACGACGACGCCGTGGCGGTGATCGTCGAGCGCGGCCAGGACGACTACGCCCTGGAGGCGATCGGCCTGGGTGGCGAACCCGGTCGCGTCGCGGTGCACGTTCAGCAGGGGTTCGCCGAACAGGGGCCCCGACCCGCCGCACCGGCGAGTGCGCTGGCAGCCCTCACCCGCCTGGAAGTCGGTGGTGCACTGACGGCGACCCAGGCCAAGGTGGTGCTGGGCGACCTGCTCGAACGAGGGGGCGGCGACCCTGCCGCCATCGCTGCCGAGCGCGGGTTCGAGGCGCTCGACCATGCCGAACTGGACGCGATGGTCGACGCGGCGATCGCTGCTCAACCCGAGGCCTGGGCGAAGTTCGCGGCGGGGGAGGCGAAGGCGGGTGGGGCTCTGGTGGGCGCTGTCATGAAGGCCTCCGGCGGTAAGGCCGACGGCAAGGCGGTCACTGCCGCACTGCAGAAGCGTCGGGACTCGGCGTTAGGGTGAGGTCGATTCTCCGGTGACGGGCGGAGCGCGAGGGGTCAGGACACGGATGGACCGCATCGACATCAACGGCCTTCGGGTCATGGCGGTGGTGGGGGTGCTCCCTCACGAGCGCGAGGCGGCCCAACCCCTGCAGATCGACCTGACCCTGCACGTCGACCTGCACGATGCCGGGCTCAGTGACGATCTGGGCGACACGGCCAACTACGGAGCCGTGAGCGAAGCCGTCGCCGCCGTGGTGCGCGAGAGCAAGGACCTCCTTCTCGAGCGTCTGGCGGCCCGGGTCGCCGAGGTCGCCCTCGGCTTCGAGCGTGTCGACCAGGTGCGGGCGACCATCACCAAACTGCGGCCGCCCATCCCCGAGGACGTGGTGTCGACGGCGATCACCGTGGAGCGCCACCGCCGTGAACTGAACGTCCCCCGCCACGCCGTGCACACGGCCATCGTGGCGCTGGGTTCGAACCTCGGTGACCGCGAGGACTACCTGCGATTCGCCGTGGGACGACTGGGCGAGATCGTGGCGTCGTCGCGGGTGTGGGAGACCGCCCCCGTGGGCGGCCCCGAGGGGCAGGGCGCCTACCTGAACATGGTGGTCGTGGTGCGAACCTCGCTCGACCCCTACGCGTTCATGCGTCACGGCCAGCGCATCGAGGCCTCAGCGCTGCGCCAGCGTCTCGTGCGCTGGGGGCCGCGCACCCTGGATGTCGACCTGCTGTTCCACGACGACACTCGCATCGAGTCACCCGAGTTGACGCTGCCGCACCCCCGCTACGCCGAGCGTCGATTCGTCCTCGCGCCCCTCGCCGAGGTGGCGCCCGAGCGCTGTCCAGCCGACTGGGACCTCAGCCTTCCCCCCGATGACGTGCGACCTGTCGGCCCGCTCCGAGCGTGACCGAGCCTCAGGCGAGTCCCAGACGATGTTCCACGCCGCGCACCTTCGCCGGATAGTGCACACGCCCGTATTCGGGGCGCTGGTGCAGCACGATCTCGAGCAGTTCGTCGTGTTGGGCCGTGTTCTTCCACGGCAGGGCCACGTACAACGGCAGGCCGAACACGCGCAACTCCTCGAGCCTGCCGTAGACCATCTTCTGGTAAAGGTAGCGCTCCTCCCACGGCCAACCCGACGGTGCGAAGCCGGTCCCGGGGTCGAGGATGCAGCGTTGCCGCATGCCGAACCGGTCGGCCACGGCCAGACGCTCGCCGAAGAAGTCGAGCATGACGCCGATCGGGTCGGCGCGGACCAGGGCCATCTGGCGCGGGTTGGGGCCCGAGAGGAACGGCAGCACCACGTCGACCACGGCCTCGGCGGCCACCGCCCACATCTCGTCGGTCTGCAAACCGTCGGCGGCGTTCAGCACCGTGGCCCCGCCCGCCAGTGCCCGACGCGCCACCTCGGGACGCCAGGTGTCCACGCTGATGGGCACGCCCAGGGTCGCCAACGCCGGAAGCAGCGGCTCGAGGCGCTGCCACTCGTCGGTCCAGCCCACGACCGTGGCGGCATCGGTGGAGCCCTGACCACCGAGGTCGATCGCGTCCGCACCGTCGGCGAGCAGACGGCGGGCCCGCGCCAGGGCCTCGTCCGCACTGGCGACGATCGAGTCGGTGTTCAGGGAATCGGGACTTGCGTTCACCACGCCGTACAGCAGCACAGCACGGCACGGTACCGGGAGGAAGCACGATGAGTGGTGTCCGCACCTTCGACGTGACGGAGTGGACCGTCGAGACGGCGCTCGAAGCCAAGGGTTCGACGACGGTGTCCATGTGCATACCGTGCCGAAACGAGGTGGCGACGATCGGGTCGCTGGTCCGTCACATCCGTACGCACCTGATCGACCGGGTGGGCCTGATCGACGAACTGATCGTGCTCGATGACCGGAGCACCGACGACACGGCGGTCGTGGCCACTCGAGCCGGGGCCACCGTGGTGCCCATCGACGAGATCCACCTGCAGCACGGCGTCGGACACGGCAAGGGAAATGCCCTGTGGGCCACGCTCGCCGCCAGCCACGGCGATCTCGTCGTGTGGTGCGACGGTGACATCACCAGTTTCGAACCGGTGTGGGTGCCCCGCCTGCTGCTGCCCCTGCTGGCCGAGGACGACCTCGCGCTGGTGAAGGCCACCTACCACCGGCCCGAGCAGTACGGCGGAGGCGGTCGCACCACCGAGTTGGTCGCCCGGCCGGTCCTGTCGCTGTTCTTCCCCGAGTTGACCGGTCTGGACCAGCCGTTGGCGGGGGAGTTCGCCGGACGCCGGTCGATGCTCGAGCAGATCCCCTTCGTCGAGGGCTGGGGTGCCGAGATCGGCATGCTGATCGACCTGGCGCAGCGTTTCGGGGCCGGGTGCATCGGTCAGGTCGATCTGGGTACCCGTCGGCACCGGCACCGTTCCCTGCCGGAGTTGTCGGTGCAGGCTGCCGAGGTCATGGCCACCGCCCTGGCCCGCACGCCTGCGGCTGCCGCCTTCGCCAGCGACGAGCTGGTGCTGATCCGCGGCGATGGCACGGCGCTGCCGGTACACCTCGACGAGCGACCGCCACTGGCACAGGTGCGCGCCCGACGGGCCGCCCTCAGGGAATCAGCGCGACTTTCCCCACCACACGCCGCGACGCCAGATCGGTGAAGGCCTGTACCACCTGGTCGAAGCGATAGCCGGTGGGCTCGACCGGACGCAGTTCACCGCGACCGATGGCGTCGAGGACCTCGTCGAGCATGGCAGCGTCCTGCGCAGGGTGGTGCAAGGCCCAGCCGCCCCAGTCGACGCCGATGACGCGCCGGTTGCGCAGCAGGATCTGATTCGCCGGCAGGTGGGGGATGCCGGCGACGAAGCCGATCACCAGGTACTGCCCGTCCTCACCCAGGGCTCGTAGGCAGGCGGTGCCCAACTCGCCCCCGATGGGGTCGTACAGGGCGTCGACCCCGGTCGGGTGGCCCCACGAGGCGGCGATCTCCTTGGCGACGGTCTTCACGTCGTGCTGACTGGTGTCGATGGTCGCCTCGGCGCCCCGTGACGTCGCCATGGCCAGTTTTTCGGGTGTCGAGGCCGCAGCGATGACCCGCAGGCCCATGGCGTGCCCGATGTCGACCGCTGCCAGGCCGACGCCGCTGCCCGCACCCAGGACCAGAAGGCTCTGGCCCGGTGCCAGCGCTGCTCGCTGCCGCAGTGCGAACCAACTGGTCAGATAGCTCTGCACGAAGGTGGCGGCCTGGCCGTCGGTCAGGTGACCGGGAAGTCGGCGAGCCCGCTTGGCCCCCACGACCACCTCGTCGACGCATCCGCCGCCGAAGCCCAGATTGACCAGCACCCGGTCACCGAGGGCATGGGTGGTCACGTCGCTCCCCACCTCGCTGACCCGGCCGACCACCTCCATACCCGGTATGTACGGCAGCTGCGGCTTGAGCTGGTAGAGGCCCTGCACCACCAGGCCATCGACGAAACTGAGTCCGCAGGCCGTGGCGGCGACCCGCACCTGATGGGCCTCGAGGGGAGGGCTGGGGAGTTCCCGCATCTGAAGGCGCTCGACAGGCCCGAAGGATTCACAGACGATGGCTCGCATGGACAGCGACCGTAGTCAGTCGGTGCGCGCCCTCAGGTGGCGAGCAGCACTCGTCGCGCCCAGGGGGTCACCTCGATGAGGTCGTCGGGCCGACGCACCAGTCCGTCGAGTCCATCCACGGGGAACCACTGCGCTGGCCGGCCCTCCTCGCCGTTCACGGCGGCGTCGAGTGGTGCAGTGAACAGGTAGGCGACGTTCCAGTGGCGGTGGTCCGGTTCGTCGCCGTCGGTGATGTGCACGGTCAGGGGCGACTCCAGCAGGGGGTGCAGGTGGGGCGGCGCCAGGCCGGTCTCCTCGGCCACCTCCCTCACGGCGGCGACCCGGGTCGACTCGCCGGGTTGCACATGACCGCCCGGTGCCGCCCAGCCCAGGCGCTGGTGCCACACGAGCAGGACGTGATCACCGGTCGGGTCGAGGACCCACGCCGTGGCGCACACGTGGCCCGGCGGCACATCGGCTGCCACGCCCGCCACCCCCCGGGCCAGTTCGGCCGCATGGCCCCCGGGGTCCACGGCGCAGCCCGCCAACTCGCTCAGCAGGGCCGGATGGTGGCCGGGAACGTCGACGGTGGCGTGGGGTCGGCCCATGACGGGTGGCCGATCAGCCCTGGCGGATGAACGCCATGACCTCGGCCCGCGCCGCCGTGTCGGTGCGGTAGATGCCGCGCGCCGAGGACGTCACCGTGCGGCTACCGGGTTTGCGCACCCCACGGATCGACATACAGGAATGCTCCGCCTCCACGACCACCAGGACGCCCGCCGGGTGCAGCATGGTCTCCATGGCGTCGGCGATCTGACTGGTCAGGCGTTCCTGGACCTGGAGGCGGCGGCTGTAGCCCTCGACGAGCCGGGCCAGCTTCGACAGGCCGGTGAAGCGGCCCAGGGAGCCGGGAAGGTAGGCGATGTGCGCCGTGCCGGTGAAGGGCAGCATGTGGTGCTCGCACAGCGAGGTGAAGGGGATGTCGCGCACCAGGACCATCTCGTCGTGCTCGATCTCGAACGTGGTCGACAGATGCGTCTCGGGACGTTCGCCCGCACCCGCCAGCAGTTCGCTCCACATGCGGGCGACGCGCGACGGGGTGTTGGCGAGTCCGTCGCGGTCGGGGTCCTCGCCGATGGCGAGCAGAAGTTCGCGGATGGCGCGCTCGGCGCGCTCCAGATCGACGCGGGTTTCGGGAAGGGGTGTGGGTGCGACGGCGGGCACGCGGTGGCCCTTTCTTCTGGACGGCCGCCGTTCAGCCTAACCGGCACGACCACCTAGGCTGCCAACGTGACCGTGCTCGAACCCGCCGCTGCGCAGCGCCAACGGACCGTGCGCGGCACATGCCACCACGACTGCCCCGACTCGTGCGGGTGGCTCGTGACCGTGGAGGACCAGGGGCTTCGGCCCAAGGCCGTGCGGCTGCGAGGTAATCCCGAGCATCCCTACTCGGCGGGGGAGTTGTGCCCCAAGGTGAATCGCTTCCTCGAGCGGGTCTACAGCCCTCACCGCATCCGTTTCCCCATGATCCGCACCGGGGCCAAGGGCGAGGGCGAGTTCCGGCGCGCCACGTGGAGCGAGGCGCTCGAGCTGGTGGCCGCCCGATTGCAGGCCGTGAGCTCCGAGCACGGTGCCGAGGCGATCATGCCGTGGAGCAGCGCCGGAACCCAGGGCCTCATCCAGGGGAGTTCTCTCGACAGGCGCCTGTTCGCCCGCCTCGGGGCGACGCGTCCCCTGGGCTCCATGTGCGGCCTCACGGCCGGCGCCGGCATGGAGGCGACCATGGGCAGCCGTCTGGGCAGCGATCCCCTCGATGTTCGTCATGCGCGCATGGTCATGCTGTGGGGGACCAACACCAAGTTGACCAACCGGCATCTGTGGCCCTTCGTGGAGGAGGCGCGTGCGGCCGGTGCGCCCGTCGTGGTGGTCGACCCGTTGCGCACCGTGACCGCCGAGGCGGCCGACTGGCACCTGCAGCCCTATCCGGGGACCGATGTGGCGCTGATGCTGGGCATGTTGCACGTGATCATCCGCGACGGCCTCGTCGACCACGACTACGTGCACCGGCACACGCAGGGTTTCGACGAACTGGCGGCACACGTCGCCTCGTGGTCGCCGCAACGGGCCAGTGAGGTGACCGGTGTCGACCCGTCCGACCTCGAGTTCATCGCCCAGTTGTACGGCTCGACCACACCCGCCTTCATCCGGACGCTGATCGGACCCGAACACCGCGAACACGGGGCCATGTTCTTCCGCACCCTGGCGTGCCTACCCGCCGTCACCGGCAACTGGCGGCATCTGGGAGGGGGCCTCGCCCGCAGCGTGGGTTCGTGGAACGGGGCGTTCGTCGACGATTCGGTGTTCGATGCGCCGCACTTGTGGCCCGACGGGCGCGCCCCGCGGGGTATCAACGTGAATCACCTCGGCCGCGCCCTCACCCACGAGCGGCTGGATCCCCGCGTCATGGCGCTCGTGGTGTGGAATGCCAATCCCGCCGTCACGGCTCCCCGATCGTCACTGGTGCGACGGGGCCTCGCCCGCGAGGACCTCTTCACCATCGTCAGCGAGCAGTTCCCCACCGACACCGTGCGCTACGCCGACGTGGTGTTGCCGGCGACCACCCAGGTGGAGCACGTCGATGTGGTGCCGGCGTGGGGGCATCTGTACCTCGGCTGGAACGACGCCGCCATCCCTCCGGTGGGCGAGGCGGTTCCCAACACGGAACTGTGGCGTCGACTCGCCGGCGCGATGGGCTTCACCGAGCCCGAGTTGTTCGCCTCGGACGAGGACCTGATCACCCAGGCACTCACGGGCGTCGACGTCGAGGCGCTGCGCCGCGACGGGTTCGTGCGCCTCCCCGTACCCGAGGACCTTCGCCCGTGGGCCGAGGGTGGGTTTCCCACGGCATCGGGCCGTATCGAGTTGTCGAGTCCCGGCCTGGCGGCCCGGGGGCACGGGGCGCTGCCCGAGTACCGCGCGCCGCAGGAAGGCTGGGGCAGTGCGGTCGCCGAGCGCTTCCCGTTGGCGCTGCTGACGCCCAAACTCCACACGCGCTTTCTGAACAGTTCCTACTCGCCACTGCCCGGGCACGGTGATCGGGAAGGGGCCCCCTACGTCGAGATCGATGCCGCCGACGCTGAGCGGCGCGGCGTCGCCGATGGTGACCGTGTGCGGGTGTACAACGATCGTGCCAGCCTCGACCTGGTGGCCCGGGTTCCCCGATCGGGAACGGGTCGCGGTCGTCCGGGCGTGGTGGTGGTGCCCTTCGGCTGGTGGCGCCATCAGCATGCCGACGACAGCGTCGCCAACGATCTCACGAGCGACACCCTCGCCGACTGGGGCGGCGGTGTGGCCTACTACGACGTCTCGGTCGAGGTGGAACTCACCGTCCCGGCCGTGAGCCCCGAACCCGAGGCCTGACCGTTCAGTTGCCCTCGGGCCGGTCGATGGCGTGCTCGAGGAGCGCCGCCAGGCCCACGTGCTCCAACGCCAGGACATGGGTCGAGGCGAGCACCACCGGCGGGGCGGCACCGGCTTCGTACGCCTCGAGCCAACGACTTGCGCACACGCACCACTGGTCACCGGGTCGCAGGCCGGGGAAGCCGTACTGGGGCATGGGGGTCACCAGATCGTTGCCCCGAGACACGCTGAACTCGAGGAAGCGTTCGGTGACGCGGGTGCACACGACGTGCACTCCGGGATCGTCGCCGCGGCAATCGCAACTACCGGTGCGGTAGTACCCGGTGAGAGGGTCGAAGGAACAGGGCTCCAGTTCCCCGCCCAGGACGTTGCGTGCGGTCATGGGCTGCATTGCACCACACGGCGGTGCCTCCGTGCGAGGTGCTACAGCACGGTCACGTCGAACAGGGTTCCCACCAGGTACGTCACGGCGGTGGCGATCAGCAGGATGAAGGCCTGGCGCACCGCCGAACGGCTGAGGGACCGTTCGGCCAGCCGGCCGATCAGGGCCCCCACGATGAGCGCCCCGACCACACCCGCCAGCACCGAGGCGACCTTGGCAGCGTCGCCCGAACCGAGATACCACGGCAGCACGGGGACCGCTGCACCCAGCAGGAAGCACACCAGCGACAGCGCCGCCGCCCACCACGGTGACGGCAGGTCGGTCGGGTCGACACCGAACTCCTCACGGGCGTGCACCAGCAGGGCGTCGTCGGGCGAACTCATCACCTGTCGGGCCGAGATGAGCGCCTGTTCGGCGCTCATGCCGTGACCCTCGTACATCGCCGCCAGCTCGTGGGTCTCGTTTTCGGTGTTCATCCGGTGCTCACGCCGCTCGATCTCGAGTTCGCGCAGCACCAGTTCGTTCTGCGCCGACACCGACACCCATTCACCCGCCGCCATACTCGCCGCCCCCGCAACGGCCCCGGCGATACCGGCGAGGCGCACGACGGTGCTGTCGACACCGCTTCCGGCGAAGCCCAGCACCAGCGACACATTCGACACCAGGCCGTCGCTCACACCGAACACGGCGGCTCGTGCCAAGCCGCCCGATACCGACCGGTGCCCGTGTTCGGACGGTCCGCCACGCAGGTTCGCCAATGAACGCAGACTCATGAGGACGACCCTAACCGCGTGCGGGCAACGACGCGTCAGCAGTGCGCCAGCACGGCGACCCGCCATCGGGCTACCCTCGGTCGGGCCATGAGTTCCACCGTTCCGCGCTTCCGTTTCGCCCCGTCACCCACCGGCTTTTTTCATGTCGGAGGTGCACGAACGGCGCTGTTCAACTGGGCACTGGCGAAGCGGTTGGGCGGCACCTTCGTGCTGCGCATCGAAGACACCGACGAAGCGCGCAACCGGCCCGAGTGGACCGAAGGCATCATCGACGCCCTGGCGTGGCTGGGTATCCACGCCGACGATCCGAGTTTCGAGGGCCCCTATTTCCAGAGCCACCACGTCGCCGACCATCTCGAAGCGGCCGAACGTCTGTACCGGTCGGGTCGGGCGTACTACTGCGACCTCACCCCCGAACAGATCGCCGAGCGTGCCTCGGCGCGGGGTGTGCCGGGCTACGACGGCTACTCGCGCGACCGGGGCCTCGAACCGGGGCCCGGGCGCGTCCTGCGCTTTCGCGTGCCCGAGGGAGCGACGGTGGTCGACGACGCCGTTCGCGGGCGCGTCGAGTTCGACCATGCCCACCTCGAGGACTTCGTGCTGCTCAGGGGGAACGCAAGTCCCATGTTCCTGCTCGCCAACGTGGTCGACGACCTGACGATGGGCATCACCCACGTGCTGCGCGCCGAGGAACATCTGCCCAATACGCCCAAACAGCAGTTGCTGTGGGAGGCACTCGGGCACCGTCCCCCCCGTTGGGCGCATGTGCCGGTACTCGTGAACGAACAGCGCAAGAAGTTGTCCAAGCGCCGCGACAAGGTGGCCCTCGAGCAGTACCGGGCCGAAGGTGTGCTGCCCGATGCCATGGTCAACTACCTGATGACACTGGGTTGGTCGCCGCGCACCGGAGGCGAGATCGCGACCTGGTCGCATATGGTGGAGGAGTTCCACCTGGAGGACGTGAACCTGTCTCCGGCCTTCTTCGACGAGAAGAAGTTGTGGGCTTTCAACGGCGAGTACCTCCGTGCGCTCGACCCGGAGGAGTTCCTCCGCCGCTGCGAGCCGTGGGTGTCGGCGCCCGTCGCACCGTGGCCAGCCGAGCGGTACGACCCCGCAGCGCTACGGGCGCTGGTGCCCTATGTGCAGGTGCGGGCTGTCACCTTCGCCGAGGTGCCGGCCATGGTCGAGTTCCTCTTCGCCGACCCCTTCACGCCGGACGATGCCGACTGGTCGAAGGTGTTGGCGAGCGAGGTGGCACACACCGTCCTGGTCGACGCTCTGGCCCACTTCGAGGCCTGCGACTGGCATGCCGAGGTGCTGAAGGCCACGCTCGAGCGCGTCGGCGAGCAGCATGGTCTGAAACTCGGCAAGGCACAGGCGCCCGTGCGCGTTGCGGCCATGGGGAGGGCGGTGGGTCTCCCTCTGTTCGAGTCGCTCGAGGTCCTTGGTCGTGACCGCACGCTCGACCGACTGCGCGCCGGCGTGCTGCGCTCGGCGACCGAGCGCGCTCGCAGCGCCGGGTGACGTCATGGGTTGGCGGGGCCTTCGCCGCGTCCTGACGGGGTTGGGCGCGGCAGCTCTCGTCGCCGGGTGCTACCTGGCGGTGACCGTGGTGCAGGTGTGGCAGGTGGGTCGAACCGACCAGACCCGGGTCGTGGACGCCATCGTCGTGCTCGGGGCAGCGCAGTACGACGGGCGTCCCTCGCCGCAGTTGCGGGCGCGCCTCGACCGTGCCGTTGCCCTGTACGACGAGGGGTGGGCTCCGGTCATCGCCGTCACCGGGGGTCGGATGCCCGGCGACCGCTACAGCGAGGCCGAGGCGTCGCAGCGCTATCTGGAGGAGCTCGGGGTCCCGCCGGCGGCGATCACGGGTGAGGACCAGGGTCGTTCCACCTGGGAGTCGCTGGACCGCCTGAGCGAGGTGCTGCTGGCGCAGGGCCGATCACGGGTGCTGCTGGTCAGCGACGGCTTCCACCTGCTGCGAGTGCGCCTGAGCGCCGACGAGGCCGGCCTCGTCGCCGCCACCACGGCGAGCGATCATCCGGGGGGCAGTGGCGTGGACGGCGTGCGACGCCACGTGAAGGAGGCGGTCGGGGTGGCACTGGGGCGGGCGATCGGGTTCGAGCGCCTCTGGCGGCTCACCGGGTAGCCGCGCCCAGGGGCGATGGCTATGCTGTCGGACGCTCCATGGGGAGTGGTGTAACTGGCAACACAGCAGATTCTGGTTCTGTTATTCAGGGTTCGATTCCTTGCTCCCCAACCAACGTGACGGCCGACCTTCGGGTCGGCCGCTCAGGTTTTCGGGCGCCTTGCCACTTGGTAGCGTGACGCTCCGCAGCACGGCCCGTTCGTCTAGAGGCCTAGGACACCACCCTCTCAAGGTGGCGGCACGGGTTCGAATCCCGTACGGGCTGCCAGTACCCCCCACCGAGGGCGCACGACGTCGAGGTCGGCGTTAGCCTCGGCGTCGTTGGCACCGGACTTGTCTTTGCTGGCGTCCACTGTGCACCCGCCGGCCGTTGCGCCGTGTCGAGCGTGACGCTGCTCCTGTGCGGGCTGCTGGGTGCCCTGGTGGGCGCAACGGCAATGAACGCCGAGTCGTGTCGGCGAACGGTCGAGCGGTCCTGCTGGAGCCGGGAGCAACGGCGACCCGACAATGCCATGACCACGCTACGGGACCATGCCGGGCAGTGGGGTGAGGTCCTGGTCATGGTGACCGGCTACAACGACTCGGCTGACGGCTTCATCGACGGCGTGAGCGCCATCCTCGACGAGGCTCGCACCCAGGGCGTCGCCACGGTGCTGTGGTTGTCGCTGCGCACCGAGGGGGTCGACTACGAGGAACCACTGCACCGCGCCAACGGCGCCAGTTACCGCGGTGCCAACCGGTCCCTGTACGCCCTGGCGAGCGAGGCCGACGGAGCCCATCTGGCGTCGCCGGGTGTCGATGCCCTCACGGACTTCATCGCCGGACAACTCGACGTCGTGCTGGCGGGAGGCACGGTGACACTCGACCCGCCGCCCTGGGAGGATGTGCGCCGCGGTGACGAGGAGCCGTTGGAGGTCGACGTGCAGGAGGCGCTCGTGGCCACGACCACGACCACGACCACGACCACGACCACGACCACGACCACGACCTCCACCTCACCGGCCACTACGCCGAGAGGTCAGGTCGCCGCTGCGGCCAGTGCGCCCGTCTCCCCGGTGGGTCGAGTCGTGCCCCGGCCGACCATTGCTCGCAGCAGCGATACTAGGGACGCCCTCTGGGTGGTCGTCGGGGTCAGCCCCGCCGTCGCTTGGCTGGTACTGCGGTGGGTGCGGGAGCATCGTCCACGGTGCTGAAGTGAACACTGCCGGATGCTCTCGTCATCGCTGCTCGCGGGTTCGGGGATCGACATCGGTCAGTCCATCGCCGTGATGCCCGACGGTTCGTTCTACGTGGTCGGCTACTACTCGTCGCCGACGTTGTCGGCCGGTGCGTTGGTGGTCACCAATGGCGATACCAACGGCGGCACCAACGATGCGTTCGTGGCCAGGTTCGACACCCAGGGCGACCCCGTGTGGCTCCGGTCCTTTGGTGGACCGGGCGTCGATTCGGCGACCTCCGTGGTGGTCGATGCGTCGAACCACGTGTACGTGGCGGGTGAGTTCATGGACACCGCGACCTTCAGTGCCTCGCCGTTGGTCACCCGATCGGCGGCGGGAGCCAGGGATGGATTCGTGGCCCGCCTCGACGCCAACGGCGCGCTGCAGTGGGTCGAAGTGGCCGCAGGTCCGTTCAGTACCGACGTCGCCGTCGAGGTCGTCGCCCTCGACGACCGCCTGCCGGCCACCGGTGTCGAGGTGTCGATGCTCCTCGCCGTGGCGGTGCTGGCGTCGGGTCTGGTGCTGGTGGCTCGGGGTCGCCGTATCGCCCGTTGGTAGCGTCGGGCGCGCATGGAAACCGAGGACACCACCGCCACCGACTTCCTCCGCGAACTGGTGCGTGCCGACCAGGCGCAGGGGACCTTCGGCGGGCGTGTCCAGACCCGGTTCCCACCCGAGCCCAACGGGTACCTGCACATCGGCCACGCCAAGGCCATCTACGTGGACTTCAGCATCGCGGCCGAGTTCGGTGGCCGCTGCAACCTGCGTTTCGACGACACCAATCCCGACACCGAGGACACCGAGTACGTCGAGGCCATCATCGAGGACCTCACCTGGCTGGGGTACCCGCCGCCCCAACCGGTGCTGTACGCCTCGGACTACTTCGAACAGCTGTACCAGTGGGCCGAACACCTCGTCGAGCACGGTCTCGCCTACGTCGACGACCAGGACGGCGAGACGATCTCGGCCCAGCGCGGGCGCTACGGCAGCCCGGGTGTGGACAGTCCGTTCCGGAGCCGAGCGGTGGGGGAGAACCTGGACCTGTTCCGCCGCATGCGGGCCGGCGAGTTCGCCGACGGCTCCCGGGTGCTGCGGGCCAAGATCGACATGCAGCACGAGAACATGCAGCTGCGCGACCCGGTCATGTACCGCATTCGTCGGGGCCATCATCACCGCACCGGTGACACCTGGGTGATCTACCCCACCTACGACTGGGCCCACGGCCAGAGCGACGCCATCGAAGGGGTCACCCATTCGCTGTGCACGCTCGAGTTCGACAGTCACCGCCCCCTGTACGACTGGTACCTGGAACATCTGCCGCTCCCCGGTGACCAGCCTCGCCAGACCGAGTTCGCCCGGCTGGAACTCACCCATACGGTCACGTCGAAGCGGAGACTCGCCCTGCTGGTGGCCGACGGTGTGGTCGATGGCTGGGACGACCCGCGCCTGCCCACGCTGCGCGGCCTGCGGCGACGCGGGTACCCGGCTTCGGCCATCCGCGAGTTCTGCAGTTACATCGGGGTGGCTCGCACCAACAGTCGTCACCAGATCGAGTTGCTGGAGTCGTTCGTGCGTACCGAACTGAACCGCACCGCCCTGCGGCGCATCGCCGTGCTGCGCCCGCTCCACGTGGTCATCACCAACTGGCCCGACGGCCACGTGGAGTACGTCGAGTTGGTGAACAACCCCGAGGACCCGACCCAGGGCACGCGCACCGTGGCGTTGACGGGCGAGATCGCGATCGAACGCGACGACTTCATGGTGGAGGCGCCGCCGAAGTACTTCCGCCTGGCACCCGGGCGTGAGGTGCGCCTGCGGGGCGCCTACTACCTGCGCTGCACCGGGTACACCCTCGACGAGGCCGGCGAGGTGGTGGAGGTGCAGTGCACCTATGACCCCGAGACCCGTGACGGCAGCGCTCCCGACGGTCGACGCGTGAAGGCCACCATCCACTGGCTGTCCACCGCCCATGCCACCACCGCCAGTGTGTCGCTGTACGAGCGACTGTTCAGCGCCGAAGTGCCCGGCGAGCGCACGGGCGACCCCTTCGACGACCTGAACCCTGCGTCACGGGAGACGCTCACCCACTGCCTGGTGGAACCCGCACTTGCCGAGGTGCCGCCCGGCGCGGTCGTGCAGTTCGAGCGCCTCGGCTACTTCGCTCACGACGCGCGCACTGCCCTCGCGTTCCATCGAACCGTCGGCCTGCGCGACGAGTGGGCGAACGTGAAGAAGCGGGGCTGAGCCGCCGACTCAGCGGGGTTCGTCGACGATCTGGTCGACGAGACCCCAGGCGAGTGCATCCCGGGCATGGAGGCGCGCATCGGAAAGTGCCAGTGCGGCCGTGCGCTGGCGGCCGATCCGCCTGGTGAGGCTGACCGTACCTCCGGCGCCGGGGATCAACCCCAGACCGATCTCGGGCAGGCCCACCACCGTGTCGGACGCTGCGATGACACGGCCCGCGAAGGCCGCCCACTCCAACCCTCCACCGAGGGCGGCCCCGTGCAGGTGGACGTGCAGTCGGTCCGCCAGGCGGTGCAGCAGTCGAGCCGGAGTGCGGGTCAGGCGGACGAGGTGAGCCGAGGCCGGATCGCTGAATCTGCCGAACTCACCCAGGTCGCCTCCACTGCAGAACGACGGGCCGCGACCGCGTAACTGGACATGTTCGATACTGCGGTCGACGAGGGGAAGGTGCAGTGCCTCGGTGAGTTCGTCCCGCAGGCGGGTCGAGATGGCGTTGTGGCGGTGCGGCCGGTTCAGCCACACGGTCAACTCGCCGCCGGTTCTCTCGACCAGCACGGTCTCGGTCGTGTCCGGCTCGGTCGAGTGGGTCTGCGTGGCGCGCCAACCCGTGAACTCGGGCCCACTCTGCAACATCGAGTAGGTCGCCGACTCCAGAGCCAAGGCCACCTCGGGGTCGGTGCCGGGGAGCCCACGCAACAGCACGGCCAGTGACGTGGCGGCCAGGGGACACCGTTCCACCGCACCGACCAGCACCTCGCGGTCGCCGCGCCCCACGACCAGGTCGGCGGCCTCGGGGCCGTCACCGCCCAGACGGTCACCCACCCACGCCACCACCACCGGCAGCGCACCCGGCGACGGCAAGGGCACGGCCTCACCGGTCACCAGCACCAGTTGCACACCGTCGACCCCCACCTCGTCGTCGACGTAGGCCGAGGTGATCCACTCGCAGTACCGACGGGGCGACAACTCGAGAACGGAGATGGCCGGGAGCGTACCGGCTGGCCAGAATGGCCCGGTGCCGACGGTGCCATTCACACCAGCGTGGGGCGAGAGCGATTGCGATACGGCACGTCTGTGGGCGGACTCGGGCGCTCAGGGGCTGACCGTTCCCGGTGTGGGAGTACCCGAGCGACTGGTGCGTTCCGTCGTGGGTCTGGTGCGGTGGCTCGACACCGGGGGTGCGGGGCTGGCGGCGGTGTCGGGCGCCGAGGGTCTGGGCCTGCTCACCGGGCGCGCTGCGCTGATGGGGCGTCGTTGTGAGCACGGCGCCAACGTCACGGGGAGTACGCGGCTACTGGCGGCCCGCGACGGATGGCTCGCCATGGCGCTGCCGCGCGCCGCCGACATCGACCTGCTGCCGGCCTGGCTCGGAGTGGACCCGGTGTCCGACTCGGTGCCCTGGGAGGCCGTCTCGTCGGCTGTCGCCCGGCGCGACCGGTGGTCGACGGTGGAGACGGCGGCACTGTTGGGCCTGGCCTGCGCCGGGGTCGGCGAGACCGCTGACCGGCGTCCGGTACTGCTCGAACACCTCGGTACCGCCACCGCCCGCCCGCTCAGCGGCAGCATCGTGGTCAACCTGGCGTCGCTGTGGGCGGGACCGCTCGCCGCCCACGTGCTGCACCGGCTGGGGGCCCGCGTGATCACCGTCGAGAGTTCCACACGGCCCGACGGCGCCCGCTCGCAACCGGCCTTCTTCGAGGCCCTGCACACCGGTACCGAGTCGGTCCTCCTGCCCCTGCACACCGATGAGGGCTGGGAGCGCCTGGCCGACCTGGTGTCCGGGGCCGACGTCGTCATCGAGGGGTCCCGTCCCCGAGCCCTCGCCCAGCGCGGTGTACTGGCGAGATCGCTCGTCGCACAGGGGCCGCAGGTGTGGGTGTCACTCACGGCGCACGGGCGTACCTCGCCCCACGACCGGCGAGTGGGTTTCGGTGATGACGCCGCTGCGGCCGGCGGTCTGGTTGGCTGGTCGGACCGGGGCCCCGAGTTCCTGGTCGACGCCGTGGCCGACCCACTGACCGGCCTCACGGCGGCAGCGACGGTCGTGCAGTTGCTCGCGGCGGGTGGGCGCTGGCTCGCCGATGTCGCCCTGGCCCGAGTGGCCGCTTCGGCTGCTCGGCGACCCGGGGACCCCGTGGTCGCGGCGCCGGTCACGCAGGACGCTTCGCCGCCAGTTCGGCTCGCAGAACGCGCTTGAGCACCTTGCCGGCCTCGTTGACCGGCAGTTCGCTGCGCACGTCGACGATGGCCGGGCGCCGGGTGGAACGGAGTCGCGCCGTCACGAAGTCGGCGAGTTCGTCGGGTCGGGCTGCGGTGTCCGCGTGGAGAACGACCACCGCCGCCACGACCTCTCCCCACTGGTCGTCGGGGACACCCACCACCGCCGCTTCCCGCACCGCTGGGTGTTGCAAGAGCACGTCCTCGATCTCGCCCGGAGACAGATTCTCGCCGCCGCGCACGATCACATCGTCGAGTCGTCCCTCGACGTACAGGTAGCCGTCGTCGTCGAACCAGCCCTCGTCCCGGGTGGGGAACCATCCGTCGCCCGGCCGTGCGGACTGGTGGAGGTACTCACCCGAGACCTGCTCGCCCCGTACCCAGATCTCGCCGTGGACGCCGGCCGGCACGACAGCGCCCTGCGGGTCGCGCACCGTGATCTCGACGGTGGGCAGTGGGCGACCTACCGAGCCGAGGCGCCTTCGCACGGACGGGTCGTCACTGGCCAGCGCCTGTCGGTGATCCTCCGGGCCCAGCAGGGCGATCGAGGAGCTGGTCTCCGTCAGGCCGTAGGCGTTCACGAAATTCACGCCGGGCAGCAGTCGCATGGCTCGTTCGATCACCGGCACCGGCATGCGGCCGCCCCCGTACGAGAGGTGCTGCACCGAGGGCAGTCCGCTCCCGTCGCCGCCGGTGTCGGGGTCGATCTCGTCGAGGATGCGCGCCAGCATGGTGGGCACGGTCATGGCGTGGGTGATCTGCTCCGATCGGGCCAGATCCACCCAGGCCCGGGCCTCGAACGACGGCAGTTGCACCAGGCGCCGCCCGCCGTAGACGGCGGTCAGCATTCCGGCGATGGCCGCGATGTGGTAGGGCGGCACGCTGGCGAGCGTCGCTTCCTGCTCGTCGGAACCCAGGAAGTCGACCGTGCCCGTGACGTAGTTGCTGAGGTGGGCGTGGCGCAGCACGGCCGCCTTGGGGGTGCCGCTGGTCCCACTGGTGTGCAGCAGCACCGCGAGGTCATCGGGTTCGTTCGACCAGTCGGGTTCGGCGGGTTCCACCGACGCCACGGCCTCCAGGAAGTCGACGGTCGTCATGACCTGAACGCCGTCGAGACCAGCGTGGCGTACTTCGGTACCCGGATCGATGATCGCCAGGGCCGGTGCCTGGGCGGCGATCAGTTCCCGCAGACGGTCGTCGGCGAGCCGGTAGTTCAGCGGCACGAACGGCTGCCCCGCCCACGCGGCGCCGAACAGGGCGACGGGCAGTGCCGGTGACGACTCGGCCGTGTGCACGACCCGATGGGTTCCGAATGCGCCGAACAGGCGTGCGGCTCGACCGGCGAGGTCGAACAGTCGCCCCGTGGTGTAGCCGAGCGAACGATCGCCGAGTGCGAGGCGGTCCGGGTCGGCACTGGCCGCCATGTCGAGGAGCAGGAGGATGTTCATGATCGACGGGTCCAGGGGCATGGTGAACCTAGCAGCACGGTCGTGGGTCGGGGGCCGGTTGACTAGCGTGCGTCACGGTTCGAAGGGGGCATCATGGAAACCGAGTTCTGCCGGGTCGAGCGTCGCGATCACCTGATGGTGGTGACCCTCAGTCGCCCTGATCGCCTGAATGCGCTGCATCCGCCGGCCAACGCCGAACTGGGTCGCGTGTTCGACGAGTTCGCCGCCGACGACGATCTGTGGCTGGCGGTGGTCACCGGTGACGGCCGTGGCTTCAGCGCCGGCAACGACCTGCGTCACCAGGCAGAGGGCGGGGAGCGAGTGCCCATGCCGCAGGGCTTCGGTGGCCTCACATCGCGCTGGGACCTGACCAAGCCCGTGATCGCTGCCGTGAACGGGATCGCCATGGGGGGTGGCTTCGAGATCGCTCTCGCCTGCGATCTGATCATCGCCTCCGAGCGCGCCGTATTCGCGCTTCCCGAGCCCAAGGTGGGGCTGGCCGCCCTGGCCGGTGGCCTGCAGCGCCTCTCCCGCCAGATCGGGTCAAAGCGGGCACTGGGCATGATCCTGACGGGGCGGCATGTGACGGCCGACGAGGGTTACCGCCTGGGATTCGTCAACGAGGTGGTTCCCCATGACGAACTCATGGACCGCACGCTGGGCTGGGCCGAGCAGATCCTCGCCTGCTCACCGCTGTCGATCAGGGCCAGCAAGGACGTCGTGTACCGCAGTCTCGACACCGCCTCGCTGCGCGAGTCGATGGAACACCCCTATGACAGCGTGCGGCGCCTCGTGGCCAGCGACGACTTCGTCGAGGGTCCCCGCGCCTTCGCCGAGAAGCGCCCACCGCAGTGGAAGGGGCGGTGAGGCGGGCGCTGCGCTGAGAGCCCGCACCGCCGCGCCGCGTACCCTGACATCGTGCCGGGCCCCTATCTCCAAGCCGCAGTCTTCGCCGAACGGGTGCTGCACGAGCGCGATGGTGTGCTCAGCCTGGTGCGCATCGTCGACCGCCTGGGCGTACAGGCGACGGGTGACGCACCCGAGGAGTTGCCCGAAGGGGCGAGTGCCAAGGTGACCCTGGTGGTCATGTTGAAGTCGGGCGATGCGCGCGGGCGCCATCGCCTGACGATCCGCCCCGAACTTCCTTCGGGCCTTCGGTCCGAGCCCCGGGGTTTCGACGTGCTGTTCGAGGGTGAGGACCGCGGGGTGAACGTGATCGTCGATCTCGACGTCGCCCTCATGGAGGGTCTGCACTGGTTCATCGTCACCCTCGGTGACGTCGAACTGACCAGGGTCCCGTTGCGGATCGCGTACCAGCGCCTCACATGACGACGTCCGCACCACGACCAGTCGAGGGACGAGTCGCTGTCGAGCCCGGCGTGGCCCTGCGCACACTCACGTGGGGAACTCCCGACCCCGAACGGCCCTCGGTGCTCCTGGTGCACGGGTTGGCGTCCAACGCACACCTGTGGGATGGCGTCGGGGCCGAACTCGCCCGGCGGGGTTGGCATGCCGTGGCGGTCGACCAGCGCGGCCACGGTCGCAGCGACCGGCCCGACCACGGTTACGACTTCGGGACCATCGGCGGCGACCTGCTCGCCGTCATGCGCCATCACCATCTCGTGCGACCTCTGGCCATCGGGCAGTCGTGGGGAGGCAACGTCGTGGTCGAGTTGGTGTGGGCGCACCCCGACGCCGCCCTGGGCGCCGTCGCCGTCGACGGGGGCATCATCGAACTGGGGGAGCGTTTCGAGCGGTGGGAGGACTGCGCCTGCGCCCTGCGGCCACCGGCACTGGCCGGAACGCCGCTGAAGCGTTTCGAGGCCGCGGTTCGCGCCGCCCATCCCGACTGGCCCGAGGCCGGGATCCAGGGGGTGCTGGCCTGCTTCGAGGTGGCCGAGGACGGCACCATCGCACCCCGGCTCTCCCTGGAGCGACATCTGGCCATCCTCGAGGCGTTGTGGCACCACCGGCCGTCGCAGCGCTTCGCCGACATCGAACGCCCGGTCATGTTCGTCCTGGCCCGAGCCGGCGAGGTGGCCTGGGTGCGCGACAAGGAGGCGGCGGCCAGTGCGGCACTGGCCACCCTCGCCCGTGGTCGGGTCACCTGGATGCACGACGCCCACCACGACCTGCACGCCCAGAAACCCGTCGAGTTCACCGACCACGTGGTCGCTGCCTGGCAGGAGGGCTTCTTCACATGACCTCACCCCGACTGTTGACCATCATGGGCTCGGGCGAGACCGCTCCGACCATGATGAAGGTGCATCGCGACCTGATCGCACGCCTGGCCAGCGAAGGTCGCACACCCCGCGCGGTGGTGCTCGACACGCCCTACGGGTTCCAGGAGAACGCACCCGAGTTGGCGACGCGGGCCCAGGAGTACTTCCGCACCAGCGTGGGACACGTCATCGAGGTGGCCGGACTGCAGCGACTCCACGACCTCGATGCCGTCGCCCTCGAGCAGGGCCTCACTCGGGTGCGCCAGGCCGACTACGTGTTCGCCGGACCGGGTAGCCCCACCTATGCGCTGCGCCAGTGGGCGGGCAGTCCGTTGCGCGACCTGCTCGTCGGCAAGGTGTCGGGAGGTGGGGCGGTCACCTTCGCCTCGGCCGCCGCACTCACACTGGGCCGCTTCACGGTGCCCGTGTACGAGATCTATAAGGTGGGGGAGGAGCCCCGGTGGCTGCCCGGCCTGGACATCCTGGGTGAGATCGGCCTGTCGGTGGCGGTCATCCCGCACTACGACAACGCCGAGGGCGGCCACCACGACACGCGCTTCTGCTACCTGGGGGAACGGCGCCTGGCGGTGCTCGAGGCCGAACTGCCCGACGACACCCATGTGTTGGGTATCGACGAGCACACCGGTGTCGTGCTCGACCTCGATGCCGATCTGGCGACCGTGGTGGGCAACGGGTCGGTGACCGTGCGCGTGCGGGGCCACTCGGTGGCCTACCCGACCGGTACCACCTTGCACCTCGACGAACTGCGCTTCCCGGGGCGGCAGGCTCGCCCCGTCGCCACCCCGACGTCACCGCCGGTCGGCGCCCATGTCGACACGCCCGCCTCGACCACGTCGCTCGGACAGGAGACGGCCCGGTTCGAGCGGGCCTTCGACGACGCCATGAGCACGGGCGATGCCACGGGCGCCGCCCGCGCCGCGCTCGAGCTCGAGGCTGCCGTCGTGGCATGGTCAGCCGACACCCTGCAGAGCGACGAGGCGGATCGCGCCCGAGCGTCACTGCGGTCGATGATCGTGCGACTGGGCGATGCCGCCGTGGCGGGACTGCGGGATCCGGCGGAGGTTCTGGCCCCACTCATGGAGGTGATCGTGGCGGTGCGCACGGCCGTGCGCGCCGAGAAGCGTTTCGATCTGTCCGACCTGATCCGTGACCGGGTGACCGCTCTGGGTATCGAAGTGCGGGACACCCCCGAGGGCGTCGTGTGGGTGCTGCAGGCGCTGCACTGACGCGCCGGGCGCCGCCCGGGCTCAGTGCACGGCCAGCGAAGTGAGGCGACGGCGACGGCTCCAACCCAACGTCGCGTACACCACGGCGAACACCGCCGTGCCCACGAGGATGATCACGGCGCCGCTGGGAACGTCGGCGAACCAACTGACGTACATACCCACCCCGCCGAACGCGGCACCCAGCAGTGGTGACGTCCACAGCATTCGTCGGAAACTGTTGGTCAGCATGCGGGCGCAGACGGCGGGCAGCACGAGCAGTGCCGAGATGAGCAGAACCCCCACGACCCGCACCGTCACCAGGATCGTGCCCGACAGGAGCAGCATGAGCAGCGCCTCGATCCTGGCCACCCTGACGCCGCTGACGTTGGCCACCTCGGGGTCGAAGGTGGCGAACAGGAGATGCCGATAGGCGAGGGCGATCGCGGCGATGCTGGCGCACATGACGGCGAGGACCAGCACGATGTCGCCCCGGAAGACGCCCAGGACGTTGCCGAACAGCACGGCTTCGATACTCCGGCGGGCTTGACCGAAACGGGCCTGCAGCGCCAGGCCGATGGCGAACGATGCGGTGGTGATCACGCCGATGGCGGCATCCGCGCCGATGATGCGTCGCCTCGCCACCCAGGCGATCAACAGGCCCGAGGCCAGGCCCCAGGCCCCTGCGCCCACGAAGAAACTGAACCCCGCCACCGCCGCCACGGCCGCTCCGCCGAACACGGCATGGCTGAGGCCATGGCCGATGTAGCTCATGTTGCGCAGCACGACGAACACGCCGACCAAGCCGCACAGGGCCCCGGCGATGACGGCGACCACCAGGCCGCGCCGGAAGAAGCCGTACGACAGGGGTTCGGCCAGGTCGACGGCCAGCGACCCGCTGCGTGCGACCACGCCCGCGATCATGCGCCCTCGCCGCCGACGGCGCGCAGACGGTGCGGCTGCTGGTCCAGCACGACGGGCATGCCGCCGTGCTCCAGCACCTCCATGGGTGCACCGTAGGTTCGCTCGAGCACATCGGGCCGCAGCACCGCCATGGGCGACCCGTCGGCGATGATGGTGTGGTTGAAGCACACCAGGCGGGGCAGGTGCGCCGCCAGACCGTTCAGGTCGTGTGTCGTCAGGACCATGGCGATGCCGTCCTGATTCAGTTCTTCGAGCACGTGCAGCACCTCGTGACGGGTGCGTACGTCGACGCCCGAGGTCGGCTCGTCGAGCACCAGAAGATGGGGTCGCTGCGCCAGTGCACGGGCGAGGAAGACCCGCTGTTGCTGTCCACCGGAGAGTTCCCTGATATGGCGCCGCGCCAGGCCACCCAGACCGAGTCGCTCGAGCAGGTCGTCGACTTCACGTCGCTGAGCGGCGGTTCCGCGACCGAGCCTGCCGGCGCCCGGCCGACTCATCGACACCACCTCGGCCACAGTGACCGGGAAGTTCCAGTCGACCGTCTCGACCTGAGGTACGTAGGCCAGACGGAGTCCGGGTGCGGTGAGCACCCGGCCGTGCACGGGTACGATCGCGCCCAGCAGTGCCCGCAGCACGGTGGTCTTCCCCGAACCGGACGGGCCCACGACCCCCAGGAACTCGCCTCGCCTGACGCTCAGGTCGACGTGGTCGATCACGGTTGGTCCTCCGTAACTGCACGCGACGTGGTCGAACCGGACCAGTTCGTCAGGGTGAAGCGTCGGCGGCGTCACTGCGGGTATGTGGCGGTGTCGGGTGCGACGTCGGCGACGTCCAACGACGCCAGCGCACTGGCGTCGCCGCCCAACGCCTCGACCATCGTGACGAAGTTGAACCGCATGAGGGCCATCCACGAGTGCTCCGCATCGCCGGGAGAGCCGATGAGGTCGTCGTCGCGCAAGACGTCGATGTACCGCACCCCGGTCTCGGTGCCGATCTGCTCGAGCACCGTCGACGGGAACACCTCCGATCCGAAGATGGCGGGAACACCGGTCTCGCGGACCTGCTCGATGATGTCGGCGACGTCGGCCGGTGTCGGTTCGTCGAAGGACGACGGTTCGATGGCCCCCACCACCGTCCAGTCGTAGCGGGCGGCGAAGTAGGCGTAGGCGTCGTGGTACGTCAGCAGCAGACGGCCTTCGGCGGGGATGGTCGCCGTCGCCGTCGCCACGGCTGCGTCGAGGGCATCGACCTTTGCGGCGAAGGCCTCGGTGTTGGCGGCGTACGCGGCGGCGTTGGCCGGATCGCGCCGGGTCAGATGGTCCCGCACCACCTCGGCGTACTGCTTGGCCATCGGTGGGTTGGTCCACAGGTGCGGATTCGGCTTGCCACCCTCCTCGGGGAACGAGAAGTCGAAGATCCACTGGTCCTGCGGCAGGATGCGCGTGCCCAGTTCGCACACCGTGGCGCCCGGTCGCAGGTTGGCGAGCGCCAGTTGCTTGGTGGGCTCCTCCAGCACCAGGCCGTTGATGAACACGACATCGGCGTCGCTCAGGGTGGCGGCGTCACTGGGCACCGGCTCGAAGGTGTGGCTGTTCGTCCCCTCGGGTACGACGCCGGTGATGACGGCGCCGGTTCCACCGGCCACGTTGGCGATGATCGAGGTGATGGGCGCCACGGTGCTGGCGATGCGGATCGGGCGTCCCTCGACGGCGTCACCGAGGTCGCAGCCGTCGGTGACCGTCGCCTGGGTCGACGTCGCCGGGGACGCTCCGTCTCCGTCGTCGCCGCAGGCGACGAGTCCCAGCACCGCAGATAGGGTGAGCATCGTCGTTGTCGCTGTCCGCGGGCGGCGGTGTGCAATGCGTGTCATGTGTGCACCGTACCCGTGCGGTTCGGGTTCTGCGGTCAGATGCCCGACTCGTGTCCGTGATCAGGTGTGCTCAGATCGGCGACCACGGCGGCGTGGTCGCTGGCCCAGACGAGACCGTCCCCGACGTCGATGGGCTCGGTGCCTGCGAGCCAGGCAGCGATCGGATTGCCCACCGGGCGCTTGCGGGGCCACGACACCATGAGGTAGTCGACCCGCCGGTTCGGCCATGCCGAGTGCGTGACGTGGGGGTTGTCCCGACGCCACGTGGCACCGTGGCCTTCGCCGACCAGTTCCCACACGTCGTTGAGGATGACGCCCGCCGGCCCTCCTGCGCGTCGACCGGTCAGAAGGCGAACCTCATCGGAGTCGGGTACCGAGTTGAGGTCGCCACCCAGCACGACGGGCAGGTCCTGTTTGGGCTCTCCCCGCACCTCGAGCACCAGTTCGAGCAGACGTCGGGCGTGCAGTTCTCGCCCGGCCGACCCGTCGAAGAAGTGGTCCAGATGCGTGGACATCACGGGCCAGGCCCCCCAGGGTGTGTCGATCCGGGCGCCGATCACCCGCCGGTAGCCCTGCGACCCGTCGGGTCGAGGGAGGATCTCGTCGACCGTGCGCTCGAGCGGCCAACGGCTGATCACGGCGTTCGAGAACGCTCGCTCGCCGAACCACAGCGGCTCGTTGACCGCGGCATGCCAGCCGAGAAGGTCCGCCAGGCGGCGCGCCTGGTGGTCGCCCTCGTGGGCGCCCTCGTGGGCGCCCTCGGGGTCGTCGCGCCACGACCACGTCTCCTGCAGGCAGACGGCGTCGACCTGCTGACGACGGATGGTCTCCACGATCGCCGGCTCGCGCCGCTCCCAGTCGCCGAAGCGCCACCAGATGTTCCATGTCATCATCCTGAACGGCATCGACCAAGGGTGGCAGTTCGCAGGTCGGCTGTCGACACCGGGACATCTGGCGACACCGACTGCTCGGGTCGAGCCGAGCGCCGTCGGTACGCTCGGGTGGTGTGGGCCGATCCTCTCCGCTGATGCGCCAGTGGCGGTGGTGGCTGGGTGCTGCGGCGACTGTCGTGGCCGTCAGTGCGTTCGTGGCTTCGCGCAGCGACGACGTGGGATCGGGTGGGTCGGCGCAGGCCACACCGAGCACTCGGGTGCCCGACGCCCCCTCGGTCAGTGCCCCGGCGTCGTCCGACACGGTGTCGGAGGGTTCGGTGGCGGCCTCGCCGGGGGCGCCCACGATGCCGCCGGTTGCGTCGTCCAACGGTGGAGCCGGCTCCCCGGCTCCTGCGCCGGCTCCCGCCGCTGCGCCGGAGGGTGACCGGGACCAGAACGCCGTTCCTTCGACGTCCCGACCCGGCACCACGGGGCCGGGCACGACGTCGCCACCACCGGGGCCGGGCACGACGTCGCCCCGTCCGACCGCCACCTCATCGGTACCCTCGACCTCGGGGCCCGCCGCTGCGCCCGGTACCTCCCAGCCAGACGCCGGTGCCTCCGTGGTGGACCAACTGAGCGTGTCGAACGAGGCGCCGCGCGCCGGATACGACCGGTCCCTGTTCCCGCACTGGTCCGATCTGGACGGGAACGGCTGCACCACGCGCCAGGACATGCTGTTCGCCTCGGTTCGTGGCTTCCCCCAGGTCGACCTGTTCGACTCGTGCGTCATCGTCGAAGGCGACTGGTACTCGGTGTACGACGGGGTGCTGCATGCCGGGCAACCGGGCGATCTCGACGTGGACCATGTCGTGGCGCTGGCCGAGGCCTGGGACTCGGGTGCGTGGGCGTGGAGCGAGGGCACGCGTCGGCGCTTTGCCAACGACCCCGACAACCTGCTGGTCGTGACGGCGTCGTCCAACCGTTCCAAGAGCGACCAGGACGTGGGCGAATGGCGACCGGCACGTCGTGACGCGTGGTGTCTGACGGCCGACATCACGGCACGCATCAAGGCCCGCTACGGCCTCAGTGTCGATCCGGCAGAGGCTCGCGCGCTGCGAGACATGCTGGTCGAGTGCGATCGCCCCGGCGCCGTCACCGTTCCCACGCCACCGGTGGCAACGCCATCGGCCCCGCCGGTCCCGGTGGCGACGACGGCAGCGCCCGTGCCGCCCACAGCGCCGCCGCCGGGGGCAGCGTGCATCGACCTGAACACGGCGAGCACCTCCGAACTCGAGGAGATCATCCACATCGGTCCGGCACGGGCGGCCGAGATCGTCCGTCTACGACCGTTTTCCTCGTTGGCCGATCTGGACCGAGTGTCCGGGATCGGGCCCTCGCGCCTGAACGACATCGTCGAACAGGGGCGGGTGTGCCCGTAGCGTGACGTCATGAAGGGTGATGACCTCGACGCGTCGGTTCGGGGGGTGTTCGCCAACCGCACGGTGAACCTGCGTTCCGTGTCGGCCATCGGTTACGACATGGACTACACGCTGATCCACTATCGGACCGAGGAGTGGGAGTGGGCCGCTTTCGAGCACGCCGTCGAGCTGCTCCGACTGCGGGGATGGCCGGTGGGAGGGCTCGAGTTCCGGCCGGACGACCACCTGCAGGGTCTGGTCATCGACCTGGAACTGGGCAACCTGGTGAAGCCCACCCGCTTCGGCTACGTGATCACGGCGCACCACGGTACGCGGCCGCTCGGCTTCGACGAGTTGCGCACCTGCTATGCCGGAACCTTCGTCGACCTGGCCGAGCCGCGCTGGCAGTTCCTGAACACCATGTTCTCGCTGTCGGAAGCCTCGCTGTTCGCCCAGTTGGTGGAACGGGTCGATGCCGGCGAGGCGCCGGGCCTACTGGGTTACGACGACGTGTACCGGGCCGTACGCCAGGCCATCGATGACTCCCACGCCCAGGGGGCCCTGAAGGCCCGGGTGATCGCCGACCCCGACCGGTACGTCGAGTTGGACGGTGAAGAGGCGGTGACCCTGCTCGACCAACGCGCCGCCGGCAAGCGCCTCCTGCTGATCACGAACTCGGAGTGGGCCTACACCCAGGCCATGATGAGTTGGTGTTTCGACCGCACGGTGCCCACGGGCAACTGGCGGGATCTCTTCGACCTGGTGGTGGTGTCAGCCGCCAAGCCCCGCTTCTTCGCCGAGGATCCGGCTGCGTTCCGGGTGGTCGACGAGCTCCGTGGGTGGTTGGCCCCCCATCGGGGGCCCTTCGAGATGGGTGCCGTGTACCACGGAGGTTCGGCCCGCCTGGTCGAGGCCAGCCTGGGCCTGACGGGCGACCAGATCCTCTACGTCGGTGATCACCTGTTCGGTGACGTCCACATGTCGAAGGCCACCCTGCGCTGGCGAACCATGTTGATCCTGCGGGAGTTGGAAGCCGAGATCGAGGCGTCGGCGGCCTTCGCCGCCGACGAGGCCCACCTGCGTCGCCTCATGGCCGACAAGGCCACTGCCGAGGACCGGTTGGCCGTGCTGCGCCTTCGTCGGGTGCGTGAGGCCGGCAAGGCGTCGGCGGCCACCCAGCGATCGATCGACATCGAACTGGCAGCGCTCCGGCGACTCGACGAGCGTATTTCGCCCCTGGCACAGGCGGCGGCACAGTTGGGCAACACCCGGTGGGGCCCGCTGATGCGGGCGGGTCACGACAAGAGCCTGTTCGCACGTCAGGTGGAGCGTTACGCCGACCTGTACACCTCGAGGGTGTCGAATCTGGGGCGGCGGACGCCGTTCGCCTACCTGCGCGCCGTGCGTACCTCACTGCCCCACGACGTGGTGGCCGACCCGTCGCCCGACGGTGGGACCTCACCGCAGGGGTAGCGCATCGGACCAGCCGTGTGGGTTGCTGTCGCGACGGTCGAGCACGGGTTGGAACCGCTCGAAGCGTGGATCGAAGGCGGACTCCCAGGGCAGGTGACCCGAGGGATCGCTCCACACCACCTGGGCCGCCCGGTCGCCGCCCGGCCGGCCGTGATGGCTCCAGTAGCGCGATGCACCCAGGATCAGGTCGCTGTGCTCGCCGATGTGGTCGGCGTGGACCTCGACCAGACCGCACCGGACGCCTCCCAACTCGAGTGCGGTATGGCGGCCGGGTGCGGGCGCCGACCCCGAGGCGACGACGAACCACAACGCACGGCAGAGATGTGATGCCGAGGCGGGATCGATCCCGATGACGACGACCTCGGGGTGGTCGAACGCCTCGAAGCCGACCGTGTAGGCCCAGGAGGGACCCTGGGAGTCGGCGACGTACTGCACGGCGCACCCGTGGCGGCGGACGAGGTGATCGATGCGGCGCAGATGGCGTTGGAGGGAGAGGTGGCGTGTCATGGGCGCCACTGTGCCCGCGGGGTGTGGCGCGGTAGTCCGGGCGCTGCGCTCACGTCTCGTCGTCGGGCAGCACCAGGTCCCATCGGTCGCGGCAGTCTCGGCAGCGGTAGGCGACGATGTCGCCGGGTAGCCAGAGTCCGTCCTCGGGCGGCGGTGTCAGCAGTGAGGCCTCCCCACCGCAGTCGATGCAGGTGATCACGGGCTCGGGGACGACCATGACCCCAGTCTGTCCGTAACCTCGCACCGTGCGTGTCGTGGCCGGAATGCTGGGCGGGAGGCGTCTGGTGTCACCCGACGCCGGCCGGGGCGCCGCCGTGACGCGACCGACCACCGACAAGGTGCGCGAGTCGCTGTTCAACGCTCTGGAGAGCCGCGGCGAGATCGAGGGTCGCGCCGTGCTCGACCTGTTCGCTGGAAGCGGCGCCCTGGGTATCGAGGCGCTGTCACGGGGAGCTCGGCACTGCACCTTCGTCGAGCGCGACCGGCGGGCGGTCGAGGCGCTGCGCACCAACATCGAGCAACTGGGCCTGGGGGACCGGTCCGCCGTGGTGGTCGCCGACGTCATGGCCCGCCTGCCCGGCCTGCCCCGCACCGATCTGGCACTCGCCGATCCCCCCTACGCCTTCACCTCCTGGGAAGCGCTGCTCGCCGGCGTCGACGCCGAACAGGTGGTCGCCGAGAGCGATCATCCCCTGGAGCCGACGCCACGCTGGGCGGTGCAACGGGTGCGGCGCTACGGGAGAACCTGGGTGACGTGGTTCGAGCGGGTACCGTGACGTGCGATGACGCGGCCCGCCCTGTACCCAGGCAGTTTCGATCCGCTCCATCTGGGGCATCTCGACGTCATCGAGCAGGCGGTCGAACTGTTCGGCCCCGTGGTGGTCATGGTCATGCACAACCCCGAGAAGCCGACGGGGCGCTTCAGCCTGGCCGAACGCGTCGATGTGGCCCGGCGATCGGTCGTGCATCTGCCGACGGTCACGGTCCAGACACACCCGGGGCTCGCCGTCGACGCCGCCCGGGCGGTCGATGCGCGCTTCATCGTGAAGGGTCTCCGGGTGGCCGGCGATTTCGAAGTCGAGCAGCAGATGGCGCAGATGAACTGGGCGGTCGCCGGTGTCCGCACGGTGTACCTGCCCGGTCGCGCCGATCGCTCCTTCATCAGCAGTCGCTACATTCGCGACATCGCCCACCATGGTGGTGATGTGTCGCGGCTGGTGCCCCTGCCCGTTGCCGAACTCCTGGGGTCGACCGGTGCGACGCCGGGCGATGGGGCGCCCGGTCGCTGAGTGCGGCGGAAAGGACTCGTGACATGACGTACACCTCGCAGCAGGACGACGGATCCCGTGGGCATCTCGGTGATGCCGAGACGTTGCTGCGCCGCGTCGTCGACATCATCGCCACGGCGCCCAACGTGCCGTTGTCCTCCACACCGCGTATCGATCGGGACGAGATCATCGAACTGCTCGAAGAGGTGCTGGGACTGCTTCCCGAAGAGGTGCGACAGGCGCGCTGGATGCTCAAGGAACGCCACGAGTTCGTCGCCAAGACCCGCCGCGAGGCGGACGAGTTGCTCGAGGCCGCCCGGGTGTCGGCCGAGCGCATGGTGCAACGAACCGAAGTGGTCAGGGCGGCCGAGCAGCGCGCCCGGCACATCATCGAGGCGGCCGAGACCGACGCCCGCCGCCTGAAGCATCAGACCGAGGATTTCCTGGACCAGCGCCTGGGCAGTTTCGAGATCCTGCTCGACAAGTTGGCCAAGACCGTCGCCACAGGCCGCCAACGCCTGTCCATCGGGTCCCAGCGCGAGGTGGAGCCCGAGCCGGTCGCCGACCCGAGCAAGGGGTTCTTCGACCAGGACCGGGGCTGAGGATGCCGTGGTACGACCGCTGATCGTCAACGCGTCCGAACTGCTTCGCCGGCCGGGGAGCGAACGCGACCTGCGCTGCGAGGTGTCCCTGGACGACCTCGACGTACAGGATGAACGCTTCGTGCCCGAGCGCCCCCTGGCGGTGTCGATGCACCTCGAGAGCCTGAACGACGGCATCGTCGTGCGGGGCGAGGTCGCGGTGCACTGGCGGGGCATCTGTCGGCGTTGCCTGCGCTCCGTCGCGGGAACGGTGCGCGCCGAGGTCAACGAGCTGTACCAGCACGTGGTCACCGACCCCGATGCGTTCCCCATCGTCGGCGAGCAGTTGGACCTGGCACCCGTCGTGCGCGAGCACGCCCTGCTCGCCGTGCCCGACGGACCTCTGTGCCGAGCCGATTGCGCCGGTCTGTGCCCCCACTGCGGGAACGATCGCAACGAACGAGCATGCGACTGTTCACTGGCACGGGTCGACGACCGCTGGGCGGCTCTGGATGCCCTTCGCGACAGGTTGACGACTGCCGAAGGCGGAACCGAGTCCGACGAGTGGTCGTCGGGTGACTGACGGGGCTATCCTCTGCAGGCCCCGTGTCGAGCGTGCCGGAGGCTGGAGGAAGCACCGTGGCCGTTCCCAAGAAGAAGAAGTCGAAGTCGAAGACCCGTAGCCGTCGTGCCGGCAACTGGAAACTGGCTGCACCGTCGCGCAGCCTGTGCCCCCGCTGTGGGAGTGCGCGCCTGCCTCACACGGTGTGCCCCTCCTGCGGTTGGTACAAGAACCGCGTCGCTATCGACGTCGCCTGACCCCAACGGCGTCCCATGCTGCCCATCGCCGTGGATGCCATGGGCGGTGACCGCGCCCCGACCGATGCAGTGGCTGGTGCGCACATGGCGGCAGCGGCCGGCATACCGGTCGTGCTGGTCGGGCCGCGCAACATGGAGGGCCGCGGCGAGTTGGAGTTGATCGAGGCGTCCGAGGTCATCGCCATGGACGACGATCCTGCACAGGGGGTGCGGCGCAAAAAGGACTCGACGCTGGTGCGTGCCGCCGAAGCGGTCCGGGATGGTCGGGCGAGCGCCATGATCTCCGCCGGCAACACCGGGGCCACCATGGCATCGGCGCTGTTGCGGATGGGCCGCATCAAGGGTGTCAATCGTCCCGCGATCGCCACCCCCATCCCGGTTCCCGGCGCAACGCCGACGGTGTTGCTCGACGCAGGGGCGAACGCCGAGGTCCAGGCCGAGTGGCTGGTGCAGTTCGCGCAGATGGGCTCGGTCTACGCCCGGCACCGCTTCGGAGTGGAACGGCCCCGTGTGGGCCTGCTGTCCATCGGGGAGGAGCCGGGAAAGGGTGACTCGCTGCGGAAGCAGGCCTACGAGCTGCTGGGTGTGGCGCCCGTCATCGACTTCATCGGCAACGTCGAAGGTCGCGACGTCATGAGTGCCGACGTCGATGTGGTCGTCACCGACGGGTTCACCGGCAATGTCGTGCTCAAGACCCTCGAGGGGGGCATGCGCACGGTCGTGAAGGCGATCGCAGCGGCGTTCACGTCGTCACCGGACTACGCCCGGGCGGCCGAGACCCTCAGGCCGGCCCTGCTTCCTCTCTACGAAGCCCTCGACCCCGACACCACCGGCGGGGCGATCCTGCTCGGGGTGGAGGGCGTGTGCATCATCGCCCACGGTTCGTCCAGTGCCACCGCCATCGCCAATGGCATCACGGTGGCCAAGGAAATGGTCGAGGGGCGCATGGTCGACGAGTTGCGTGCCGCCGTCGGTGCCGTCTGACCCGCGCACCAACTAACCTTTGCCGATCCGCGACGGCGACGCGACCCGAGGGTCGCCAGGAGGAAGCGCATGCCCGCCGAAACTCATGTCGAACAGAATCCCTTCCAGCGCAGCGAGATTTTCGAGATCGTCCGTGATCGTCTGGCCGACATCCTCGAGATCGAGCCCGGCACGATCAGCGAGGGGCAGAGTTTCGTCGACGACCTGAGCGCCGACTCCCTCGCACTGATCGAGTTGGTCGAGGCTCTCGAGGAAGAACTGGCCGAGCGCACGGTCGGGTTCCGCATCGAGGACGAGGATCTCGAAGACCTCAAGACGGTGCGCGATGCCGTGGACTACGTGTTCGGGCGGGTCTCGGGGAGCTGATGCGCCGTGGCGAGTCGTGATCTCGCCGATCTGGAGACACGACTGGGTCACGCCTTCGCCGATCGCACCCTGCTCGAGCGGGCACTGGCGCACCGGTCGTGGTGTGCCGAGCACGGCGATGCCCACTCGAACGAACGGCTCGAGTTCCTGGGCGACGCCGTACTGGGCTGGGTGGTGGCCGACACCGTGTACCGCCGGTTCGGTGACTCAGCCGAGGGTCGTCTCAGCGATCTGCGCAAGGCGGTCGTCAACGCGCGAGCCCTCGCCGCCATGGCTCGGCGGTTCGGTCTGGGCGATTTCGTGTTGCTGGGGCGGGGCGAGGATGCCGCCGGCGGACGCCAGAAGGAGTCGATCCTCTCCGACGCGCTCGAGGCCGTGATCGGTGCGGTGTACCTCGACGGAGGTGCAGAGGCGGCGACGGCGCTCATACGTCGACTCGTGGACGAGGTACTCGAGCGTGCGTCGGGGAAAGTCGACCACCTCGACCACAAGAGCCGGCTGCAGGAACTGCTCGCCCGTCGATCGCTCGACGCACCCCGCTACGAGGTGTCCGGGGAGGGTCCCGACCACCACCGGTGGTTCTGCGCCACGGTGTCGGTGGGCGGTGCGGTCATCGGTCGTGGCGAGGGACCCTCCAAGAAGCGGGCCGAGCAGGCGGCGGCGGCCGAGGCACACCGGTCGCTCGAACCCACTGGCGACGACGGACATGCCCGAACTACCTGAGGTCGAAACGGTTCGACGCGGGCTCGAACGGCGACTGGTCGGCCGCAGCCTGGGTGACGTAGAGGTGACCGGGATGCGCACGGTTCGCCGGACCAGTTCCGCCGCGCTCGTCGCCGGGCTCGACGGCGTCACCGTGCGCGGCGTCGAACGTCGTGGGAAGTATCTCGTGCTGCGCTTCGACGAGGGTGCCAGGGCCATGATCCACCTGCGGATGAGTGGTCAGGTGCTCATCGCCGGGCGCACCGACCCCCGGCCCGCCCACACCCACGTGGTCATGGGCCTGTCCGACGACGCCGAGCGGGGTCGTGGCGAGGAGGTGCGCTTCGTCGATCCCCGCACGTTCGGGGAAGTGGTGGCCTACCGGGAGGCCGATGCCGCCGTGCTGGTACCCGAACTCGACCGCCTGGGGTGGGACCCCCTGCTCGAACCCGAGGCCATGACGCCCCGGCGTTGGCGTGCGCTGCTGGCCGGGCGGCGGCGACAGCTCAAGGCGCTCCTGCTCGATCAGCACCCGGTGGCGGGCATCGGCAACATCTACAGCGACGAGATCCTCCATCGGGCCCGACTGCGGCCCGGACGGCGCAGTGACGACCTGTCGGCGCAGCAGGCTCGTCGCCTGCTCGGCACCATCGGCGAGGTGCTGGCCGAGGCGGTCGCCCACGGCGGTTCCAGTCTGCGGGACGCCCAGTACGTCGACGTCGACGGACGCCAGGGCGGCTACCAGGCCTTCCACCGGGTGGTCGACAAGGAGGGGCACTGGTGCGGTACCTGCGACCGGGCTCGCATCCGCCGATCCGTGGCGGCGGGCCGCTCGAGTTACTGGTGCCCGTGGTGCCAGAGGTAGCCCCGTTCGGGGTGGATGTGCACTAGCGTTCCACGTCGTTGTGTTCCTGACCGCACTGACCCTCAAGGGCTTCAAGTCCTTCGCCGACAGCACCGTGATGCGGTTCGAACCCGGTGTGACGGTGGTGGTCGGCCCGAACGGTTCGGGGAAGTCCAACGTGGTCGACGCCATCGCGTGGGTGCTGGGTTCGCAGGCCCCCAGTTCGGTGCGCAGCCAGAAGATGGACGACGTGATCTTCGCCGGTACGGCCAAGCGGCCGGCCCTGGGTCGCGCCGAGGTGAGCCTGACACTGGACAACTCGGCGGGACTGCTCCCCGTCGAGGTGAGCGAGGTGAGCATCACCCGAACCCTGTTCCGCACCGGTGAGAGCGAGTACGCGATCAACGGTGTGGCCTGCCGCCTGCTCGACGTCCAGGAACTGCTGTCCGACGCCGGCGTCGGGCGACAGCAGCACGTGATCGTCAGCCAGGGCCAGATCGACGCCGTGCTGAACGCGCGACCCGAGGAACGCCGGGGGATCATCGAGGAAGCGGCTGGGGTACTCAAGTACCGCAAGCGCAAGGAGAAGGCCGAGCGTCGACTCGAGGCCACCGAGGCGAGCCTGCTGCGGGTGCAGGACCTGCTGCGCGAGGTGCGACGCCAACTCCGGCCCCTCGAGCGCCAGGCCGAGGCGGCGCGCCGTCACGGCTCGTTGGTCGGGGAGTTGACGGTGCTGCGCCGATATCTCGCCGGTCGCGAGATCGCCTCGCTGCAGAGCCGCATCGCCGGACTGACGGGGGACCAGGAGACGGCGGGAGCCACCGAGGACCAACTGCGCAGTGCCCTGAGCCGTCTCGATGCCGAAGTCCTGGTGTTCGAAGACCAACTCACGGCGCGCGGCGAGCGCGATGTGAGCGACGAACTGCGACGTGTCGAGCAACTGCGCGAACGTGCCCGCGGCATCGCAGCGGTGATCGTGGAACGCCGACGCTCGCTGGAGCGCGATCGCGGGCAGCTCATGGATGCCGGGGTGGTGGCATCGCTCGAGGCCGACGTGGCCCGTATCGACGACGAACTGGGCGAGGTGGAGCGGGACCTCACGGCACTGGAGGGTGTGTCCGAGGAACTGGCCCGCGATGAGGAGGCCTTCACCGGGGAGCGCCACGACACGCTGTCGACCCTGGACCTCGGTGCCGGCGCCAACGCTGCCAGCGCAGCTGCGGAGGTCCGTGGTGAACTGCGCTCCTCGACCTCGGGTCTGGAGCGCACCGACGGCGAACTGCGCCGGGCGACGGCCAGGGCGTCGGCCCTCACCGAGCGCCTGGGGCGCCTGGACGCCCAAGCAGATCGCCGGCGCGACGAGTGCCGCCAGGCTGAAGCCATCGAAGGACCTCTGGTGGCTGAGGTCGAGGCGGCGGAGGCACGACGCCTGGCGGCGACGGCACGTGCCGAAGCCACCGCCAGTGCCCGCAGTGACGCCCAGGCCGAGGCGGCCCGCTGGACGGCACGGGTCGAGGCTCTGCAGTTGGCGCTCGACCACGCCCGCGAACGCGCCGGGGCCGAGCGCGTGGCGGGACTCGACGGCGTACTGGGCACGCTGCTCGAACTGGTCGAGATCGATGACGAGTGGGAACCGGCGGTCAGCGCCGCCCTCGGTGAAGCGCTGTCGGCGGTGGTGGTCGCCGACCCGGAGGCGGCCCGCCGAGCGCTGCATCATCTGGACGACCACGGCGGGCGGGGTGCCGTGCTGGCACTGGGCGCAGCAGTGGCGCCCCGACGGAACGAGGTGACGCAGGGCGATGCCGTGCGGCCTCATGTTCGGCCCCGACCGGGCGCACCCGAGGCGGTCGAGGGCCTTCTCGACGCGCTGCTGGCCGGTGCGGTACGCGTGGCGACCTGGTCCCAGGCGGCTCAGGTGGCGCAGAGCCGACCCGAAGCGACCGTCGTGACCACCCGTGGCGACCGCTTCGGTACGAACGGGTGGCGACTCGGGGTCGGATCGGGTGCCGCGACGGCGGCCGCACTGGACCAAGCGCTCGACGAGGCCGATCGGGCGCGTCGCCGCGCCGGGACCGCCACGGCGGGCGACGACGAGGCGCGGGGCGATCTGGAGGCGGCCCGCACCGCCGAGCAGGACGTCGTACGGCGTCTCGACGCCAACGATGCCCGGTTCACGGGCGCCACCGAGGCCCTGGCGCGGGTGCAGGGCGAGCGTCGGGAGGTCGCCAGCGAACTGGAGACGGTGCGAGCCGCGATCGAGGAGATCGAGCGCCGGATCGCACGGGAACGTGAACGGGTCGGTGAACTCGAGGCACTGCTGCCCGGACTGCAGGCCGAGGAGGCGGCAGAGGCGGCCGCCGCGCGTGCTCGTGGTGAGGCCCGGGCGCGACTGGAGGCCAAGGCCGCCCTCCTCGCTTCACGTCGACGCGATCTGGAAGTGCGGTCGGCGGGCCTGATCGAACGCCACCAGTTGCTGCTGCGTCGACGCGACGAGACCGAGCGACGCCTGACCGCCGATGTGCAGGCGCGTGCGGAGGCGGCCAACCGGCGGCAGCAGGTGGAGCGCTCGCTGCTGGCCCTGGGTCGCCTGGCGGCCCTCGTCGAACAGCGTCGAAGCGCCATCGAGGCGCGCCACCAGCATCTGTCCGACGTGCGGCGGCGCCAGAGCGACGAGGCGCGCGAGGTGGCAGGGCGCCTGGAGCGGGCCCGAGCGGACCGGGCGGCAGGCGAGAAGGCGCTCGAGGCGCACCGGGAACGGGTCCGGCGGCTCGAGACCGAGTTGACCGAGGCTCGCCTGCGCCTCGAGGCGGCGGTCGACACCGTACGGCGCGACCTCGACATCGAACCCGAGGTGGCCATCGCCACATCGGCGCCCGACCTTCCCGAGGGTGTCGCACCGGCGGCCCGCAGCCGCGATCTGGAGCGCGAACTGCGTCTTTTGGGACCGATCAATCCCCTGGCACTGGAGGAGTTCAACGAACTCCAGGAGCGCCACCGCTTCCTCGAGGAACAACTCGAGGACGTCCGCACGACCCGGCGTGAACTGATGCGGGTGATCCGTGCGGTCGACGGCGAGATCCAGTCGACCTTCGCAGCCGCCTACGCCGACGTCAGCCAGAACTTCCAGCACTTGTTCGCCTCCCTGTTCCCGGGGGGTGCCGGTCGCCTGGTGCTCACCCAGCCCGACGACCTGCTCGCCACCGGGATCGAGGTCGAGGCGCGGCCGGGCGGGAAGAACGTGAAGAAACTGTCGCTGTTGTCGGGCGGTGAGCGGTCCCTCACGGCCCTGGCGTTCCTGTTCGCCGTGTTCCGGAGTCGCCCGTCGCCGTTCTACGTCATGGACGAGGTCGAGGCGGCGCTCGACGACGTGAACCTGCACCGCTTCCTGCAACTCGTCGACGAGTTCCGCCGGGAGGCGCAGTTAGTGATCGTCAGCCACCAGAAGCGCACCATGGAGGCCGCCGACTCGCTGCTCGGGGTCAGCATGCAGCCGGGCGGCTCGTCCAGGGTGGTCGTCGAGCGCGTCGCCAGCCGGGCCTGACCTGACCCAGGGGTAGGGTGCTCATCGCCATGCTCGAGACCCTGCTGCTCCTTCTCGTCCTCGTCGTCGTCGTCTTCGGCATCGCCGTGGTGGTGGTCAACCGCCGCCGACCGGTGCCGCCGCCCACCCGTCCACGCGTCGAACCCGCGACACCACCACCCCGTCCCCCGGCTCCCGAGGTCGAGCCCGAGGTCGAGCCCGAGGTAGAGCTCGCCGAGGTAGAGGTCGCCCCGGTCGACGTGCCGCCGGCCACGTTCCGCGACCGGCTCGGAAAGGCCCGTGCGGCGCTGGCCGGCGTGCTCGTCGGCGTGCGCCAGCGGTCCGGTATCACGGCTGAGACGTGGGATGACCTCGAGGAGGCGCTGCTGCGGGCCGATGTCGGCGTGGCCGTCACCGACGAGTTGATCACGTCGCTGCGCGGCCGTGTCGCCTCCAAGGAGATCGTCGATCCCGACGGCCTGGTGGCGGCACTGCGATCCGACATGATCGAACGCCTCGAGCATCGCGAGCGCGCCCTGAGCGCCGTGTCGCGCCAGCCCGGGCACCCCGACGTGTGGCTGTTCGTCGGTGTGAACGGCGTGGGGAAGACCACGACCATCGGCAAGGTTGCAGCACAGCAGCGCCAGGCCGGGCACTCGGTGCTGCTGGCGGCGGGCGACACGTTCCGTGCCGCCGCTGCCGAACAGTTGACCACCTGGGCCGAGCGGTCGGGTGCCCAGTTGGTGCGTGGCGCCGAAGGTGGTGACCCCAGTTCGGTGATCTTCGACGCCATCGAGAGCGCCGCCGCACGCGAGGTCGATCTGGTGCTCGCCGATACGGCGGGCCGCCTCCAGAACAAGACCAACCTGATGGAGGAACTGCGCAAGGTGCGCCGCGTGGCCGACAAGGGTCGGGGCCGGGTCACCGAGGTGCTGCTCGTCATCGACGCCACGACCGGGCAGAACGGCATGTCACAGGCCCAGGTGTTCGCCGAGGTCACCGACGTGACCGGCGTCGTGCTGACCAAGCTCGACGGTTCGGCCAAGGGTGGCATCGTGTTTGCCATCGAGACGCACTTGGGTCTGCCGGTCAAACTGGTCGGACTCGGGGAGCAGTTGGGGGATCTGGTCCCCTTCGATCCTCGCCAGTTCGTGGAAGCCTTGGTGGAATGATCACCCCGACGGGAACCGGAACGCATTCGCCCGACGTCGAAACGGGCATGAAACACCGCCGTACGACGTTCCGGGTCGCCCTCTCGATGACTGCACTGATCGCACTGATGGGATGCAGTGACGACCTGCCCGGCACCGCCGGTGGTGCCGAGAAGGCCCCGACCGTGATCCGCATCAGTGGCGCCGGCGGTTCGGGCGGCGCCAAGATGAGTGAGACCGCTGCCCTGGGTGCTCCGGAGGCGATGTCGAGCGACGCGGCGCCGACGTCCCGCATGATGATGCCGTGTTTCGGCCTCACCGAGTACGTCCTGGTGGGGGAGCTCCCCGCGCTCGACACGCCCGTCGACGGATGGCGTTACGCCCCGTCCACGCAACTCGACGAGGAGGCCGTCGCCCGCATCGCGGCGGCGTTCGGTGTCGGTGGCGACATCGTCGAGCTGCCGCCCGACTGGGGCGGCGGTTGGAGGATCGGTCCCGACGACGGCTCGGCACCGGCGCTCTGGTTCGGCGCCGACGGACTGGGATGGTGGTCGTACTCGGCGCCCTGGAACACGACCGCTGAGGCAAATGCGGTCGCGTCCGACCAGGCCGTCGCACCGTCGGGTGAGGGCGAGGGGGCGATGGTCGACCCGTCGATCAAGCCCATGGAACTCCAACCGCCGGTGGGGGTTCCCGATGCAGCACGAGCCACCGAACTGGCACGGCAGGTGTTCGAGCAACTCGGTCTCGAGGTGGGTGAGACCGATCTCGAGGTGTACGCCGACCAGTGGGGAGCATCGGTCACCCTGTGGCACACGCTCGACGGAATGCGCACGGGTTATGCAACCGGCCTGGGCTTCGGGGCCGACGCCGCCATCACGTACGCCGGAGGGCAGTCGCGCGAACCGGAGCGGGTCACCGGTTTCGAGCGGGTGGGCACGTCGGCGGGCTTCGACCGACTGGTCGACAGCGGCGGTATGTGGTGGGGGGGCGGATACGCCCGGCCCAAGGTGTCGTGTGCCCCGCCCCTGGTGATGGACGACAGCGTGACGGTCGAACCGGGTCTGACCCCCGAGGGGGCCCCCGAGCCCGCAACCGAGCCAGCCTCCGAACCGCAATTCGTGGAGCCTCCGACCATCACGGTCGAGATCGTGTCGGTGAAGGAGGCCTGGTGGACCCTCTACGACATGGACGGTACGGTCTGGCTCGTACCCGGCTACGTGTTCGTCGATCGCGAGGGCGGTGAACACATGGTCCCAGCGGTCAGCGACGACCTCGTTCAGCCCGTCGAGCCGACCTCGGTCGACGAACCGGTGGTCAGCGAGCCGACGCCGGTGGTCAGCGAACCGCTGCCGGTGGAACCAGGTGCCTCGGAGCCCGTCGACGTCGCCGACCCGGCGGCCGCCACGGCGACTGCCGAGGAGATCATCGGGCTGACCGAGGACAAGGCGGCGGCGGTGGTCGAGGGGGCGGGGCTCGCCTGGCGCGTCGTCGAACGGGATGGTGAGCAGTTCCCCGTCACCGCCGACTACCGCACCGACCGGGTCAACGCAGTGATCGCCGACGGCGTGGTCACCAGCGCCAAGGTGGGCTGACCACGGGGGCTGCCGACGACGCCGGACTCACTGCCCCGCGACGGGTGCCGGTGTCGTCGAGCCGGTGGCGGCGAGGCCTTCGTGGACCAGACGGCTCACCTCTGCTCCGTCGATGGTCTCTTTCTCCAGCAGGGTCTGCGTCACCAGGTCGAGGCCCCGCCGGTGGGTGGTCAGCAGTTGGCGTGCCCGCTCCTGCTGCTCGTGGAGGATGCGCGAGACCTCCTCGTCGATCAGACGGGCGGTATCGTCGGAGTACTCACGACCACTGGTCATGAGGTCCTCGCCCAGGAACACCTGCTGCTGGGTGTGCCAGGCCATCGGGCCCACCCGGTCGCTCATACCCCATTCCCGCACCATGCGGCGAGCGATCGCCGTGGCCTGCTCGAGATCGTTGGCAGCGCCGCTGTTCAGGTGGCCGAACACGATCATCTCCGCCACCCGTCCACCCATGGCCTTGCAGATCACGTCCTCGAAGAACTCCTTCGAGTAGGTGTGCCGCTCCTCGGGAAGCGTCCAGGTGACGCCGAGTGCCATACCGCGGGGAAGGATCGTGACCTTGTGGAGGGGGTCGCTGTGGGGCAGCACGACGGCCAGCACGGCGTGGCCGCCCTCGTGATAGGCGGTGGCCCGCTTCTCCTCGGCCGTGAGTACCAGGCTCTCGCGGCGGGCGCCCATGACCACACGGTCGCGGGCGTTCTCGAAGTCGATGCGCTCGATCATGCGCGATCCGCGGCGGACCGCCACGAGGGCGGCCTCGTTCACGAGGTTCGCCAGGTCGGCCCCGCTCATACCGGGGGTGGCCTTGGCCATGGTCTCGAGGTCGACGTCGGGGCCCATGTGCTTGTCGCGCGAGTGCACCCTGAGGATCGCCAAGCGCTCGGAGTACTCGGGCAGGGGCACCACGACCTGGCGATCGAACCGCCCGGGGCGCAGCAGGGCGGGATCGAGGATGTCGGGGCGGTTGGTGGCCGCCATGATCACGATGCCCTCACTCGTCTCGAACCCGTCCATCTCGGCGAGCATCTGGTTGAGGGTCTGCTCTCGTTCGTCGTGGCCACCCCCGAGACCCGCCCCGCGCTTGCGGCCGATCGAGTCGATCTCGTCGATGAAGATGATCGCCCGGCCCATCTTGCGAGCCTGCTGGAACAGGTCGCGGACGCGGCTGGCGCCCACGCCCACGAACATCTCCATGAAATCGCTGCCCGTGACCGACAGGAAGCCCACACCGGCCTCGCCGGCCACGGCGCGCGCAAACAGGGTCTTGCCCGTCCCGGGCGGGCCCACGAGCAGGATGCCCTTGGGGACCTTGGCGCCGATCTCCTTGAAGCGGTCGGGGTGGCGCAGGAAGTCGACCACCTCGGTGATCTCCTGCTTCACCCCTTCGTAGCCGGCGACATCGGCGAAGGTCGTGGACGGGCGGTCGGTGGTGTACGCCTTGGCACGGCTCTTGCCCACCGACATGATGTTGCCTGCCTGGCCCATGGCGCGTCGCTGCATCCACACGAAGAACAGGATCAGCAGGCCCACCGGCAACAGCAGTGGCAGCAGGCTGACGAACCAGTTCGCCTGCGGGGTGGAGAAGTCGTACTGCACCCCCTGGTCCTTGAGCAGTTGCTCGTCCGCCTCGCTCAGCATGGGAGCGCCGGTGGTGGCGAACTCACGGCCGTCGGCCAGGGTGCCGGTGATCTGGTTGGTGTTGTTGTTGATGGTGAGTTCGGTGACCTGGCCCTCGCGCACCTGATCGAGGAACTCGGTGTAGGTCAGTTTCTCGTCGACGGATTCGGGCCACAGGCGGGGTCCGAACAACAGCAGCAGCATGAGACCGACGAGCAGCCACACCGCCCAGCGAGGCAGTGCGCCCCCGGGGCGTTCGCCCTGCCCGCGCTCACGTCCGGCGCCCCCGCGTCGGGACGCGCCCGGCAACTTCTTTCCGGGCGACGGCTTATCCGGGGAAACGGGCCCCTGCGGGCCTCCCGCGGCAGGGCGGGACGGTCGCGGGGGAGGCGGAGGGGGAGGGGGAGGCGGGGGTAGCGCACTCATGGCGACATGCTACGGGTGCACCGAACCGGAGGTGCTGTCGTGCCCGTCACGCTGCCGGTATCCGCTGCACCCCGGGTTTCGGGCGGCTACCCTGCCCACCGTGCGACAGTGCTCACGCCCCGGTTGCAGCGAGTCGGCCTCCGTCACGCTCACCTACCAGTACGGACGCGCCCTCGTGTGGCTGGACGACCTGGTGTCCGACCGCGATCCGCACGCCTACGACCTGTGCGATCGTCACGCCGGTCGGTTGTCGGTACCCAACGGTTGGCGCCTCGAGGACCGTCGGCCCATGCGGCTCATGACGATCGCGTCACGCTTGGCCGGCTGACCCACCGGCGTCCATCGCATGGCGGTAGGTTCCCGAGCCGTGCGCCCGGCGCCTGGCCAACTCCACGTGACCGTTCCCATGATGGCCGGGGTGTGGGCGGCGTGCTACCTCGTCGCCAACGTGCTGGCAGCGCTGACGGTCGCTTTCACGGGGCACGGGGGCACCGAGTCCGCGCGACAACCGGTCTGGGTGCTGGCGGTGGCGGCCACGGCGCTGTGGGTGCCCTTCATGGCGACGCTGACGTCGGTGAGTCGACGTCTGGGCACCGGAAACTTCCGTGACGACTTCCGCCTGCGCTGGCGACTGGTCGACCTGGTGGGCCTACCGATCGGGGTGCTCTCGCAACTGGTGGTCGTCGGTCTGGTGAACGGACTCCTGCGCGATCTGTTCCCTTCGACCTTCGACACCGAGCGCGTCGAGGAACGGGCGCGCGACCTGTACGAGCGGGCCGAAGGTGGCTGGCTGATCCTGCTGATCGCCGTGGTGGTCGTCGGGGCCCCACTCGTGGAGGAACTCGTCTACCGCGGGTTCATCCAGAACACCCTCCGGTCTCGCTACGCCGACGCCCTCGCGCTGGCGATCACCGCTGCCTGGTTCACAGTGATCCACTTGCGGCCCGTCGAGTTCCCGGGTCTGTTCGCTTTCGCACTGATCCTGGGCGTGACCTTTCACGCCACGAAACGACTAGGAATGCCGATCATGGCGCATATGGCCTTCAACGCCACCGGACTGGCCCTGGTGGCGGGATCATGAACGAGATGGGCGACGACACCGGACCCGAGGCTCCCGAGCCCGAGGAGCAGGCCGTCGCGCCGACCGGCCAGCCCGTTGCGTCGCCGTGGACCCGGTGGAGGGCTGCGGTCGACCAGCGTTGGTCACCTGTCGAGCAGATCTCCGGGGTGACCACCTTCGTGGTGGTGGCCGGGTGTGTGCTGGTCGCGCTTCGCACCATGCAGCCGAACCTGCTCGTCACCAGGTCGACACCGACGGGGGGTGATCTCGGTGCGCACGTCTGGGGACCTGCGTTCCTGCGCGACCACCTGCTCCCCAGCGGCCGGCTGAGCGGATGGTCGATGGACTGGTATGCCGGTCTGCCCGCCTACCGCTTCTACATGGTGGTGCCGGCACTGTTGATCCTGCTGGTCGACTGGGTGCTGCCCTATGGCATCGCGTTCAAGTTGGTGACCGTGTCGGGCATCGTGACCATGCCCGTGGCGTGCTGGGCCTTCGGGCGTCTGGCCCGTTTCGCCTTCCCACTGCCGGCGCTGTTCGCCCTGGCGGGCACCGTGTTCCTGTACGACGAGAGCTTCACCATCTACGGCGGCAACATCGCCTCGACCATGGCGGGGGAGTTCTCGTTCTCGATCTCACTGACGCTGACGATGGTGGCGTTCGGCTTCTTCGCACGCGGCCTCCAGGACGGCACGCACCGCGGGATCGCCGCCACGCTGATCGCTCTCGCGGCGCTCTCGCACGGGATCGTGCTCATGTTCGTGTTCGGCGGGGTGCTGGTCATGGGCCTGGTCCACCTCGACCGCGCTCGGTGGCGCTACGTGTGGACGACCATCGCAACGGCGATCGCTCTGGCCGCCTTCTGGGTGGTGCCCTTCCTCGCCAACCACGCCTTCATGACCGACATGAAGTACGGCGGCGAACCCGGCGGTGGGTCCTTCACGTCCATGTGGGGCATGTACTTCCCCCTGCCCACCTTCTTCGACATCCTCTTCACCACGCTCGCCGTGGTGGGCGTCGCCGCCAGTGTGGCCCGGCGGCATCTCGTCGGGGTGTGGCTCGGGGTGATGGCGATCATCCTCGCCGCAGCGGTGCACATCGCCCAGGACAGCCTTCCGGTGATCGGCCTGCTGTGGAACCCCCGGATCCTGCCGTTCCTGCACCTGGTGCGCTACCTGCTGGCCGTCATCGGTCTGGTCGAGATCGTTCGCGCCGTGGTGCGCCTGGCGCAACTCGAACGCCATGCGAGGCTCTCGGTGGCCTCCGGTGACCCGGTTCCCGATCCGACGTCGCGCCTGAGTTGGTGGGTGACGGGCTCGGCGGTCACCGCGGTCGCCGCCCTGGGGGTGCTGGGCGTCCTGGGCTTCCGCTACCAGCAACTGCCCGGGGGGAACCTCGTGACCAATGCACAAGGCCAGGCCGAGTACCGGTGGGGGCCCATCCGCTCCACCGCCCCGCGGGCGTTCGTCGACGGCTGGGCGCGCTGGAACTTCTCGGGTTACGAGGGGAAGCCCGACTACCCCGAGTACTACGCGCTGGTGCAGCGCATGAAGGCGCTCGGCGAGGACCCGGCCCACGGTTGCGGTCGCGCCCTGTGGGAGAACACCAGTGAATCGAACCGATACGGCACCACGATGGCGCTCATGCTGCTGCCGTTCTGGACCGACAGTTGCATCGCCTCGATGGAGGGTCTGTTCTTCGAAGCGGCGGGCACCACCCCGTACCACTTCCTCGCTGCGGCAGCGCTCTCGGATCAGTCGAGCAATCCGGTGCGTGAGTTGCGCTATGTCGACAACGACGCCGAGGTGGGCGTGGAGCACCTTCGCGATCTGGGTGTCCGCTACTACCTCGCCTACAGCACCGACGCCAAGACCGAGGCCGACGCCCGACCCGAACTGGTCTCACTGGGTGATGTGGGGCCATGGCGCGTGTACGAGATGCCCACGGCGCGGCTGGTCGAACCGCTGGCGACGGAGCCGGTGGTCATCGCCCCGCGCCCCGGCGACCAGCGTGAGCGGTGGCTGGAACTGGGATCCACGTGGTTCCAACACGGTGACGAGTGGCCGGCACTCCCGGTGGCCGATGGGCCCGACTCGTGGCAACGACGAGAGGTGCAGGTCGACTTCGGCCGGCGTCAGGGGCAGCCGGGCGAACCCGGGCGCAAGGTGGACATCGTGGTGGCCACCCAGGCCGTTGAGGCCCGCCCTCTGCCTTCCGTCGTGGTCAGCGACGTCGAACTGGGCACCGACTCGGTGCGTTTCCGCGTCGACCGCCCCGGTGTTCCGGTGCTGGTACGGGTGAGTTACTTCCCGGGCTGGAACGCGAGTGGTGCCGACGGTCCGTACCGGGTGGCCCCCAACATGATGGTCGTGATCCCGACCGACAACGAGGTCCGGCTCCGTTACGGCGGCCGCGGTATCGACGTGGTGGCCATGGTGATCACCCTGGGTGGCATCGCCGCGCTGGTCGTGCAACGGCGCCGGGGAGCGGTCCCCATGGGTCCACTCGGTGGCCGGTAGCGTTCCCCGGCGTGCCGGTGCTCGATGCGATCGTCAAGGCCTATGACATCCGGGGCACGGTTCCCGACCAGTGGAACGCCGAGGTGGCACGAGCATTCGGCGTGGCCTTCGCCCGGTTCACCGGTGCTCCCGTGGTCCTGGTGGCGCGTGATATGCGGCCCTCGGGTCCCGAACTCGCCGGCGCCTTCACCGACGGCCTGTTGAGCCAGGGCGTCGACGTCGTCGACCTCGGCCTGGCCTCCACCGATCTGCTCTATTTCGCCGCCGGCCGCTTCGATGCGCCGGGGGCCATGTTCACCGCGTCGCACAATCCGGCCCAGTACAACGGGATCAAACTCTGCCTCTCCGGTGCGCGGCCGGTCGGGGCCGACACCGGCCTCGCCGAGATCAAGACCATCACGCGCGAGGTGCTCGCCGGTACGGGTCCGGCGCCGGCAGGGGGCCGTGGCCGCCGTACCGAACGCAACGTGCTCGACGAGTTCGCCGACCACGTGGTGTCGTTCATCGACGTCGACGCTCTGCGACCACTGCGGGTCGTCGCCGACACGGCGAACGGTATGGGTGGACTGGTGGTTCCCGCCGTCTTCGAACGCCTTCCCGGGCTGCATCTGGAGATCATGTTCGGCGAACTCGACGGGACCTTTCCCAATCACCCGGCCGATCCCCTCCAGCCCGCCAACCAGCGCGATCTGTGCGCTCGCGTGGTCGCCGGAGGCTTCGACGTCGGCCTCGCCTTCGACGGCGATGCCGACCGGGTGTTCGTCGTCGACGAGAAGGGGCGAGGGTTGTCGGGTTCGACCACGACCGCATTGCTGGCCGCCGGCGTGCTCAGGCGGCATCCCGGAGCCACCATCCTGCACAACCTGATCTGCTCGCGGGCGGTTCCCGAGGTCATCCGTGAACGGGGCGGAGTCCCGATCCGCACCCAGGTGGGACACAGTTTCATCAAGCAGCAGATGGCGCAGACGGGAGCCGTGTTCGGTGGGGAGCACTCGGCCCACTACTACTTCCTCGACAACTACCGCGCCGACAGCGGTCTGATCGCCAGCATGTTCGTGCTCGAGGAGATGAGCCGGTCGGGTCTCGCGCTGTCGGAACTGCGGCGGCCTTTCGAGCGCTACTCGTCGAGCGGCGAGATCAACACCCAGGTCGACGATGCGCCGGCCGTGATCGAACGGGTGTCGAAGGCCTTCGCGCAGTATCCGCAGGACCGGCTCGACGGCCTGACCGTCGACTGCGGTGACTGGTGGTTCAACCTGCGTCCCTCGAATACAGAACCCCTCCTGCGGCTGAATCTCGAGGCCCCCGACCGCGACCGTTGTGACACCCACGTGGTCGAGGTCCTCGGCGCCGTGACCGCCGGCTAGACCGAAGACTGGAGAACACCATGGCCCTGGATCCGCACCTGCTCGACGTGCTGGCCTGCCCTGTCGACAAGGGACCGCTCCTGTACGCGGCGGACGAGGCGGTGCTGTACAACCCGCGACTGCGCCGCGTGTACGACATCGTCGACGACATCCCCGTGATGCTGGTGGAGGCTTCCCGCGAGGTGGACGACGCCGAGCACCAACGCCTCGTGACCCTGGCCGGTGGGGGCGGGTTGCCCACCTTCGAGTGAGGCGTGCCCACTAGCGTCCCCGCCATGGCGAGCGTTTCCCCCCGACGATCCCCGCGTGTGCTGGCGGTGCTGGCAGTGACCGTCGCCCTGTGGTCGACGGGACTGGCGCCCTCGCCGGGCCCGGTCACGGCTCAGGTTCCCCCGTCCGAACTGGGGGCCGCCGGAGAACTGCACGTGATCACGCCCGCGCGCATCGTCGACACCCGCACGGGCGTGGGAGTGGAGGCGGGGGCCCGACCGGTGCGTCTGGCCGGACGCTCCTTCGACGCACTGGTGCTGGGCTCGGGGGGTGTCCCCGCTGCTCCCGAGCGCGTCCTGGCCGTCCTGGCGAACATCACCGTCACCGACGCGACCGTGCCGGGCTACGTCACCGCGAGCCCCTGCTGCGGCGACCCGGTGACGGCCTCGAACATCAACTTCGGTGCCGGCCGGACCGTGGCGAACATGGCGGTGATTCGGCCCGGTGACGACGGCCGGGTGCGCTTCACGCTGGCCGGGCCCGCTGCGGGTACGGCGCAGGTGATCGTCGACCTCATGGGTTGGGTGTCGTCGTCGGAACACCCCCAGCGGGGATCACGCCTGGTCCCGGTGACCCCGGGTCGTCTGTTCGACACGCGCCGCGACGAACCACTGGAACCGCGGCGTTGGCGCCGTATCAACGTGCGTGGCGCCGACGTTGTCGACGATGCCGGTGTGGTGCAGGTGCGCGACATCGTGCCCGCGTCCACCGCCGTCACGGCCGTCATGCTGAACGTCACCGGCATCAACCAACGGACGGGCGCCACGGGCACCTGGATGTCGGTGGTGCCGACCCGTGTGCCGGGGGCACCGGCCACCTCGAATCTGAACCTGGCGGCCGGCCAGGTGCGCGGCAACCTGGTGGTGGTGCCCATCGGCGCCGACGGACGCATCTTCCTGTACAACGACGCCAGCACCGTGGACGCCGTGGTCGACGTGGTCGGGTACTTCCGTGCCGACCTTCCCGTTGACAGCCGGGCCGGTCGCCTGCAACCCGTGGTGGCCCCCTTCCGCGTGTTCGACACCCGTCAACCCGAGTTCGGTTCCAGCCGCCTCGGGGCCAACCAGGCCGAGCCGTGGGACTTCGCCCGCGTGGTGGCCTCGACCACGGTGGACGGTCTGCCCATCGGGGCCGTGAGCGCACTGCTGGGCAATCTCACCGCCACCGGCTTCGAGCGCCAACGGGGCGGCCCCGCCACCACCTATCTGACCATGTACACCGGTCCCGACCTGCCCGACACGTCGAACATCAACCTGGGGGTCGGCGAGGACGTCGCCAACCTGGCCCTGGCACCCCTGGCGCCGGACCTCACCCTGCGCGTCTACAACGCCGCGGGGTCGGTGCACTATCTCTACGACCTGTCGGCGATGGTGCTCGCCGACTGAGCCACACCAGGCCGCTGCATCCGGTCGCAGCGGCATAGGTCCATGGCGTCTACACTGCGCTGCGAACTCCGCGGGCTGCACCCGAACGGGAGCCAGTTGGCCCCAGCCCCGGCGTCATCAACGCCGTTCATCCCGATCAGGAGCACCCTTTCATGAGTTCGTCCATTGCCGCGCGCCGCGACTACCGCGTCGCCGATCTTTCCCTCGCCCCGTTCGGCCGCAAGGAGATCCATCTCGCCGAGCACGAGATGCCCGGCCTGCGGGCCCTGCGCGCCGAGTTCGGTCCCCTCAAGCCACTGGCCGGCGCACGTATCTCGGGTTCCCTGCACATGACCGTGCAGACGGCCGTGCTCATCGAGACCCTGGTCGAACTGGGTGCCGAGGTGCGCTGGGCGTCGTGCAACATCTTCTCCACGCAGGACCACGCCGCTGCCGCCGTGGTCGTCGGCCGTGACGGGACCGCCGATGAGCCCCGGGGTGTGCCGGTGTTCGCCTGGAAGGGAGAGACGCTGGAGGAGTACTGGTGGGCCACCGAGCAGATGCTCACCTGGCCCGAGCCCGGCGCCGACGGCAGCCTGGGACCGAACATGATCCTGGACGACGGGGGAGACGCGACCCTGTTGGTGCACAAGGGTGTGGAGTACGAGACCAGCGGCGAGGTGCCCGACCCGACCAGTGCCGACAACCCCGAACTGGCCATCGTGCTGGGACTGCTCGTACGTGGCCTGCGCCAGGATCCGACCAAGTGGACGCGGCTGGCGGCCGGCATCAAGGGCGTCACCGAGGAGACGACCACCGGCGTCAAGCGCCTGTACAAGATGGCCGAGCGTGGCGAGTTGCTGTTCCCCGCCATCAACGTGAACGACTCGGTGACCAAGTCGAAGTTCGACAACCTGTACGGCTGCCGCCACAGTCTGGTGGACGCAATCAACCGTGCCACCGACATCATGATCGGCGGCAAGGTGGCCGTCGTACTGGGCTACGGCGACGTCGGCAAGGGCTGCGCCCAGAGCCTCCGTGGCCAGGGTGCCCGGGTGATCGTCACCGAGATCGACCCCATCAACGCCCTCCAGGCGGCGATGGAGGGCTACCAGGTCACGACCATGGACGAGGTGGTGGGCACGGCGGACATCTTCGTCACGGCGACCGGCAACACGAACCTGATCACCGTCGACGACATGGCGCGCATGAAGCACAACTCCATCGTGTGCAACATCGGCCACTTCGACAACGAGATCGACATGGCGGGGCTGGCGCGCAGCGGTGCCACCATGGACGAACTGAAGCCGGGCACCGACCTGTGGACGTTCCCCGACGGCCACGCCGTGATCGTGCTGGCGGAGGGGCGCCTGGTGAACCTGGGCTGCGCAACGGGGCACCCCAGCTTCGTGATGAGCTGCTCGTTCTCGAACCAGGTGATCGCCCAGATGGAGCTGTTCAACCATCTGGACCAGTACCCCATCGGGGTGTACGTGCTGCCCAAGCGCCTGGACGAGAAGGTGGCGGCGCTACATCTCGACGCACTGGGCGTGAAGTTGACCCGGCTCACCGACGAGCAGGCCGACTACCTGGCACTGGATCCGGCGGGACCGTTCAAGCCCGAGCACTACCGGTACTGACGGGGTCCGCCACCCGGAGGCGGGGGAGGGCTCGGTGCACCAGGGGGCCGATACCCAGGGCGAACACCAGGGTGCCCACACCGATGCTGCCCCCCAGCGCCCAGCCGGCCCCCAAGGCGCTCAACTCGATGACCGTGCGGGCACGGCGCAGCGACCACCCGGCCCGCTCGAGGCCCATCATGACGCCGTCACGGGGGCCGGCGCCCAGAGCCGAACCGATGTAGAGGCCCGAGCCCAGGGCGACGGTGACCACACCGCCGACCAGGGCAAGGGCCCGGGCGACGGGCGTCTTGAACGTCCCCAGGTGCGGCTCGAGCAGGTTGACCACCGTCCCGATCTCGAGGGTGTTCAGCACGGTGCCCCAACCCGGGCGCTCGCGAAGCGGCCACCAGAGCAGCATCATCACGGCGCCAACCAGGATGATGACCGTGCCCAGGGCCAGGCCGCTGCGACGGCTGAGACCCTGGTGGAACACGTCCCACGGCGCAAGGCCCAGATCGGCGGCGATGACCAGGCTGATGCCCGCACCGAACAGGGCCAGCCCCACGATGCAGTGCAGGAGGCGTTGGGCGGCGGGTGCGGGCACCCCGGGAAGCGACATGGAACCGACGCTAGCCATGTGTACGGATCCGGCGCGCACCCCCTGCCTAGGGTCGACCCATGGCCCCACCCCCGCATCGCTCGCACGGCGCTCAGGGCGACCGTCTGCTGCCGGCGCTCTTCGCCCACCGGTGTCCCGGGTGCGGGCAACTGCGCTCCGGCCGCTGCGACTACTGCCGAACACTGCTGGCGCACCTCCCCGACGGCGTCGCACCACCGGGGTTCACGGCGGCACGCGTCTACGAGGGCCTGGTGCGCGACCTGATCACCGGGCTCAAGTACGCCAACGGCACCTACGCCGTGGGTCTGCTGGCCGAGGTCCTCGACGACGTGCACGCCCGCATCGGCCCGGTCGACCTCATCACCTGGGCACCTACGTGGCGCGGTCGTCGACACCGACGCGGTTTCGACCAGGCCGAGCAGTTGGCGAGAGCGGTGGGCCGTCGATGGCGGGTACCCGTGCGCGGTCTGCTCGTACGCGACACCAGGGCGTCCCAGACGGGCCGAAGCCGTGGCGAGCGCCTGGGAGGTCCACGGTTCCGCTCCCGGTCGGCGGCCCGGTGGGCCCATGTCGTCGTTCTCGACGACGTCGTCACGACCGGTGGCACCCTGGCGTCTGCGATCGAGGCAGTACGCAGGGCCGGCGCACCACGGGTCTCGGCGGTGGCGGTGGCGGCCACACCGCTGCCGGCGGCGCTGACGCAGGCCGGTCGCCCGGTGCCGTAGGCCCCCTGCCGGTAGCATCCCCACCCGCATGAGCATTCTCGACCGCATTCTCCGCGCCGGCGAAGGAAAGCGCCTGAGGGCGCTGCAAGGCCTGGTGCCCGACATCAACGCCCTCGAACCGGAGATGTCGGCACTCGCCGACGACGCTCTGCGGGCCCGCACGACGGCGTTGCGCGAGCGGCTCGACCGTGGCGCCGACCTCGATGACCTGCTGGTCGAGGCCTTCGCCGTCGTGCGCGAGGCCGGCCGTCGGGTACTCGGGCAGCGGCACTACGACGTGCAGTTGATGGGCGGCGCCGCACTGCACTTCGGGTGGGTCGCCGAAATGAAGACCGGCGAGGGCAAGACCCTGGTCTCGACCCTTCCCGCCTACCTGAACGGCCTGGCCGGCCGCGGCGTGCACCTGGTCACGGTCAACGACTACCTGGCGCGACGCGATGCCGTCTGGATGGGTGCGTTGCACCAGTGGCTGGGCCTCACCGTGGGCCTCGTGGTGCCCGGTCTGAACGACCGTCCCGAGCAGAAGCGGGCCAGTTACGGCTGCGACATCACGTACGGCACCAACAACGAGATGGGCTTCGACTACCTGCGCGACAACATGGCGCAGTCTGCCGATCTGAAAGTGCAGCGAGGGCATGTGTTCGCCATCGTCGACGAGGTCGACTCGATTCTCATCGACGAGGCCCGCACACCGCTGATCATCTCGGGTCGCCTCGCCGATGCCGCCAAGCTCTACTACCGCTTCGCCTCCATCGTGCGCTCGCTTCAGCGCGGTGTCGACTACGACGTCGAGGAAGACAAGCGCAGCGTGGTGCCTCTCGAGCCCGGTATCGAGAAGGTCGAGGCCTCGCTCGGCATCGACAACCTGTACGACCAGGTGTCCCAGAACCTGGTGCACCAACTGCAGGTGGCGCTCAAGGCCAAGGAGCTGTACAAGCGCGACAAGGACTACATCGTGCAGAACGGCGAGGTGAAGATCGTCGACGAGTTCACGGGCCGCATCCTCGAGGGTCGTCGCTGGAGCGAGGGCATCCACCAGGCTGTCGAGGCCAAGGAAGGGGTGAAGATCAAGGAGGAGAACCAGACGCTCGCCACCATCACCCTGCAGAACTACTTTCGCATGTACGACAAGTTGTCGGGTATGACCGGTACGGCGCAGACCGAGGCCGCCGAACTGATGAACACCTACGGACTGCAAGTGGTGCCCATCCCCACCAACCGCGATGTGGTGCGCGTCGACCAGGCCGATCTCATCTACAAGACCGAGGACGCCAAGTTCGCTGCCGTCGTCGAGGACCTCGTCGAGCGCCATGCCAAGGGTCAGCCGGTCCTGGTGGGCACCATCAGCGTCGCCAAGAGCGAACGGCTGTCGCGTGAGCTGGCCAGGCGGGGCGTGCCCCACGAAGTGCTCAACGCCAAGCAGCACACGCGGGAGGCGTCCATCGTCGCACAGGCCGGCCGCCTCCATTCCGTGACCGTGGCCACCAACATGGCGGGTCGCGGCGTGGACATCCTGCTCGGTGGCAATCCCGAGGGTCTGGCTCGTCAGGAGGTGCTGCGCCAAGGACATGACGCCCAGACGCTCATCGACGAGTTCGCCCTGCCGGCACCACTCGACATGATGCCCGAGGAGTACCGCGAGGCCCGCGCTGCGGCGCAGGCGCGCTACGCCGAACTGCTCGCCGCCCTGCGCGAGGAGTGCTCGGCCGAAGGCGACCGCGTGCGAGAACTCGGCGGGCTCTACGTGCTAGGCACCGAGCGTCACGACAGCCGCCGCATCGACAACCAGTTGCGAGGACGTGCCGGTCGTCAGGGCGATCCGGGCGAGAGCCGCTTCTACCTGAGCCTCGATGACGAACTGATGCGCCTGTTCGCCACCGGAGCGCTCAGTTGGGTCATGGGCCGCGCCCTTCCCGATGACGAGGCGATCGAGGCCAAGATGGTGACCAAGGCCATCGAGCGGGCGCAGAGCACCGTCGAGCAGCGCAACGGCGAGATCCGCAAGAACGTCCTCAAGTACGACGAGGTGATGAACGAGCAGCGCAAGGTGATCTACCAGCGCCGCGACCAGATCCTCGCCGGGGTCGACCTCAAGTCCGAGGCACTCGAGTATCTGGCCGACGCGGTCGACACGCTGATCGACGGCTACTGCGTGAGCGATGTCGATGACGAGTGGGACCTGGAGGGCCTCGTCACCGAACTGCGCAGTTACTGGCCCAGTTCGCTGACCGCCGACCGCCTGTCGGGGGCACGGGCCACCGATGACATCTACGACCTGGTGATGGCCGACGCCACGGCCCACTACGCCGAGCGCGAAGTCGAACTGGGCGAGGCGGTGATGCGTTCGGTCGAGCGCCAGGTGATGCTGCAGATCATCGACCAACGCTGGCGTGAGCACCTCGAGGAGATGGACTACCTGCAGGAGGGCATCAACCTGCGGGCGATGGGTCAGAAAGACCCCCTCACCGAGTGGCAGCGCGAGGGCTACGAGATGTTCGGGGCGCTCATGAAGGGCATCGCCCAGGACTTCGTGCGCTACATCATGCACGTGCAGGTGCTCCGCCAGTCCGAGCCCACCACCGTGGTGCAGAACCTGCAGCAGTCCTCGGCCGAGACCGAACTGGAGTCGGGTTTCTCCGCAGCGGCGCGGGTCGATGCGGGCGATGCGGGAATGCCGGCGCCGGCGGGCGGCGGTGCGGTGGCCACGGCACCGGCGAAGCAGCAGACCGTCGTGAACGACGCCTGGGCCAAGACCCCTCGCAACGCACCATGCCCGTGCGGTTCGGGCAAGAAGTTCAAGATGTGCCACGGACGTTGAGTCGCCTCGATGCGTGATTTCTCCGACGACATACGAACCGAACGACGGCGTCTGACCGAGGCGGCGGCCTATCTTCACGTCGAGGCCAACCGCGACCGCGTACGTGAACTCGGCGAGGAGATCTCGGCTCCCGACCTGTGGGACGAGCCCGAGCGGGCCCGGCGCCTCAACGCCGAGTACGCAGCCATCAGCGACGACCTCGAGGTGTACGACGCGTTGAGCAGCGAACTCGACGATGCCGAACTGCTCGCCGAACTGGCGCGTCAGGAGGGTGACGAGTCGCAGGAAACCGACATCGCCGACACCATCGCCAGGGTTGCCGCCCGGCTGGACCAGTTGGAACTGCGCAGCCTGTTCATCGGTGAACACGACCAGTTGGACGCCATCGTGCAGGTGAACGCCAAGGACGGCGGTGTCGACGCCCAGGACTGGTCGGAGATGCTGGTCCGCATGTACCAGCGCTGGGCCGAGCAGAGGGGGCTCGCTTTCGAACTCGACGAGGTGTCGGAGGGGACCGAGGCGGGCATCCTGTCGGCCGAGTTCACCCTGCGAGGCCGTTACGCCTACGGCCTCATGACCTCTGAGCGGGGCACGCACCGTCTCGTGCGCATCAGCCCCTTCGACAACCAGGGTCGCCGCCAGACCAGTTTCGCCGCCGTGCAGGTGTGGCCGGTGATCGAGAACCCCAATGTCGAGATCAACGAGGTCGACGTGCGTATGGAGGTCTTCCGGGCCTCGGGCGCCGGCGGTCAGCACGTGAACAAGACGTCGTCGGCGGTGCGCCTCATCCACGAGCCGACGGGCCTCGTGGCGTCATCGCAGGAAGAGCGCAGCCAGTTGCAGAACCGCGAGCGCGCCATGGGCAAACTGAAGGCCATGCTCGCCGCCAAGGTCGCCGAGGATCATCAGGTCGAACTCGACCGGATCGCCGGCAAGCAGGCCCAGGTGGGTTGGGGAAGCCAGATCCGTTCGTACGTGCTGCAGCCCTACCAGATGGTGAAGGACCTGCGGACCGAGGTCGAGACGAGCAACGTCGCTGCCGTGCTCGACGGCGATCTGGACCCGTTCATGGAGGGCTACCTGCGCTGGCGGCGGGCGGGTGCCGATGCCGAGGTCACGGTGTGATCCGGCTCGAGAACGTGTCCAAGGTGTACGGCCGCGACACCGTCGCCGTTCGCGATGCCTCGTTCGAGATCGCCAAGGGTGAGTTCGTCTTCCTGGTGGGCCCCTCGGGTTCGGGGAAATCGACCCTGCTGCGACTGATGAACCGACAGGAGCGGCCCGAACGCGGTGACGTGTGGGTTGCGGGGCGCGAACTGAACACCCTGCCCGACGCCAAGGTGCCCTACTTGCGGCGGAACATCGGCAACGTGTTCCAGGACTACAAACTGCTGCCCACGCGCACGGTGTTCGAGAACGTCGCCTTCGCCCTCGAGGTGATCGGTCAACCCAAGCACGTCATACGACAGCAGGTACCCGCCATACTCGAACTGGTGGGTCTGGAGGGGAAGGAGGACCGGTTCCCCGACCAACTGTCCGGAGGTGAGCAGCAGCGCGTCTCCATCGCCCGGGCGTTCGTGAACCGGCCCCTGATCCTGTTGGGCGACGAGCCCACCGGCAACCTCGATCCGGCGACGGGCGAAGGCATCATGCGCCTGCTCGACCGCATCAACGCCACGGGAACCACGGTGGTCATGGCGACGCACGACCAACGGGTCGTCAACATGATGCGCCGGCGCGTGATCCAACTCGACCGCGGGGTGATCGTGCGCGATCAGACCCGTGGTGTGTACGAGTAGGGGAGGGGCGTCATGTGGTCACGACTGGCGTACGCCTTCCGGGAGATGTGGGCGAGTTTCCAGCGCAACGTCACGCTGACGGCGGCGGCCGTGGTCACCTCGGCCGTGTCGCTGCTGCTCGTCGGCTCCACGTTCCTCATCCAGCGCGGCTTCGAGAATCTGCTCGCCCGATGGAAGGGCGACGTGCAGATGATCGTGTTCGTGAGGGCTGGTGCCCCGCCTGAGCAGGTCGGGTTCATCGAGGAGACCCTGCGCGGCCAGTCAGCGGTCATCGACACGTCCCAACTGCGCTACCTCGACCAGGCCGAGTCCTACGCCGAGGCGCAGCGCGTGTTCGCCGGCGATCCCACCACGTTGTCGCTGCTGCGCCCCGAACTGATCCCGTCGCAGTTCAAGGTGGTGCCCCTCACCGAACAGGCCGCACTGGTGCGCAGCCTGGCCCAGGACTTCCGATCACTTCCCGGGGTCGAGGCCGTGGCCCTCGCCGAGGACGAGTTCGAGATCATCGCCAAACTCTCCGGCTTCATACGCACCGTCACCATCACCATGTCGCTGGTCCTGCTCCTGGTGGCGGTCGGTCTGATCTGGAACACCATCCGTACCGCCATGTTCGCCCGACGGCGAGAGATCGAAGTGATGAAACTCGTCGGTGCCACCAACTGGTTCATCCGCGTGCCGTTCATGCTCGAGGGCCTGCTGCAGGGTCTCATCGGCGGGGCGTTGGCCTGCGGTGGGCTGTGGGGTCTGAACCAGGCGTGGTCCAGCGGGGTGGCCGGCTTCAAGCCCGGGACGGGCATCAGCGCCCTCGTGGTGCCCGATGGTTACCTGTACGGCGTCATGGGGCTGCTCCTGGGTGTCGGCATGATCGCCGGTGCCATTGGCTCGGCGATTGCCGCCAGCCGCTTCCTGGACGTCTGACCCCGGGCGGTACCATCGGGGGGTGCAACGTCCCGACACCGAGTTCACCCAGATCGCCTACGAGGTCGACGGTGGTGTGGCCACCATCACGCTGCAGCGCCCCGAGCAGTTGAACGCCTTCACCAACACCATGATGCGTGAGCTCATGGTCGCGTTCGACCTCAGCGACGCCGACGACGACGTGCGCGCCGTGATCGTGACGGGTGCGGGTCGGGGGTTCTGTGCCGGAGCCGATCTGTCGAGCGGTGGGAGCACCTTCGCTCGTGGGGGCAGCGACGTCGACACCGAGGTCGGGGTGCCCCGTGACGGCGGAGGGCTGGTGGCCCTGCGCATCTTCGAGTCGCTGAAGCCCGTGATCGGCGCCATCAACGGTGCCGCTGTGGGGGTGGGCGTCACCATGACGCTGCCCATGGACATCCGCCTGGCCAGCGAGCACGCCAGATTTGGATTCGTGTTCGCCCGCCGGGGCATCGTGCCCGAGGCCGCCTCGTCGTGGTTCCTGCCCCGCATCGTGGGCATCTCGCAGGCCGCCGAGTGGGTGTACACGGGTCGCCTCGTGCCGGCCGCCGAAGCCCAGCAGGCCGGCCTGGTGCGCAGTGTCCACGCCGCCGAGGACCTGCTGCCTGCGGCCCGTGCCCTGGCCGGCGAGATCGCCCAGCACACGGCGCCGGTGTCGGTGGCGCTGTCACGGCGCATGCTGTGGCGCATGCTGGGTGCGGCCCACCCCATGGAGGCGCACCGGGTCGACAGCCGCGGGATCGCGGTGCGGGGGCCCAGCGCCGATGCTCGGGAGGGCGTGGAGAGTTTCCTCGCCAAGCGCCCTGCCGCCTTCCCCGACCGTGTGAGCGACGGCCTGCCCGACATCTTCCCGGGCTGGGAGGATCCGGAGTTCTCGTGAACGACGTCAGCCTGTACCAGCGTGTCGGTGGCCTGACCTTCTTCGAGCGGTTGGCGGCGTCGTTCTACGAGGGCATTGCCACCGACGAGGTGCTGCTGCCGCTGTACCCCGACCCCACCGATCTGGCCCCCGCGCAGCGCCGCCTGGCGTTGTTCCTGGCCCAGTACTGGGGTGGCCCCGACACCTACTCGCAGGAGCGAGGGCATCCGCGCCTGCGCATGCGCCACGCGCCCTACCTCGTCGGACCGCTGCTGCGGGATCACTGGCTGGCGCATATGGCCGCCGCCGTGGAACGCAGCGGTGCGTCCGACGACGTGAAGATCGACCTGATGCAGTACTTCGTGCGGGCCGCCGAGCATCTGCGCAACGACGCTCCCATCGCACTCGTGGACCCCGGGTGAGCCGTGGGGGCAGACCTTCGCATACTGGTCGGTGCTCTGCTGCTCCTGGGTGGTGTCCTGCTCAGCAAGACCTCGTCTCGTCTGGGAGTTCCCAGCCTGTTGATGTTCCTGGGTCTGGGTATGGCAGCGGGCTCCGACGGTGTGCTGGGTATCGAGTTCGACGATGCCGAACTGGCGCGGTCGCTCGGCGTGTTGGCGCTGACGCTCATCCTGTTCAGCGGGGGCCTGGGTACACGCTGGCGCGACGTGCGGCCGGTGCTGCGCCCCGGTCTCACGCTGGCCACCGTGGGGGTGATGATCAGCGCCGCCACGCTGGGGCTGCTCGCCTCCGTGGTGTTGGGGATCGACCCCCTGCAGGGCATTCTCCTGGGTGGCATCATCGCCTCCACCGACGCTGCCGCCGTGTTCTCGGTGCTGCGTTCCCGCGGTATTCGTCTCGGCACGCGTCTGCGGTCGCTGCTCGAACTCGAGTCGGGTAGCAACGACCCGGCATCGGTGTTCCTCACCATCGGCATGATCTCCCTCATCCAGGGCGATGGCACCACCGTGGTCGAGTTGGCCTGGGATTTCGTGGTGCAGATGACCCTGGGGCTGACGGCCGGACTGGTGGCGGCCGCCGGCATCGTGTGGCTGATCAACCGATTGCGCCTCGACGTCGACGGGCTGTATCCGGTGATCTCGCTGGCGGCCGTGTTGGCAGTGTTCGAGATGGTGACGTGGGCCGGTGGCAGTGGTTTCCTCGCCGTGTACGTGACCGGCGTGGCCATGGCCAACCGCGAGTTCCTGCATCGTCGCAGCCTCGTGCGGTTCCACGACGCCGTGGGTTGGCTCATGCAGATCGCCATGTTCGTGGTGCTGGGCCTGTTGGTCTTCCCCTCTCGACTGCCCGACGTGGCCGGACCCGCCATGGTGGTGGCGGTGCTGCTCATGTTCGTCGCCCGGCCCCTGGCGGCGGTGATCACACTGGCGCCGTTCCGTCTGCCCTGGCGGCATCAGATGTTCGTGTCGTGGGTGGGACTGCGCGGCGCCACTCCGATCATCCTGGCCACGTTCCCGGTGGTGGCCGGTATCCCCGACGCCGACACCATCTTCGACGTCGTGTTCTTCGTGGTGATCACGTCGGTGCTGGTGCAGGGCACCACCATCGGTGCCACCGCCCGCCGTCTGCGCCTGGACCGGGACGGCCAGGTGGATGACGCGCCCGTGTCCTTCGACGCCGTCATAGCGGGCGACACCGGCCACTGTCTCCACGAGATCCGCCTGGTCGACGATGCGCCGGCGGCGGGTACCACCCTCATGGACCTGGCGTTGCCTGCCCAGGTACTCGTGGTGCTGGTGCGGCGCGGCGACGCCAGTCTCATGCCCCAGGGCAACACCCGCCTGGAGGCGGGCGACGAACTGCTGGTGTTCGCCGACACCCCGGCCTTCGACTCGGTCCGCCATCTGTTCGGCCCAGGGCCGTCGAGGCATTTCGACGACGTACCCGACGACCCGTCGGCGTCGTGACGGGCTAGCCGAACACCACGGTCTTGCGGCCGTACACCAGCACACGGTGTTCGAGGTGGGCTCGCACGGCGCGCGCCAGCACGGTCGTCTCCAGGTCACGGCCCTTCCTGGTCAGCATCGCCACGTCGTCGCGATGGGTCACCCGCACGGTTTCCTGGTCGATGATGGGCCCCTCGTCGAGATCGGCGGTCACGTAGTGCGCGGTGGCGCCGATGAGCTTCACCCCCCGGTCGTGCGCCTGACGGTACGGATTGGCGCCGATGAAGGCGGGCAGGAACGAGTGGTGGATGTTGATGATGCGGTTCGGGTAGGCGTCCACGAGCAACGGGCTGAGGATCTGCATGTAGCGGGCCAGGACGATCTGGTCCACCCGATAACGGGCGAACACGTCGAGCACCTGACGTTCCTGCGCCTGCTTGGTCTCGGGCGTCACGGGAAGGTGCACGAACGGAACGCCCATGTGCTCGCAGATGTCGGCGTGGTCGGCGTGGTTGCCCACCACCACCGCCAGGTCGGTGGGCAGTTCCCCGGTGCGCCACCTGGTCAGGAGGTCGTACAGGCAGTGCGCCTGGCGCGAGACCATCATCGCCGTGCGCGAGCGCACATCGCTGAAACGCAGGTCGACGCGCAGATCGAAACGGTCGCGCACCGGAGCGAACGCGTCGAGGATCTCGTGGCGTCCCAGACCGAAGCCGTCCACCTCGAACTCGACGCGCTGGAAGAACACGCCTTCGACGGGATCGGTGTGCTGCTCGGCATGAATGATGTTGCCGTCGTGGCGGGCGATGAACTCGGCCACCGCCGCCACCACCCCGCGTCGGTCGGGGCACGACAACAGCAGCACGGCAGTGGGAGTGGGCGGCGGGGGGGTCGTCACGGACTACATGTTGGTGGTTGGTGTCCGATCCTGACCAGTCGGCGGCGGTCGGCCAGCATGGGTCGATGACCGACCGCCCCGACCGCCCACCCGTGAGCGATGTGCTGCGCGTGGTGTCGGCGGGTACCTCCCTCGACGATGCGGGCCGGGCTTTTCCCACCGTCGTGGTCGACGTCACGGCGGCACCGGTCCTGGCCGCCGTTGCCCATGTGCTGGCTGCGGAGGGTGTGGGGGACCTGGCGACCGCCGCCGCGGTCGCTCTCGACGAGGCCGGCCGCCGCAGTGTGGTCCTGACCGTCACGGCAACGCATCCGGTGGCCACCGAGTTCTCGGTGGGGTTCCCCCTGCCCGGCTTCGCACGACTGCTGCACGAGGCCGCCGAGGTGGGCTGCCTGGTGTTGGCCTGCGCCTACGGAGACCCTCCCGAGGTGCTGGGCGACACCTGGCTGGGTGTGGACCTGGACGGGCGGGCGCTCGCCAGCCTGCTCACCTGGGCCGAGTGAGGGCGTAGGCGGCCACGGCCGCCGCCGCGGCGACGTTCAACGAGTCGACCCCCTCGGCCATGGGAATACGGGCCGACACCTCGCAGGCGTCGAGCATCGGCTCGGTGAGGCCCGAGCGCTCGGCACCCATCACCATGACCACCGGTCGGGGCTGCGCCCACAACCCCTCGGCGAGCAGTTCGAGGTCCGCCGCAGCGTGATGGGGTGTCAGCGCCACGGTGAGCGCCCCCGCCTCGCGCCGGCGGGTGACGAGTGCGGTGAGGTCGGTGCTGCGCGCCCATGGCAGGCCCAGCACCGTACCCATCGAGGCCCGCACCGAACGCCGTGCGAGTGGGTCGGCGCTGGTGCGGTCGACCACGAGGGCGTCCCAGCCCAGTGCCACGGCGCTGCGCACGATGGCACCCACGTTGGTCGGATTGTCGACGGCCTCGAGTGCGACCAGTCGCTGCGCCGAATCGGCGACCTCGTCGGCCGAACGCGGTGGGGGACGTTCGAACACACCGATCACGGGAAGGGTGACGGCCAGTGCGGTGACCTGGCGGCGCAGTGACTCGGTGGCACCCAGCACCTGCGCTCCGCACGCCGCTGCGCGCTCGGCCACCGGTGGTGCATCGTCGGCGTCGCACAGCAACGCCACCGGCACCAGGCCCGCCTCGAGGGCCCGTTCCACCACCAGATCGCCCTCGGCGAGGAACCAGCCGCCACCGTCGGGGGTGCGCCGCTGCGCCCGACTGGTCAACTGGCGTTCCCGCCGACGGAACGGCTCCAGTCGGGGGTCGTCGAGGTGCTCGACGAGTTCCACGGGGCCGCCGGCTCAGTAGTACCAGGGGTACGGCGACCAGTCGGGGTCGCGCTTGTCGAGGAACGACTGGCGCCCCTCCGCGGCCTCTTGGGTCATGTAGCCAAGTCGCGTCGCCTCGCCGGCGAACAGCTGCTGGCCCACCAACCCGTCGTCGATTAGGTTGAACGAGTACTTGAGCATGCGCTGCGCCATCGGGCTCTTCCCGTTGATCTCGCGCGCCCACTGCAGGGCAACCTGCTCCAGTTCGGCATGGGGCGCCACGGCGTTCACCATGCCCATGCGGTAGGCGTCGTCGGCGCTGTACTCGCGGCCGAGGAAGAAGATCTCGCGAGCGAACTTCTGGCCCACCTGCCGGGCGAGGTAGGCCGAGCCGAATCCGCCGTCGAAACTGGCGACGTCGGCGTCGGTCTGTTTGAAGCGGGCGTGTTCGCGGCTGGCCAGGCTGAGGTCGCAGACCACGTGCAGGCTGTGGCCGCCCCCGGCCGCCCAACCGGGCACCACGCAGATCACCACTTTGGGCATGAAGCGGATCAGGCGCTGCGCCTCGAGAATGTGCAGGCGGCCGGAACGGGCTGGGTCGATGCTGTCGGCACCTTCGCCCTCGGCGTACCGATAGCCGTCGCGCCCCCGGATGCGTTGGTCGCCACCGCTGCAGAAGGCCCACCCACCGTCGCGGGGTGAGGGGCCGTTTCCGGTGAGGATCACGCAGCCCACGTCGCTGGAGGTCCGGGCGTGGTCGAGGGCCACGATCAGCTCGTCCACGGTGCCGGGGCGGAAGGCGTTGCGCACCTCGGGCCGGTCGAAGGCGATGCGCACCGTGCCCTGGTCGACGGCGCGGTGGTAGGTGAGGTCACGGAACTCGAAGCCCTCGACGGGCCGCCAGGCCCGGGGATCGAACAGTTCCGAGACGAACGCAGCGTTGGACACGGCACCATGTTGGCCCACGCGGCGCCATCACCTGCCACTGCGCAGGCAGCATTAGCGTGGCGGCGTGTCGCGCCGACTCAACGTCCTGCTGATCACGCTCGATCAGTTCCGCAGCGACTGCCTGTCGTGCGCCGGCCATCCGGTGGTGCGCACCCCGCACCTCGACGCCCTGGCGGCCAGGAGTGTGCGCTTCGCGCGCCACTACTCCCAGGCCACCCCCTGTGCGCCCGGTCGGGCGAGCCTGTACACGGGGATGTACCAGTTCAACCATCGCGTGGTCGGCAACGGGACCCCACTGGACGACCGGTTCGACAACGTCGCCCGCCTGGCCCGTCGCGCCGGCTACGACCCGACCCTGTTCGGCTACACCGACCAGTCGGTCGATCCGCGCACCACGACGGCCGGCGACGATCCCCGGTTGTCGACCTATGAGGGCGTGCTCCCCGGTTTCGCCGTCGGCCTGCATCTTCCGACCCACCACGAACCGTGGCGTCACTGGCTGACGGAGTTGGGGCACGACGATCCGGGTGACGGTGTGCGGGCCCTGGCCACCGAGTCCGACCGGCCCGCCGAGCACGGGGTCTCGACCTATCTGACCGACCGCGTGATCGAGTGGCTGGAGCAGCGCCACGACCCCTGGTTCGCTCATGTCTCCTACCTGCGACCGCATCCGCCCTACGCGGCGGCTGGGCACTGGGCCGCCCACTACGACCCCGAGACGGTGGGTGAACCCGTGCTCCCGGCCGACGATCGGCATCCGTTGCACACCCTGATCCTGGGTATCCCCGAGGCAACCGCGCCCGCCGACCCGGCGGCACTGCGCCATCTGCGGGCCCAGTATTTCGGCATGGTGTCCGATGTCGACTCGCAGGTGGGTCGTCTGCTCGACGCCCTCGAGCGCCTTGGGCACGGGGACGACACTGTGATCGTGCTCACCTCCGACCACGGTGAGCAGTTGGGCGATCACGGCTTGGTCCAGAAGGTGGGTTGGTTCGAGGAGAGCCACCATGTCGTCGGCATGGTCCGGCACCCGCACCACGGGACGGCGCACGGAAGCGTTGTGCACGACTTCACCGAGAATGTCGACGTGCTTCCCACCCTGGCCGAGGTGATGGCGATCGACGTGCCGCCGCAGTGCGACGGCCGCTCGCTCATGCCGTGGTTGCGCGGCGAGCCACCTCCTGCCTGGCGTGACGCAGCACATTGGGAGTTCGACTGGCGCTCGCTCGTGATCCCCTGGCTCGGTGCCGTGCCGGCCGGTGACGAGCCCACGGTGTCCATGCACCTCGCGGTGACGCGCACCACCGAGGCCGCCTACGTGCAGTTCGGCGACGGCACCTGGCTCGGTTTCGACCTCGCCGCCGACCCCACGTGGCGTACACCGCTCACCGATTCGGGCGCGCTGCTCGCCCTCGCCCAACGGCAACTGCTGTGGCGCAGTCGCCACACCGACCGGACTCTGAGCGACCTCGTACTCGAGAGCGGCGGCGTCGGGCGTTGGCCGCCCGGTGTCCCCTGGCGGCTCTGACGGTCGGTTTCACTACAGTCGGCACCGTGTCGGACCTCACCTTCAGCCATCTGGACCCACTCGGCCGCGCCCGCATGGTCGACGTCACGCCGAAGGAACCCACCCATCGGCGTGCCGTGGCCCGTTGCAAGGTGTTCATGCGGCCCGAGACCACGGCCGCCGTGGCCAACCGCGAGGTGAAGAAGGGCGACGTGCTCGCCGTCGCCCGTGTGGCGGGTATCCAGGCCGCCAAGCGGACCTCGGACACGATTCCGCTGTGCCACCCGTTGTTGGTGGGGTCGGTGTTCATCAACTTCGAGATCGGCGACGACCACATCGCCATCGAGGCACAGGTCGACACCGTCGAGCGCACGGGTGTCGAGATGGAGGCACTGCACGCCTGTTCGGTGGCGGCTCTCACCGTCTACGACATGTGCAAGTCGGCTGACCGGTCGATGGTCATCGGTGATCTGACCCTGTGGGAGAAGACCGGCGGACGCTCGGGCACGTACCGCCGAGTCGATGACGAGACGCCCGATGTTGCGTCTTCTGTTACGAATGTCGTAGATTTGTAACGAAGTCGGGTCGATCGACCCTTCCTGAACCGGTGTCCTACGCCGGTGTGCACGAGGGAGACCGAATGCAGAAGCTCATCCTGCTGGTCGTGGCCGCAGCATGGTTCGCCGTGCTGGTGCCGCCGCTGTTGCGATCACGGTTCGAGCGTCGACCCGGCTCCTCGGTGACCGACTTCCGCCGCCAGCTCTCGACCTTGCAGCGTTCGGGCCCCGTGCAGCGCAGTGTGGTTCCCGTGCGAATGATGGCCCGACCACTGGTTCCCGCCGGGCAGCGTCCGGCGCTGCGAGCTCCCGTTCCGGCTCGACTGGGCCGGGTCAGTGCATCGACCGGGGTCAATCAGCGCCGCCGCCAGGTGGTCGCCGCGCTGGCGCTGGTGGTGCTGGTCACCCTGGCGGGCGCCATCATGACGGCGAGCGACGTCATGGTCTATGGCTTCGTCATCTCGACCGTCGCCCTCAGCGCGTACTGCTACCAACTGGTGCAGCGTCGTCGCACGGTCGATCTGCGGGTCATCCGGCCCGGCTACCGCCGCGTGGCCTGACGCCGGATATGCTCTGCACTCGCCTTCGGGGGTGTAGCTCAGTTGGTAGAGCGCAACAATCGCACTGTTGAGGCCAGGGGTTCGATTCCCCTCACCTCCACCCCACAGACGTGCAGTCGAACCCGGGTCCCGAGGGGCCCGGGTTCGTGCGTTGTACGGACCGGCTCCGGGTGGGGTGCGCTCAGGACCCGTCGCTGGTCAGCCACTGGGCGAATGCCGGTGCCGTCCTGCGCCTGAGGGCGACGTTGACACGTTGGCGCTCGAGTATCTGGGCCAATGTCGCTGCCGCCTGAGGTATGGGGTGCTGTGCGAAGAATGCCGGGACCTCGGCGGCACTGGCGTCGTCGGTGAGCAGTTTCACCGGGTCGACCATGCGCACGATCGTGTTCACCGGGAACCGTGCCTCGGCCTCGCTCCAGCGGTCGCGAACCACCTCCCACGCCTGGCGCCCGTGGTGGCGGTTGGCGATGCACCGGTTCAGCAGGAACGGTGCGTTCTGGGTCTTCACCTGGCCCGAGAACGCCAGGTCACAGGTGCGTGCGATCAGCGCGCTGTCGTCGGGCTCGGCCAGTGCGTACAGGTGCCGCAACTGTTCCTGGGGCGTAGCCGACGTGAGAAACCCGTCGAGCATCGCCTCGTAGGCCTCGGCACCGTCGACGGCGGCCACGATGGTGGTGCTCGCCGCCACCAGTTCGGGGTTGACGGCCGAGGGGTGGCGCCGAGCCTGAGCCCACAGGGCGCGGGCCCGGTCGCTGGCGGCTGCATCACGGCCGTGCAGTGCGCACACGGTGAGCAGCAGTCCGCGCAGCTTCGAGGTCAGTTCGTCCTCACCCGGTCGCGGTGCGAGGCTCAGGTCGTCGAGGGCCGGCCCCACCAGGCGGGCGATGCGTTGGGCGAGTGCGGCGGCGGCGTCGCCCTCGACGAGCCGCCCGCAGGCGATGAGGCCACCGGCGATGGTCTGCCAGACGGCGAGGTCGCGGTCGGCGCCGAAGCCTTCGACGAACTGCACGAACTCGGCGGGCGCCATACGCCCAGCCGTCACGGCGTTCCAGGCGTCGTCCACAAGGTGGTAGCGCTCCAGGGTGCCGAGTGAACGCAGTGCGGAACCGGTGAGTCGACGTCGCAGTTCGCCGTCATAGGCGACCCGGAAGAAGCCGACACCTCCGGCGTTGACGACCACCGCACCCCGAGCCCCCGCACCCAGATCCACCGTCGCCCGATCGCCCTCGAGCAGCACGACGTGTCGACGATCCGTTGCATCGCGGACGTGGACCGGAACGACCCAACGGGTGGCATCGTCGGTGGGGGTGAAGCAGAAGCGTTCCTGCGTCAGTACCAACGACTCGTCGTGCAGCCGGGCGTGGATCAACGGAAAGCCGGGCTGCCAGATCCAGGAGTCCATCAGGCGCCGCACGGGGGCGCTGGTGATCGCCTCGAGTGCATCCCACAGATCACTGGTCTCGGTGCTGGCGTAGGCATGGCGTTCCAGGTAGTGCGACACACCCCGGCGGAAGGCCTCCGGACCCAGGTACTGCTCGAGCATGCGAAGCAGGGCGCCACCCTTCTGGTAGGTGAGCACGTCGAACATGCCCTCGGAATCGTCGGGTGAGCGCACCTCGAACTCCACCGGTCTCGTCGAGGCCAGCGCGTCCACCTCGAACGCAGCGCTGCGTTCCAGACCGAACGACGTCCATCGCTGCCATTCGGTACGGAAGGCGTCGCACGCGGCCACCTCCATGAACGTGGCGAACGCCTCGTTCAACCAGATGCCGTTCCACCATCGCATCGTCACCAGGTCGCCGAACCACATGTGGGCCAACTCGTGGGTCACCACGTCGGCGACCAGCTGTCGCTCGACCTGGGTGGCGTGTTCCGGATCCACCAGCAGCAGGTTCTCGCGGAAGGTGATGCAACCGAGGTTCTCCATGGCGCCCGCTGCGAAATCGGGCAGGGCGAGGAGGTCCACCTTGTCAGACGGGTACGGGATGCCGTAGTAGTCCTGGAACCAGGCCAGGCCGAAGGCGGCCACCTCGAGCCCGAACCCGGTGAGATGCTCCTTGCCGGGCACGTGGACGATGCGCAGGGGCACCCCGCCCACGTCCACGGGATCCGTCGCCGCCAGGGGCCCCACCACGAATGCCACCAGATACGTCGAGATCGCCATGGTGGGGGCGAACTCGACACGGGTCGTGCCATCTCCCAGATCGGTACGGGCGACCTCGGCGCCGTTGCTGACCGCCATCAGGCCGTCCGCCACCACCAGCGACACCTCGAAGACGGCCTTGAACTCGGGTTCGTCCCAGCACGGAAAGGCGCGCCGGCAGTCGGTGGGCTGCATCTGCGTCGTGGCGATCACTCGGTTGTGGCCCGCGCCGTCGCGGTAGGTCGAGCGGTAGAAGCCCCGCAACTTGTCGTTGAGGTGCCCCGTGAAGTCGATGGCGAGTTCGACCCGGCCCGGCGCACGTCCGCCGGGAAGGTGCACCATGAGGCGTTCTGTCGCGGTGTCGGCGGTCCAGGTCACGGGTACCCCGTCCACCGTCACCTCGCCGATCTGCAGTTCGTCGGCGTTCAGCACCAGCAGGTCGGTCGTCTCGACGATCTCGACGTCGATGCCGACCCTCCCGCTGAACGTCGCCCGGCCGAGGTCGGGCGCCAGTTCCAGGCGATAGCGGCCAGGTCGAGCGGTATGGGGCAGTCGGTACGGGTCGAGGCTCACCCGGTGGAGGCTAGTCAGGGTGCCCGCGGGGACTAGCGTGTCCGCCCGTGCCTGGCTCTGCACGCTTCGATGTCGTCGGTATCGGGAACGCTCTCGTCGACGTGATCGCTCACGCCGATGACGACTTCCTGGATCGCCACGCACTGGTCAAGGGTTCCATGACCCTGGTCGATACGGACCGCGCGGTGCAGTTGCACCGAGCCATCGGTCCGGCCGTCGAGATGAGTGGTGGATCGGCGGCCAACACCGTGTGCGGTGTGGCCAGTTTCGGCGGCCGCGCCGCCTACGTGGGTAAGGTCAGCGGTGACGACCTCGGCGACGTTTTCGGGCACGATCTGCGGGCCGTGGGCGTGGCGTTCCGTGCGGGTCGCCGCCTCGACGACATTCCCACGGGTCGTTGCGTGATCGTCGTGACCCCCGACGCGCAGCGCACCATGAGCACGTTTCTCGGGGTGTCGTCGTACCTCGACCCCGACGACATCGATCCCGATGTGGTGGCGGCCGGATCGGTGCTGTACATGGAGGGCTACCTGTACGACCGGCCCGAGGCCAAGAAGGCGTTCCGCCACGCTGCCGAACTGGCCCACCGCGCCGGCCGCGAAGTGTCCCTTACGCTGTCCGACAGTTTCTGCGTGGATCGGCACCGTGCCGACTTCCGGGAACTGGTGGCCGACGAGGTGGACATCCTGTTCGGCAACGAGCACGAACTGTGCGCCCTGTACGAACTCGACACGCTGGAGTCGGCGGTGGCGGCCGTGCGCCAGGAGTGCCGCCTTGCCGTGATCACCCGGGGTGCGCTGGGCTCCCTGGTCATCACCTCCGACGATCTGGTGGAGGCACCGGCCCATCCGGTCGACAGGGTGCTCGACACCACCGGGGCGGGCGACCTGTTCGCGGCCGGTTTCCTGTTCGGCTACACCCACGGGCACGGGCCCCGGGCCTGCGGTTGGTTCGGTTCACTGGCCGCCGCCGAGGTGATCTCCCACGTCGGGCCCCGGCCCCTGGTGGAACTGTCGCGCCTGGTCGAGACGACACCGGGTGCGCCCACGCCGCCGACGTGATGCCCGTGGATCCCCGGGCTTGGCTGGCGGCGGAACCCGACGCCGACCTGCGTGAGGAACTGGCACGGTTGCTCGATGCGGGCACCGCAGCGGCGACCCTCGAACTCGCCGACCGCTTCTCGGGGACGCTGACCTTCGGCACCGCCGGCCTGCGGGCGGCGGTGGGGGCCGGGCCACGGCGTATGAACCGCCTGGTGGTGCGCCAGGCGGCAGCAGGCGTGGTCGATCATCTGCTGGAGACCGATCCCGGTGCGGCGCAGCGTGGCCTGCTCATCGGGTTCGATGCCCGTCGCAAGAGCGACGTGTTCGCTGCCGACACCGCCCGGGTCGCTGCAGCACGCGGGATGCGCGCCCGGTTGTTCGCCGGGGTGGTGCCCACCCCGGTGCTGGCGTGGTCGATCACCGAGGTCGGTGCGGCCGGAGGGGTCATGGTGACCGCCAGCCACAACCCGCCCGCCGACAACGGCTACAAGGTGTACCTTGCCGACGGATCGCAGATCGTCGAGCCCGTCGACGCCGCCATCGCAGCGCGGATCTCGCTCGTCGACCCGCTCACGGTGCCCCTGGCGTCCGCCGACGATCCCCTGATCGAGGTGCTCGGCCCCGACCTGGTCGACGTCTACGTGCGGTCGGTGGCCCGTCGGCGCATGCGGCCGCAGGCGTCGGGTGTGCAGGTGGCCTACACGGCGCTGCACGGTGTGGGCGGTGACGTGCTGGTACGTGCCTTCGCCGCCGCCGGGCTGCCGACACCCGTGGTCGTCGAGTCGCAACAGCAACCCGACGGCCGCTTCCCGACGGTGTCGTTCCCCAACCCCGAGGAGCCGGGCGCCATGGACCTGGTGATCGACCTGGCACGACACCACGGCCTCGGGGTGGCCCTCGCCAACGACCCCGATGCGGACCGCCTCGGCGTCGCCATCGCCACCGGGTCGGGTACGTGGCGGCGCCTCACCGGCGACGAGATCGGCTGGCTGCTCGCCGACCACGTGCTCGCCGCCACCACACCACCGCCCGGTGTCGCCGACGACCGTCTGGTCGTGACGACCCTGGTGTCGTCGTCCCTGCTGGCGAAACTGGCCGCCAGCCACGGTGCGCACTGTGAGGAGACCTACACCGGGTTCAAGTGGATCGCTCGCACCGCACGCGACCGCCCGCACCTGCGCCTGGTGTTCGGGTACGAGCAGGCGCTCGGCTACCTGGTGGGGGATCGCCCGCTCGACAAGGACGGCATCGGCGCTGCGGTGGCCTTTGTCGATGCCGTGTCGTGGGCGGCGGCACAGGGTCGAACCGTCGAGGATCGCCTCGACGAACTGGCGGAACGCCACGGCCGTCACGTCACGGCTGAGCGCTCCGTACGCCTCGACCCGCAACAGGGCGTAGCCGCCGTGCGGAAACTGCGCGCCCGGCCGCCGACGCATATCGGGGGAGCGCCGGTCCTGAGCGTCGACGAGATCGCTGCAGCAAACCTGGTGCGCTTCCTCGTCGGCGATCCGCAACGCCCGACCCGGCTACAGGTGCGTCCCAGCGGCACCGAACCCAAGGTGAAACTGTACGGCGAGGCCGTGGGCAGCGATCCCGGACCCCTGCTGGACGCGCTCGTCGGGTTGTTGCAAGGGGCGTCCGGCGATGATGCGGCCACGCCGCCGCCGGTTCCCTGAACCATCGCCGGTGGAGCCGGTCGCCGGTGCTGTCAGCCGACGCCGAACAGTCGGTCGCCGGCGTCGCCGAGCCCGGGAACGATGAAGGCGCGCTCGTTGAGGCGTTCGTCCACGGCCGCCGTGATCAGGGCCACCTCCAAGCCGCTCGCCTCGAGCCGGGCGATGCCCTCGGGGGCGGCCAGCACGCAGACGACGGTCAATGGGGTCGGGGCACCGCGTTCGAGCAACAGGCGGCACGTGTGCTCCAGCGAGCCGCCCGTGGCCAGCATGGGGTCGATCACCAGACACGTTCGCCCGGCGAGCGATGCGGGAAGCTTGTTGACGTACGGGTGGGGCTGCGCCGTCTCCTCGTCGCGGCTGACACCCACGAAGCCGACGTCGGCGCCGGGCAGCAGGTCGAGGACCGAGGGCAGCATGCCCAGGCCGGCCCGCAGCACGGGCACGATCACGGGAGGCTGCGCCAGGCGGCGAGCGGGTGCCGGGGCCAGGGGAGTGGTGACCGTGAGGTCGCAGGTGGGAAGACCACGGGTGGCCTCGACGAGGAGCACCGACGACAGGCGATGCATGGCGGCGCGAAAGCCGACCACGTCGGTGGACACGTCGCGCAGGGTTGCCAGGGCATCCGAGGCGATCGGATGTTCGATGATGTCGACGGTAACGGTCACGTGGTGTTCCTCAGTCGTGCGTAGTGCGGCTTGATGGTGCCGTTGATCAGTTCGAGTCGTTCGTCGAAGGGCGCGAAGGCGCTCTTCATGGCGTTGATCGTCACCCACTCCATGTCGTCGACGCCCCAGCCGAAGGCCTCCTGCAACTGCACGAACTCCTTCGTCATGGACGTGTTCGACATGAGGCGGTTGTCGGTGTTCACCGTCACGCGGAAACGGAGTCGTCGCAGCATCCCGATGGGATGGTGGGTGATATCGGGAACCACCCCGGTGTTCACGTTCGACGTGGGGCACAACTCGAGCGGGATGCGCCGGTCGCGCACGTAGGCGGCGAGGCGGCCCAATCGCTCCTGTCCGGTCTCACCGTCGATGTCGTCGACGATGCGCACACCGTGGCCGAGGCGTTCGGCGCCGCACCACTGCAGCGCCTCCCAGATGGACGGCAGTCCGAAGGCCTCACCGGCGTGGATGGTGGTGTGGAAGTTGGCGCGCTGCACGAACTGGAACGCATCGAGGTGCCGGGTGGGGGGAAAGCCCGCCTCGGCTCCGGCGATGTCGAAGCCGACCACGCCTCGGTCGCGCCAGCGCACGGCCAGTTCGGCGATCTCGAGGCTTCGCGCGGCGGTGCGCATCGCCGAACAGATGGCGTAGATCGTGAGGCCGGTTCCGGCACTCCCGCGTTCGAAGCCGGTCATGAGCGCCGTCATCACCTCGTCGAGGGTCAGACCGGCCTCGGTCGACAGTTCGGGGGCGAAGCGCACCTCGGCGTACACGACGCCGTCGTCGGCGAGGTCGCGGGCACACTCGAGCGCCACGCGTTCGATGGCGTCGGGATGCTGCATCACGCCCACGGTGTGGGCGAAGGTCTCGAGGTACAGCACCAGGTCGTTGCGCTTGGCGCCTCGGTGGAACCACCGGGAGAGGTCGTCCGGGTCGGTGGTGGGAAGGTTCCGGTAGTGGTACTCGGCGGCCAACTCGATGACGGTCGTCGGCCTCAGGCCACCGTCGAGATGGTCGTGCAACAGCACTTTGGGAGCGGAGCGGATCTGTTCGGGGGTCATGCGGCGACCTTCTGGTCGAGGCGCCGCAGTGGCAGGTCGGGGTGGCGCTGCAGCCAGTTGGTGGCCGGGTAGTCGGCAGCGGCCGAGATGCAGTGCAGCGAGTAGGCGTGGCGGCTGCGGGCACTGGTGTTCACACCGCTCCAGTGAGGCAGCAGGCCGTGCAGCACCACCAGGGTGCCAGCGGCGACCTCGAGCGGCACCAGTTCGTCGGGCGGGATGGGAAGGGGGTCCTCGCAGAGGGTGACGAAGCCGGCACTGCCGTCGGGCATGCGGTCGTACCGCTGGCGCAGGGGACCCCGGTGGTGCCCGGGCGCCGCCCACAGGCAGCCGTTCTCGATCGTGGCGTCCTCGAGGGCGAACCAGAAGCCCATCACCGTGAGCGGTTCGGTGTACAGGAAGGTCGCGTCCTGGTGGCACCCCACCTCACCGCCGAATCGGGGCGGTTTGCACAGGTACATGCTCTGCAGTGCCACGGCGTCGACAAGGCCGAGATCGCTCGCCAGGTGCGCCAGTTCGGACGCGTAGCTGAAGGACTCGAACTCGGCATCGAGGTCGTGGAGCGCGTGTCCGATCTTGTTCACGGCGACGGCCTTGGGTACTCGCAGATCTCCCTGCTCGTCGAGTGCCGCCGGCTCGAGGAAGCACTGGACGCTCGATGCCGAGGCCAGGAACACGTCGTCGGCCTGACGCACCGATTCGTCGGTGGTGAAGACGCTGCGCCCGACATCGGGGTCGAAGGCCTCGATGATCTCGCCCGCACGTCGCATGAGCCGAGCGCAGCGTTCGACATCGACGAAGTCGGGGAGCACCAGCAGTCCGTCCCGTTGGAATCGCTCCGTGAGTCGGTGGGTGGACGACGGCATGAGTGAAGGCTGCGTCCCGGCGCCGGCGGTCAGATCTGGGAACCCTTGCGCCACGGCAGACCCGCCTGGGCGGGCGGCCGCAGGCGCTGACCGCCGACGGACACCACGACCAGGGTGACGAGGTAGGGCGTGATGTACACGAACTGGTTGTTCGGACGATCGGCCATCGCGTAGGCGATGAAGCCGGCCGCCGCCAACGCCGCCGCCCACACCAGCACGCTCCAACGCCGTCGCCACATCGCCACGAACGCCGCCGCCACCAGTGCCATGGCTGCCGCCAGCACGAGGGCGCGCACCAGTTGCTCCGGTTCCACGCGCAGGGTGACGCCCTGGAAGTAGCCGAACAGCCCGGCGCCCGCGGCCACACCGGCCGGCCGCCAGTTGCCCACGATCAGCGTGGCCAGGCCCAGGAAGCCGCGGCCCCCGGTCTGACCCTCCTGGTAGCGGTTGGTGAACAGCACCATGACCGCCCCGCCCATACCGGCGAGACCCCCCGAGATGATCATGCCGTAGTAGCGCATGCGCACCACCGAGACGCCCAGCGAGTCGGCGGCACTCGGGCGTTCGCCCGCGGCTCGCAGCCGAAGGCCGAACGGGGTGCGCCAAAGCACGTAGACCGAGCCGGCGAACAGGGCGATCACCACCAGGACGTCGTAGGAGATGTTCGCCGTCAGACCGCGCGCCGCCCCGGCGAGGTCGGCGACCGCGAACCACCCCCGCTCCTCGAACCACCCCAGGACGTCGGGGGTGGTCCAGCCGAACAGGTCGCCGCCCGACAGGAACGGCACGGTGAAACGGCCCAGGCTGGAGGTGTTCCCGGGCGAGTTCGTCACCGAACCGCCGGGTTCGCCCACGAACAGCTGGTTGGCCATGAAGCGGGCGATACCGGGGGCGATCAGGTTGATGGCAAAGCCCGACACGATGTGGTTCACGCCGAAGGTGACGGTGGCGAACGCGTGGAGGAGACCTCCCAGAATGCCGCCGATGACGCCGCCCACGAGTGCCATCCAGGGGCCGAACTCCCAGCCCCACCAACCGGCGAAGATCGTCCCCATGATCATCATGCCCTCGAGGCCGATGTTCACGGTGCCGCTGCGTTCGGCGTAGAGGCCCGCCAGTCCGGCCAGAGCGATGGGGGCGGCGGTGCGAAGCGCCACCCCGAACGTACCTGCCGAGGTCAGGTCGTCGTTGTCGGAGAGCAGACGGGCCAGGGCCATGATCGCGACACTGCCCAGTGCCGCCCACCACCACGTCGAGACGGATCGGGGCGCCCTCACGGCGTCGCCTCCTGGTCCGATGGTGCCGCTGCGGTCCGGCTCTCCGCCTGCAGGGCGACGGCGCGTGCCGTGACGGCAGCGCTGCGCCGTTGGACCACCTCGAACACCACCACGGCGGCGAGGAGGAACGAGCCCTGCATGATCACGCCGATCTCCTGGGGGATTCCCAGTGGCGAGAGGCGCTGGGTCGCCCGTTCGATCGTCGCCCACACGACGGCGGCCACCGCCACGCCGGCGGGATGGTTGCGGCCCAGCAGGGCCAGCGAGATACCGGTGAACCCGAAAGTCTTGGGGAACTGGTCGCCGTACTTGTGGAACTGGGGGTCGGCGAGCAGCGAGCTCATACCGACCAGACCGGCCACCGCTCCTGACAGGATGATCGCCTTGAGCACCATGCGGCGGGGGTTGATCCCCGCCGTCCGGGCCGCTTCGGGGTTCGCACCCGAGACGCGCAGTTCGTAGCCGAAGCGACTGCGGTTCAGCACCAGGTGGTAGGCGATCCCCAGCGCGATGGCGAAGGGGAGGAAGCCGAACAGTTGCGCCTTGCCGCCCACGTCGATACCGACGAGTTCGAGCAGCGGGTTCAGGGACGGGAGCTGCGCCGACGCCGGGAGTTTCGGGGTCTCGGCCACCAACTCGACGGCTTCGTTGCGCAGGTACTCGCCCACGAGGAATGCCGTCAGACCCGTGGCGATGTAGTTGAGCATGATCGTCGAGATCACCTCGTTCACACCCCGCGCCACCTTGAGGATCCCAGCGATGGCCGCCCACGCCGCCCCCACGGCCATGGCGATCACCAGGACGAACGCCACGTGCAGGGGTGCGGGGAGCGAGACAGCGGCACCTGCCGCACCGGCCAGGAGCGCAGCCAGGATGTACTGGCCGTTGGCCCCGATGTTGAACAGGTTCATGCGGAACCCGATGGCGACGGCGACCCCGGCCACGTAGTACGGCACCGCACGGTTGATGATCAGCACGGTGGACTCGCTCGAGTCGATGGTCTTCCACATCTCCACGAAGGCGTTCACCGGGCTGTTGCCGCTGATCAGCAGGGCGATCGACGACACGGCGAGGGCGATCACCGCGGCGGCGGCGGGAGCGATGGCGGCGCGGCGCAGTCGGGCGATCATGCGTTGGCGCCCGTCATGGTCGACCCGAGTTCGGCGGGCGTCACGGCACGGGGGTCCAGTTCGGCGACGATGCGACCCCGCAGCATCACGAGCAGACGGTCGGACAGCCCGATCAGTTCCTCGAGGTCGGCCGACACCAGCAGCGTCGCCAACCCCCGCTCGCTGGCGGTGCGCAGGATGTCCCAGATGACGGCCTGGGCGCCCACGTCGACACCGCGTGTGGGGTTGGCGGCCACGAGCACGGTGGGAGCAGCCGTCATCTCGCGCCCCACGATGAGCTTCTGCTGGTTGCCGCCCGACAGCGTGTAGGCGGGAACGTCGCTGCCGGTCGTGCGCACGTCGAACTCGTCGATGATCTCGGCGGTGCGGGTGTGGGCCGCCACCCTGTCGATCCAGCGCCCCGCCGTGAACGGCTCGGCACCCTGATGCCCGAGCATTGCGTTCTCCCACAGGGGCATCGTCAGCACCAGGCCGTCCCGTTGGCGGTCCTCGGGTATGTACCCGAGGCCCCGTGCCCGCCGGTCCAGTGTGGCCAGGCGCGAGATGTCGACATCGCCGAGGCGCACGATCCCCTCGGCCACCCGCAGCCCCATGATCGCCTCGATCAACTCGGTCTGGCCGTTGCCCTCCACGCCGGCGATGCCGACGATCTCGCCGGCGTGGACGCGCAGGGAGACACCGTCGAGCGTCCGGCGCCCCGAGTCCGGTGACACCACCACGAGGTCGCGCACGTCGAGGCGGACCTCGGAGTCGATCAGTCGCAACGGGGTCTCGGGTCGGGGGAGTTCGCTGCCGACCATCAGTTCGGCCAGTCGCGAGGCGCTGACCTGCGAGGGATCGGCGACCTCGGCCACCGTGCGCCCGGCCCGGATCACCGTGATCGCATCGGCGTAGTGCAGCACCTCGTCCAGTTTGTGCGAGATGAAGATCACCGTCGCCCCGCCGGCGGTCAGTTCCCGCAGCGAGGCGAACAACTCGGCCACCTCATGGGGCACCAGCACCGCCGTGGGCTCGTCGAGGATCAACGTCCGAGCACCGCGGTACAGCACTTTGAGGATCTCGACGCGCTGTTTGTCACCCACGCCCAGTTCGCCGATCAGGGCATCGGGATCCACGTTCAGGCCGTAGCGCTCCCCGAGTTCCGCGATACGGGCCCGAGCCGAGGTCGGGGACAGCCGCAAGCGGCCGCCCGGTTCGTGGCCCAGAACGATGTTCTCCCACACCGTGAGGTTGTCGGCCAGCATGAAGTGCTGGAAGACCATGCCGATACCGACGGCGATGGCGTCCTTCGGGCTGCGGAAGTGCTGCTCGGCACCATCGACGCGGATGGTGCCCTCGTCGGGGCGGTGCGCCCCGTAGAGGGTCTTCATCAGCGTCGACTTGCCGGCGCCGTTCTCGCCCACGATGGCGTGGATCGTGCCTTGGCGCACGGTGAGGTCGACCCCGTCATTGGCCACCACCCCTGGGAACCGCTTGACGATGTCGCGCAGTTCGATCGCCACGACGGGCGATCCGGGTGCGAGGACGTCACTCATGCAGATCACGTTCTAGCCGATCCGGGAGGACGCTCCGCACGCCCCGACGCGGCCGTGCCCGCCCCGAAGGGCGGGCACGTGACCGATGTTCACGAAGGATGCGACGCTCAGGGAGCGGAAGGCACCACGATCTCGCCGCTGGCGATCTTGGCGGCGTAGGCGTCGAGGTCGGCGGCGATGTCGTCGACGAAGCCACCCGTTGTGGAGTAGCCCACACCGCCGGCGGCCAGGTCGTACGACTTCAGGCCCGACACGCTGCCCGTCGACACGAAGGTGTTGATGGCGTCGAACACCGCCACATCGACCTTCTTCAGCATCGAGGTCAAGATGTAGGGCTGCAGTTCGGGCGCCACCAGGTTGTACTGGTCGCTGTCGACGCCGATGGCCCACACCTCGCCGGGTGCACCGGCTTCCTTGGCGGCCTCGAAGGCGCCCAGACCCGAGCCACCGGCAGCCGAGTAGATCACGTCGGCGCCGTCTGCGTACATGGCGCCTGCGATCTCCTTGCCCTTGGCCGGATCGTTGAAGCCGGAGAAGTCGGGCGGCTGGGTGATGTACTGCACCAGCACTTCGATGTCAGCGTTGACGGCCTGCACACCGGCGACGAAACCCGCCTCGAACTTCTTGATGAGGTCGTTCTCGACACCGCCGATGAAGCCCACCTTGCCGGTCTTGCTCTTGAGGGCGGCCGCCGCGCCGACGAGGAACGATCCCTGCTCCTCGGCGAACACGATCGAGAAGGCGTTGGGGGCGTCGACCACCGAGTCGACGATGGCGAAGTTGGTGTCGGGGTTCTCGGCGGTGGCGGTGGTGATCGCATCGCCCCACAGGAAGCCCACGCCGATGATCAGTTCGTTGCCGGCGTCGAGCATGCCCTTCAGACGCTCCACCCGGTCGCCGTCGCTGACGGGAGCCGACTCGCTGGGCACGATGCCCAGTTCGGCCGTGGCCTTGTCCAGCGCGGCGGCGGCGGCGTCGTTGAACGACTTGTCGCCACGACCGGTGATGTCGAACAGCAGGCCCACGGGGGGGCCTGCCGGTGCAGCCGCCGTGGTCTCGGGTGCGGCGGTATCGCTCGTCGCCGAGTCGTCGTCACCGCACGCTGCGGCCACGAGGCCCAGCACGCTGACGAGCGAGATCGCCGACAACAGTCGTCGATGGTTGCGCATGATGGTTGTTCTCCCCCTCCACGCCCAAGCGTGTGGTCTCTGTGTTGGATAGCGACAACCCTACTGCTCGCCCATCGCCCCGAATGCGACGGCGGTGTGACGATTTCGGCGGCCCGTTAGTGTCGCTCCCGCCATGGAACCGCCGCCCGTTCGCTCGGCGCAACAGCGCCGGTTCCGTCGTCGCCGTCGGGTCGCGGTCCTGATACTGGTCGGCCTCGTGGCATCGGTCGTCGGGGGTCTCGTGGCAGCGGTTCGCACCGCGTTGGGCGGGGAGACCGGGGCGGGTCCGGCTTCGGTGGTCACGATCGGGCCCACCGTCCCGGCGTCCGCCTCGACCCTTCCCGTCACGACGGCCGCTGCGCTCGACTCGGCGCCGACGACGGCCCCGCCCCCCAAGCACAGTGTCACCCGGCCCGCCCGCGTCCTCATCGCCGGCGACTCCGACGCCGGCGCCTTCGGGCCTCCGCTCATGTCCCTGCTGGAGGCAACCGGTGTGGTGGCCGCAACGCTCGACTACAAGGTGTCGTCAGGGCTGTCCCGGCCCGATTTCTTCGACTGGCCCGCTCGCTTTGGTCAGCAGATCGCCGACCTCGATCCGCACCTCGTCGTGGTGACCTTCGGCGGGAACGACGCGCAGGACCTCGCCCTCGACGGGCGGGCCGTACCCGTTGCCGACCCGGCGTGGACCACCGCCTACCGGGCCCGGGTCGGCGCCCTCCTCGACCAGCTCACCGATGGTGGTCGCCGCGTCGTGTGGGTGGGCATACCCAATGCCGAGTCCGAGGCCTTCACGGCCCGCCTGGTGGTGCAACGCGATGCCGTGGTGGCCGAACTCGCAGCGCATCCCGCCGCCGATCGCGTGCACTACGTCGACACGTGGGCCCGATTCGCCGGGCGCAGTGGCGGCTACGCCGACTACATCGTCGATCCTCGGGACGGTGTCGGCAAGAAGGTCCGGGCGTCGGACGGCTTCCACCTGAACGTTGCCGGCGCCGAGATCCTCGCCCGGGACATCGCGGCGGTCGTCACCGCGGCCCTGGGAGTCGGTCAGATCCCCTGACCTCGGCCCCGGGCGATGATCGCCTCACGGCGCTGTGCCACGGTGTCGGGATCGAACTGCGCACGACGCCAGGCGCCGGCGTCGCGGGCCTCGATCTCCCAGGCGGCGTCGTCATGAGCGATCTCGGCGTAGGTCGCCCGGATCTGGCGCACCCCGGTGGCGTCGTTGCCCGCGATGTCGGCGGCCAACTGCCGTGTCACGGGGAGCAGATCGGCGTGGGGTACCACGCGGTTCACCAGGCCCCAGTGGAAGGCCTCCTCGGCGGTGAGGAAGTTGCCGCTGAAGCTCATCTCGCGCGCCCGGCGCAGGCCGATTGCCTGGGGCAGCAGCACCGTGAGACCCCATCCGGGCATGACGCCGACGCGGGCGTGCGTGTCGCCGAACCGGGCGCGATCGGAGGCGACGAGAAAGTCGCAGTTCAGCGCCAACTCGAGCCCTCCCGTGACCGCCACGCCGTTGATGGCGCCGATGAGCGGTTTGGACACGTTCGGGAACGGGCCCCGGGCGCCGTGGCGGTTCCGGCCCCCACCGGCACCACTGCCGCTGCCCAGGTTCGCCCCCGTCGAGCCGAGCTCCTTCAGGTCGAGCCCGGCGCAGAAGGCGGGGTCGGCTCCGGTGAGGATGATCACGTCCACGTCGGGGTCGCGGTCGGCGGCCGTCATGGCCTCGGGCAGCAGTCGCAGCACCTCGCTCGACAGTGCGTTGCGCGCCTCGGGTCGATTGAGGGTCACGGTGGCGATGCGCTCGCTCACCTGCAGCAGGACGGGTGCGTCAGACATGGCGTCGCTCCGGTTCTCGGGTGGTGTCAGGCTTCGTCGTCGGCGGGTAGGAACTCGAGTTTGAGATCGCCCAGCCGCACCAGCATGGAGGCGATCCACCCGCCGAGGCTTCCGAAGTGCTCGTCGAGTATGGCGCTCGAACCGTCCACCAGGGTGGCCTCGGCAAGACGGTACAGACCTTCGTAGGTCACCTCGACGGCATAGTCGGGTGTGTCCGCGACCGAGTCGGCGTACGAGACCTCGACCGTGACCCCGGCGCATTCGAGGCGCTCGTCGCCCAGAAGGGGACTGGTGTCGGGCAGGGCGGTGCGCACCACCGCCGGATCGGGAGGCCCGGCCAGGCGCTGCACCCGCAGCGTGATCTCGATCTCGATCGCCGGGGGATCCTCGAGCACCTCGTCGACGTACCAACGCCGGTACGCCGTCTGGCTCCAGCTCGGCCAGTCGAAGGTGACGTGGGCGACCACGCGCGGGGGGCGGCCCTCACCGGGCAGGCCATAGCTGGTCTCCCACGACAGATCGCCGAGGAGGACGTCGGCCAGGAAGTGCTCCTCGAACGCCTGACGCTCGAGATACGCCCCCTCGAAGGCGTCCCGCAAGGCGCTGATGGCGTCGGTGAACACGTGATCCAACATGGCGCGGCCGAACCTACCCCAGTCCTGCGCCGTCGGCGGCCTGCGAGGGCCGTGGGGCCGTGCGCGAGGATGGCGCCATGGAACAGGTCCTCGTCGACATCGCAGACGGCATCGCCACGCTGACCCTCAATCGTCCCGATGAGCGCAACACGCTCACCGCACCCATGGTGGCCGAGATCGTCGCCGCGATGGATGCCGTCGAGGCCGATGCGACGGTGGGGGCCGTCGTGGTCACCGGGGCCGGTCCGGCCTTCTGCGCCGGGGCCAATCTGGGCAACCTGGCCGAAGCGACCTCCGAAGGACTGCTGAACATCTACGAGGGCTTCCTGCGGATCGCCCGCAGTCCGCTGCCCACCCTGGCAGCCGTGAACGGCGCTGCCGTCGGGGCGGGTATGAATCTGGCGTTGGGTTGCGATGTCCGCATCGCAGCGCGTCGCGCCCGGTTCGACACGCGGTTCCTGACCCTGGGCATCCACCCTGGTGGCGGCCACACGTGGATGCTTCAGCGCCTCGTGGGTTCCCAGGCCGCCATGGCAGCCGTGCTGTTCGGCGAGGTGCTCGACGGTGCGGGGGCCGAGCGCGTGGGCCTCGTCCATCGTTGCGTCGACGACGAGGCGTTGCTCGACAGTGCACGTGCGCTGGCCGCAGGTGCGGCCGCCGCGCCTCGGGAACTGGTGATCACCACCAAGGCGACCATGAAGGCGATGGCCGCTGTCGATCACCATGACGATGCCATCGCACGCGAACTGGAACCCCAGTTGTGGAGTACTCGCCAACCGTTCTTCGCCGAACGTCTGGCCGCCATGCAGGCTCGCATCTCGGGCCGCTGAACCACACGGCGCCCCGAGGGGCCCAAGGTCCTTCCGTCGGGACGATCGCCGGTGTATGGTGCCTTCAGGGGGAGCAAGTCGGAAGCCGAGCCAGGAGGTCCCGATGAGCAAACGCCACCGCACCGAGAAGGTTGCGCAGGCCCGAGTCGAGGTCAGGGCGCACGCCCGCGGTGAACGCCACCGAATCCACACCGAGTTGCACGCCGTGGCCGCTCAGGTGGAAGCGGGGGTGGAACCCGACGACGTCATCGATCCGGGCCCCAACTGGAAGCCCGAACATCACCATGACGCCGAGCGGGCGGTGAAGCCGGTCAGCCGTCGCCTTCGCCACTGGAAGGTGAAGGACTGGAAACGGCGCACCGTGCGACGCCGTGCCCGGGCCCAGGCGTTCATGCGCCTGGCCAGCGACTGAGCACCGGAGGACGGGAACCGCGTCGGGCACTGGTCACGGCGCTTCGGGGCCGTTCGCACCTGAGGGTGCGTCCCCCGTGGCGCTGTGATGGGTGTGCGCCCGTAGGGCGCTGACCGAAAGGAGTCCCCATGTCACTGATGACACGTCCCAGCCGCAGTCCCGGACGTCTGGCCGGATCGCCGTGGAGGTGGCCGACCACGAGCATGTGGCCGGATCTCACCGAGCGGTGGTCCGACCGCTGGTTCGACCGATTCTTCGACACCGAGTCACTGCTCGACGGCGCCGCCATCCACGTGGAGGAGTTCGTGGAGGACGGCACCTTCGTGCTGCGGGCGGAACTTCCGGGGATCGATCCGGACCGGGACGTCGAGATCACGGTGAACGACGATCAGGTGCGCCTGCGCGCCGAGCGCCGTCTCGAGGAGCACCACGAGGACCGCCAGAGCTATCGCTCCGAGTTCCGCTACGGGAGTCTGCGCCGAACGCTCCCACTGCCCGTGGGTGCCCAGGCCGATCAGGTTCAGGCGTCGTACCGCGACGGCATCCTCGAGGTGCGCATCCCCATGGGTGCAGCACCGGCGGAGGGGCACAAGGTTCCCATCGCCCGCGACTGATCGACGGTCGTGGCGACACGCGGGGTGTCGGCCGCGCCAAGATGGGCGGGTGAACGATCTCGTGACCGCCGCCCGGAATCGGGCATCCCTCATGCTCGACGACGTGGCGGCCCTCGTCAACGTCGAGTCGCCCTCGCGAGATGTCCAGGCCCTCCAACGATCGGCGGCGACGTTGGCGGCGCTGATACGGGCACGTGTGGGCGGCGATGCCCGCCTGGTGGCGGGTGCCGCCGGCCCCCATGTGCACTGGCGGGGCGGCGGCGAGCCGCGCGTCCTGCTGCTCGGGCACCACGACACCGTGTTCCCCCTCGGAACCCTGGCCGATCGGCCCTTTCACGTGGTCGACGGCCGCATGACCGGTCCCGGCGTGTTCGACATGAAGGCCGGCATCGTGCAGGCCCTGCACGCCGTGGCGTTGCTCGACGATCCGACGGGTGTCGAGATCCTGATCACGGCCGACGAGGAGGTGGGTTCACTGACCTCGCGTGCCCTGATCGAGGAGCGGGCCGGTGCGTGCGGTGCTGTGCTGGTGCTCGAACCGAGCGCCCCCGGCGGCGCGCTGAAGACCGCCCGCAAGGCCACGGGTACCTTCGAGGTGGTCATCCGCGGACGTGCGGCACATGCCGGTCTCGAGCCCGAGAAGGGCATCAATGCGCTGGTCGAGGCAGCCGAGCAGATCCTGCGCATCAACCGCTTCGGGCGACCCGAACGGGGAACCACCGTGACGCCCACGCTCGCCAACGCCGGGACCGCCGACAACGTCGTGCCCGAGCAGGCGGTCATCCGTGTCGATGCCCGGGCAAGCGAACCCGATGAACGCGACCGGGTCGAGGCGTCGATGTACGGACTCGAGCCGGTGCTCGCTGGTTCGGCCATCACCGTCAGCGGGGGCCTGAGCCGCCCACCGATGCCCGCCTCGTCCTCGTCGTCGCTGTTCGACGTGGCCCGACAGGTCGCTCGACGGCTCGGCCTGGGAACCCTCGACGGTGTCGCCGTGGGCGGCGGCAGCGACGGGAACTTCACCGGAGCCCTCGGCATCCCCACCCTCGACGGTCTGGGTGCCGTCGGTGCGGGTGCACACACCTCCGACGAGTACGTCGAGGTGGCCACCATGCCCGGCCGGACGGCACTGGTGGCAGGACTGCTCGACGAACTCAGTCGCCGTCGTTGAGTTCCAGCAGCCTGGTTCCCCGCAGCGAACCCACCTGTCGGTACAGGTCGAGTTTCGAACGGGTGTCGGCGATGTCGAGATTCCGCATGGTCAACTGCCCGATGCGGTCCAGCGGACCGAAGGCCTGGTCCTCGACCCGTTCCATCGACAAGCGGTCGGGCTCGTAGGTGAGGTTGGGGCTCGTGGTGTTCACCACCGTGTAGTCGTCACCGCGACGCAGGCGCAGCGTCACCTCTCCGGTCACGGCGGCGCCGACCCAGCGCAGGAGCGGCTCGCGCAGCATGAGGCTCTGGGGGTCGAACCAGCGACCCTCGTACAGCAGCCGCCCCAGACGCCGGCCCATCGTTCGGTAGTTCTCGAGGGTGTTCTCGTTGTGGATGCCCGTCAGCAGCCGTTCGTAGGCGATGTGCAGCAGCGCCAGGGCGGGGGCCTCGTACACCCCGCGGCTCTTGGCCTCGATGATCCGGTTCTCGATCTGGTCGCTCATGCCCAGGCCGTGGCGCCCGGCGATGGTGTTGGCGGCCAGCACCAACTGCACCTGATCGGGGAAGGTCTCGCCGTTGATCGCGACCGGCCATCCTTCCTCGAAGCGCAGTGTCACCTCTTCGGTGGAGATCCCCACGTCGTCGCGCCAGAACGCCACGCCCATGATGGGATCGACGATCTCCATGCTGGTGGAGAGGTGTTCGAGCGACTTCGCCTCGTGCGTCGCCCCCCAGATGTTGGCATCGGTCGAGTACGCCTTGTCCTTGGGGTCCCGGTAGGGGAGCCCAAGGCTCACGAGGAACTCGCTCATCTCGGCGCGGCCGCCCAGTTCGGCGACGAACTGGGGGTCGAGCCACGGCTTGTAGATGCGCAGGGCCGGGTTGACCAGCAGGCCGTAGCGGTAGAAGCGCTCGATGTCGTTGCCCTTGTAGGTGCTGCCGTCGCCCCACACGTCGACACCGTCCTCGCGCATGGCCTGGACGAGCAGGGTTCCCGTGACCGCCCGGCCCAGTGGGGTGGTGTTGAAGTACGTGCGGCCCGCGGTGGTGATGTGAAAGGCGCCGCACTGCAGCGCGATCAGGCCTTCTCGCACCAGTTCGGCGCGACAGTCGACCAGGCGAGCCGCCTCGGCGCCGTACTGCGTGGCACGCGTGGGAACGGACCCCAGGTCGGGTTCGTCGTACTGCCCGAGGTCGGCCGTGTACGTGTAGGGCACGGCGCCGTGGTGGCGCATCCAGGCCACGGCGGCGGACGTGTCGAGACCGCCCGAGAAAGCGATACCGACCCGTTCACCGACGGGGAGTGACGTGAGGACCTTGGACATGGTGACCCACGGTACCCACCGGGGTCACGGACGTGCGAGCCACTGCTCCAACAGGTGATGGAAGTGCCGGATCTTCAGCTCCTGGTAGTTCGCCAGTGTGACCCCGGGCTTCGACATCGTCATGAGGCCTCGCTGCACCTTGGGAAGGTTGAACGTGTCCTGGTTGAACACCCGAGCCAACATGCCCAGTTCCGGGGCGTCGGTCCAGTCCTGGTCCACGCCGAGCCAGTGGATCGGGGCGGTCGCAGGCCTGGGCTGCGACGGGTCGTACGGGTCGAGGTACATGCACTCCATGATCGACATGTCGTGGCGGTCCTCGTAGGGCCGGAACCGGTAGACGATGCGGTTGTAGGCACCCCAGGGATGCAGATTGGGGAACAGCGTGTAGTAGATCGAGTCGGCCAACTCGGCGTCCGACAGGCGGTCGGCGGCGTCACCGAGCACCTCGCGCATACGCATGCGGCCTCCGTCGCCGGCGACCGAGCGCGCCGTCTGGCCTTCGCTCAGTTTGACGAACGGGTCTTCGTCGAGGCGCCGATCCGAGATGGCGTCGAACTGGTCTTGCTGGGTGGGCACCCAGGTGATGTGCGGCGAGGGCGTGCCGTTGGCGGTGATGGCGCGCGACACGTTGCCCCACCAGTCGTACTGCGTGTTGGCGTCCCCGATGCCGGCCAGCAACTGCGGATGGGTGGCCACGACGTGGAAGGCCTCCATGAACGCCTCCTGCACCACCTTCCAGTTGGTGGGGAAGATGCGCGCCACGTGGGCGGTCTTGACCCGCCGTTCGAGCGGCCACTTCTCGAAGTGCTCGGGCAGTTCGCCCAGGAAGGTCTCGAGGGGCTCGCAGTTCGGGTCCATGTTGACGAAGACGAAGCCGCCCCAGCGGCCCACCTTCACCTCGGGAAGCGAGAACTGGTCCTGGTCGACGTGGGGAAAGTCCCACTCGCAGGGCACCTGCTTCAGCGAGCCGTCGAGGTTCCAGCAGAAGCCGTGGAACGGGCAGCGGAGTTCGCGGGCGTTGCCGTTCTCTTCGCGCAACTGACGTCCACGGTGCAGGCAGGCGTTGTAGTAGGCCTGGATCGTGTCGGGCGCCGAGCGCACCACCAGGATCGACCAGTGGCAGATGTCGTACACCACGGTGTCGCCCACCTCGGGAAGGTCCTCCTCGCGGCACGCCATCTGCCAGACACGGCTCCAGAGCCGCTCCTTTTCGAGTTCGTGGACGTGGCGTGACGTATAGCGCTCCACCGGCACGTCGGCCGTCCCGAGATGGGTGGCGCTCACCTTGCGGAGAACGACGGGGACGTTCTCGGGCCGGCTGTCGGTGTCGAGCAGTTCCTGGTAGCTGATGCCAGGCGAGCGGGCTTCCCCGGGCGCTGGGCGGTCGATGATCGTCATGGGTCCCCTCAGTTCGCTGATTTCATGGCCTCGGCGGCCTGTTGGAAACGGTTCGGCAACTGCCGGCCGGCGATCCACAGGCACAGGTGTGGGTCGGCATGGCGCAGGGGGCCGGTGATCCAGCGGCCGTGTTCGGAGAACTCACCGGTCTGGCCGTCCTTGCTGACGAGGATCGTTCCCCGCTCGGTGAGGTCGTAGGTGGCTCCCGACAACGGATGTCTGATCGTACGCACGGGCACTCCTGGGTGTTGTGATGGGCCTCGCAGCCCTGTTCCTCACGCTAACGACGGGCCTCATGGGCCTGACGAGTCGGACGACCTGCCGAGGCGGCGGCGGTCAGCAGGGCTCCGGCGAACGCCAGCATCAGTTGCAGGCGCGCCGCACCCGGACTGGCGTCCAGATCGACGGCGCCGACGGCCCCGGTCACCACGCTGCACAGCACGGAGACACCCAGCGCCCATCGAACGCTGCGGTGGGCCGACATCACCGCTGCGAACGGCCCCAGAACGGGAACGATCCACAGCACGGTAGGGGCGGTCGGTACAGCATCGCCCAGCCACCATGTCGGTTTGCCGATCTGGCGGCTCGCGGCTCCGATCCCCACCAGAGACACCCCGATGGCGATCCATCCGACGCTGAGCAGACCGGCCCATGGGGCACGCAGTCCTCGTCGGGGGCGTTCGGCGCGGGGGAACACGGCATCGCGGACACTACCCTGCACCAGCGATGTCGGGTCGGGTCCCGTTCCAGAAACTGACGATCTTCTTCCCCATGTGGAATGAGGAGGAGTACATCCAGCGCGCCGTCGATGCGGGGCGCGAAGTGTGCGGCCTGCTGGTCGAGTCTGGCGAGGTCCTCGACTACGAGTTGATCGTGGTCGACGATGCATCGACCGATACCACGGGCGCTCTTGCCGACGCACTGGCGCAGGCCGATCGGCGCGTTCGGGTCGTGCACCATCCGGTCAACCGGAAGCTCGGCGGTTCGATGAAGTCGGGCTTCGCCGCCGCAACTGGCGACCTGATCCTGTACACCGATGCCGACCTGCCCTTCGACATGGACGAGGTGCGCAAGGCCGTTCGACTGTTGCGCGTCTACGAGGCCGACATCGTCAGCGCCTACCGGTTCGACCGCACGGGAGAGGGCTACGTGCGCTCGGTGTACTCGACCTTCTACAACGTGCTGGTTCGGGTGCTGTTCGGCGTGCGCATGCGCGACGTGAACTTCGCCTTCAAACTGTGCCGGGCCCGCATCTTCGAGCAGGTCGAACTGAAGAGCGAGGGATCGTTCATCGATGCCGAGCTGGTGATCCGGTCACAGCGGGCCGGCTATCGCATCGTGCAGTTCGGCGTCGACTACTTCGCCCGGACGCGCGGGGTGTCGACGCTGTCGTCCCCGACCGTCATCGTCAAGATCCTGCGCGAACTCTGGGAGTTGCGCGCCGAGTTGAAGGCACTGCAGCCCATCGCCGATCGAGGACCGGCGTGAATGCGCCCGGACCGTGTGCGTTCGTGGATCCCCGCCGTGGTGGCGGCACTGCTGCTGGCAGCGGTGATCGTCACCGGCGCCGTGCGAGGCGACGCTGACGAGCCCGGGACCACTCCGGTGGTGTCGACCCTCGCACCTCCCACCAGCGTGATCACCTCGCCGACCGACGCGCTGGCGGGCGTCCCCGCCGTCGATCGCGTCGTGCCGCTCACCCAGACACTGGGGCCGGGTTCCCAGGGGCTCGAGGTCGAGCGCCTGCAGCGCCGCCTCATCGAGTTGGCCTTCGATCCGGGCGTGGTCGATGGCGCCTTCGGCACGCGAACGCTCCAGGCGGTGTGGGCGTTCGAGAAACTGGTCATGGGGGTGCCTCGCGAACGCGCCCGAGGTCGCGTGACCCCAGAGGTGTGGGACCGCATGCAGCAGGCGATCGACGTCAGGCCCCGTCGGCCCGAAGCGGCGACCGAGAACCACACCGAGATCTACCTTCCCGAGCAGGTCATGGTGATCTTCCACGGGCGTCGTCCCGTCCTGGTCACCCACATCTCCAGCGGCGACGGTGAGGAGTGGTGCGAGGAGGTGACGATCTCACCGGGTGAACTGGGCAACGAGGACGGAACCGAACCGGTCAAGGACGGCGTGTGCGGGCGCTCGGTCAGCCCGGGTGGCGTCTACCGGTTCTACCGCAGGGTCGAAGGGCGGCGCGAGAGCCAGTTGGGCGCCCTCTACAACCCGGTGTACTTCAACTTCGGCATCGCCATTCACGGGGCACATCAGGTGCCTGCCGAACCGGCCTCGCACGGGTGCATCCGCATCCCCATGCACATCTCCGACTACTACCAGACCCTCGTGACCTGGGGTCGCACGACCGGTGACATCGTGTACGTGTGGGATGGCGTGAACGAACCCGAGCAGTACGGTGCCCAGCCACCGGTGTGGAACTGGTCCGATCCCGACTACTCGACCACGACCAGTTCGACCAGTTCGACCTCGACGACCACGTCGACGACAACCTCCACGACCGTGGCGTCCGCCACCACCACGGCTGCGCCGGCGACCTCGTCGACCAGCACATCGACGACCACGTCCACCTCGACGCCGACGAGTACGCCGACCACACCGCCGACCACCACACCGCCGACGAGTACGCCGACCACCGCGGCCAGCGAGGGGACCTGATGACGACCGACTACGACGAGTTCGCGCTGTTCCACGAGAACCTGGAGGAGCACGACCTGACGGTGCCGTCACTGCCCGAGGTGCGGCGCCAGTCCGTCGAACTCGCCGATGGCCGCTCGGTGAGCGCCCTGTGCTGGGGAGTGGGTGAGCCGCAACTGGTGCTCCTCCACGGTGGCGCCCAGAACGCCCACACGTGGGACACCGTGGCCCTGGCTCTCGGAGTTCCCCTGGTGGCGATCGACCTCCCCGGTCACGGCCACAGTTCGTGGCGCGATGATGGGCGTTACCTCCCCGAGGTCATGGCGCACGACATGGCGACCGCCGTCGGGCAACTCGCCCCTGGAGCCCGAGCCGTGGTGGGCATGTCGCTGGGCGGACTGACGGCGCTGGCGCTCGCCGGTCACGCACCGCACCTGGTGCGCCGCCTCGGTCTGGTCGACATCACGCCCGGGGTCAACCGGACCAAGGCGAAGGCGATCATCGACTTCGTGAACGGTCCGCAGCAGTTCCCCCGTTTCGACGACCTGCTCGCACGCACCATGGAGCACCACCCCACGCGTTCTGAGTCGTCGCTGCGCCGGGGCATCCTGCACAACGCGCGGCCTCTCGACGACGGTTCGTGGGTGTGGCGGTACGACCGTCGCGGGCATGCCCGCAGCACCGACGAATCCGAGGCGCCAACGATCGACGGCCTGTCGCCCCTGTGGGGCGTTCTGGGTGCGACCACCTGTCCCGTCCTGCTGGCGCGGGGTTCGGTGTCGCCGGTGGTCGATGACGCCGATGTCCAGGAACTGCTCCGCCGTCGGCCCGATGCGAGGGTGGACGTGATCGAGGGCGCCGGGCACAGCATCCAGGGCGATCGACCCGTAGCCCTGGGGCACGCGATCAGGGACTGGGCCCTGGACCCGCAGTGATCCGGATCGGTCGCCCGAATTCGGTGGCCAGCAACTCGCTTCGCTCCTGAGCGGCCCACAGTTCCAGCGACAGGTCGCCTGCGCAGTCGGGGCGAGCGTTCACGACGATGTCGAGCGCCCCGCCGCAGTCGGTCACGACCAGGCCGAGCACGCGACCGTCGTGGCGGCGGTCCAGTCCGATGGCGATGCGCAGCAGGCCGGCCAGTACGCGCACCGTCAGCTGGTCCGCCTCGTCGAGCGGTGCGAACTCGGCATGCGTCGGCTTGGGTGCCCCTTTGCGGTGGTATCGGGCGATCACGGCGATCATCTCGATCTCGTGGTCGGTGAAGCCCACCAGCTCGGAGTTCCTGATCACGTAGTACGAGTGGAGATGGTGTTTCGAGTGGCTGATCACCAGGCCCACGTTGGCGAGCAGGGCCGCTGCCTCCAGCAACTGGCGGCGCGACGGGTCGAGGCCGTGAATGGCCTCGGTCTGGTCGAACAGCGCGGTCGCCAACTGCGCCACGTGCGCCGAGTGCTCGAGATCGTCGTCACAGCGCTCGGCCAACTGCGCCACGCTGCGGCGGGCGACGTCACGGAGGTCGTGAGGGTCGGAGCCGAACCGTCGCTGGATCGTGTCCAGCAGGACGCCCTCGCGCAGTGCGTACTCGCTGAAGGTGAACTCCTTCACCCCGAAGGTGTGCGCCACGCCCTGGAGTATCAGCGATCCGGCCAGGATGATGTCGGCCCGTACCGGGTCCAGGCCCGGCAGCCGGCGCCGTGCCGTCGGCGACGGGGCGGCGATCACGGCCTCCACGACGGCGTCCAGTTCGTCGGCCGTCCACCGAAAGCCGTTCAGCGTTCGGGGGCGCGCACCCTCACGACGGGCGAGCACCATTCGGGCGACGGCCTCGGCGGTACCGGACGAGGCCACGGCCACCTGGTAGCCCACCGACCGGACCTCGCGTTCGAGTACGGCGAGCGCCGACCCGATGGCGGCCCGACACGAGTGGACCGACGCCGGATGCTGACTTCCCCCGGGAAAGAAGCGTTCCGTCAGCCGTACTGCGCCCAGTTTGAAACTGCGGGCGATCTCTTCCGAACCGCGCAGTCCAACGACCACTTCCGTCGAACCACCACCGATGTCGGTGAGCAGGAGGCGCTTGTCGAACACGTCGAGGGCCTGCAGCACACCCAGATGGATGAGGCGCGCCTCCTCGACACCGGAGATGACCTCGACGGTGATCCCCGTCTCGCGGGCCGCTCTGGTGATGAACTCGTCGGCGTTCTTGGCCTCGCGCACTGCACTGGTCGCCACGGCACGGACCGGTGCATCGTGGCTTGCAGCCAGGCGCGCCATGCGGCCCAGTGAGGCGATGGCGCGGTCGATGGCCTCGACGGACAGGTGCGACATGTCGGCACCACCTTGTCCCAACCGCACCATGTCCTTGTGTCGCGTGATCACCTCGAACCGCCCGTCGGCAAGAGTCCGGGCGACGACGAGATGGAAACTGTTGGTGCCGACGTCGAGCGCCGCCAACCTCGTCGCCGAGGCGGTCAACTCCGTGCGGCCCGTTGCGCTGCGCTGAAGGGGAGGTCCTTGTCCACGCGGGGTTCGCCCGGCAGACCCAGCACCCGCTCGCCGATGATGTTGCGCTGGATCTCGTCGCTGCCTCCGGCGATCCGGTACCCGGGAGCGCCCAGCACGTGCTCGGCCCAGGCGTAGGTGCCCCACTCGCCGGTATCGGCCCCCAGCCGGGGCCCCAGGATGCGGGAGATGGCGTGGGAGATGCGGGTCATGTTGGCGGTCCACATGAGCTTGCCCAGGGAGCCCTCCGGACCCGGGGTCTGGCCGGCCTTGAGGGCGGCGGCCGCCCGGCGATTCGTGTACTGCGCCACCTTGGCGTGCACGTACAGGTCGGCGAGCAGTTGTCGGGTCAGCGGATCGGCCGTCAGGTCGAAGTGCTGCGCCGCCATCAGCACCTGAGGGAACCCACCGCCGGTGTGCCCGCCGCCGCTTCCACCCGAGTGGTCCCGTTCGAAGCCCAGGCAGGTGAGGGCGACCTTCCACCCGTCGCCGACACCACCGAGACGGAGGTCGTCGCCGATTCGCACCCCGGTCAGGAACACCTCGTTGAAGCTGGCGCCGCCGCTCATCTGGCGAATGGGACGGATCTCGACCCCGTCTGCATCGAGGGGCACCAGGAACGCCGTGAGCCCACGGTGCTTGGGAACGTCGAAGTCGTGGCGGGCGATCGCCAGACCCCATTCCGAGAACCGGGCACCCGAGGTCCAGACCTTCTGGCCGTCCAGCACCCATTCGTCCCCGTCCCGCACCGCCCTGGTGGTCAGCGAGGCGAGATCGGAACCGGCCGACGGCTCGCTGAACAGTTGGCAACCCACCAGGTCCATGCGCATCATCGGCCGGATGAAGCGTTCGATCTGCTCGGCGGTGCCGTACGCAGCGATGGTGGGAGCGACCAGACCCATCGAGGTGGGTGGAAGTTCCCCGCCCACGGGCACCTGGAAGCGGGCCTCCTCGCGGTTGTACTGCCGCACGTACGAGTTCGCCAGACCGCGGCCACCCAGGGCGACGGGCCAGTTCAACATGGCGTAACCGGCGTCGAACTTGAGGCGCTGCCAGGCCTTGACCGCTTCGAGACGAGCGCGCTCCTCGTCGTCGCTGAGATCGTGGAACACGGCCACGCTGTCGGAGCCCACGCCCCACACGGCCGGTGCGGTCTCCTCGTCGGCATCGACCTCGACGACGGGCTCGGCGTGGTCTTCGAGCCAGGCCCGCGCCTCCTTGCGGAACAGTTCTGGATCGGGAAGGTCGACGCCGGCGGGGCTGCTCATGACTCCCACGCTAGGACTCGTCACGGCCGAACGCGAAGCCCTGGCCGCCCTCGGTCGACGAGCGGACCATGCCGATGGTCACGTTCGGTGGGGTGTGCACACCGCCGCTGTGGCACGCTTTGGGGCCGTTGCGCGAGGGAGGCCCGGATGAGCTTGCTCGAGGTTGACGACGTGTCGGTGCGCTTCGGCGGCATCGTGGCCCTCGACGGCTTGTCGTTCACGATCGATGATGGACAGATCTGCGGGCTCATCGGCCCCAACGGTGCGGGCAAGACCACGATGTTCAACGTGGTCAGCCGCATCTACCAACCATCGAGCGGTGCGGTGCGCTTCGACGGTCGCGACCTGCTGGAGGTACCCGCACACGGCATCGCCGGGCTCGGGATCGCCAGGTCGTTCCAGAACCTGGCTCTGTTCCCTTCGATGTCGCTGCTCGAGAACACCATGACCGGCGCCCACAGTCGGGCTCGGACGGGGTTCTGGCGGGCAGCGCTACGCCTGGGGGTGCAACGCGAGGAGGAGACGCTGCGAGCCGAGGCCTTCGCCATCCTGGCGTCGCTCGGCCTGGCGCATCTGGCCTTCCATCCAGCGGCCGGACTTCCCTTCGGCACCCTCAAGCGTCTCGAGATCGCCCGGGCGCTCGCTTCGCGGCCCAAGCTGCTCCTGCTGGACGAACCGGCGAGCGGCCTCACCCACAGCGAGGTCGAGGAGTTGGGGGAGACGATCAAGAACGTGCGGGACCGCTTCGGTCTGACGGTGCTGCTGGTGGAGCATCACATGGGCATGGTCATGGGTATTTCCGACAAGGTGGTGGCCATGGAGTTCGGCCGCAAGATCGCTGAGGGCACGCCCGACGAGGTGCGTGCCGACGAACGGGTGATCGCGGCGTACCTGGGAAGCGAGGTCTGATGCTGACCGTCGAGGGTTTGAGGGCCGGCTACGGCCCGGTCGAGGTGCTGCACGGTCTCGACTTCACGGTGGGTGACGGTGAGATCGTCGTGATCCTCGGTGCCAACGGCGCCGGGAAGACCACCACGATCCGGGCGGTCTCGGGAACCGTCGCCCGGCGAGGGACGGTGCTGTTCGAGGGTCGGGACATCGCCTCGGCGAGCCCCGACGCCGTCGTGAGGGCGGGCGTCGCTCAGGTACCCCAGGGCCGAGGCACCTTCACCGACCTGTCGGTCGAGGACAATCTGATGGCCGGGGCCTATGTCCGGTCGGGTCCGGTCAAGGACGACCTCGACCGCTGGTACTCGACGTTTCCCATCCTGGCCGAACGGCGGCACCAGAAGGCGGGCAGCCTGTCGGGCGGCGAGCAGCAGATGCTGGCCATCGCCCGCGCGTTCATGAGCCGGCCCCGGTTGCTGCTGTGCGACGAACCCAGCCTGGGCCTGGCTCCGCTCATCACGCAGGACCTGTTCCGGGTGCTCCAGACGCTCAATCGCGATCTGGGCACGGCGATCCTGCTGGTCGAGCAGAACGCCAACCTGGCATTGCGGATCGCGCAGCGGGCCCACGTACTCGAGACCGGATCCATCGTGATCAGCGGTGACGCCGCCCAACTCGCCGACGACGACGCGGTCAAGGCCGCCTACCTGGGGATGTGACGATGCTGGCGTTCGCAACCGACCTGTTCATCCAGCGGACCTTCGACGGTCTGGCGAAGGGTTCGATCTACGCGCTGCTCGCACTCGCCCTCGTGGTGGTGTTCCGGGGAAGTGGGCAGTTGAACTTCGCGCAGGGCGAGATGGCGTTGTTCTGTGCCTTCTTCGCGCAGACGCTCACCCTGTCGGGGCTTCCCGTGGTGCTCGCCATTGTGGCCGCAGCGCTCTCCGGCTTCGTCATGGGTGCGGGGGTCGAACGCTTCCTCATCCGACCCATCGAGAAGAAGTCCCCGATCGCCGTGGTGGTGGTCGCCGTCGGCCTCTTCCTCGGTCTGAACAATCTGGTGGCCGTCATCTGGGGTGTGGACGCACGCCGCATGCCGAGCCCGTTCCCCAACGAGGCGGACGACTTCATTCGGATCGGTGGCGCCGCAGTGCGGCTGGAACGACTGGGCATCATCGCCGTGCTGCTGCTCCTGGTGGCGCTGCTGTGGCTCATGTTCAACCGGACGCGGATCGGTCTGGCCATGAGGGCGGTGGCCAACAACCAGCCCAGCTCCCAACTGGTGGGCATCCGGGTGGGTCGGGTGTTGGCGATCGGATGGGGCCTGGCGGGTGCCATCGGAGCGATCGGGGCCAGTCTTCTGGCGCCCCAGGCCGGACTGTCGGGCGCCATGATGTTCGGCCCGTTCATCTTCGCTGCCGCTGCCGCCACGGTCGGAGGCCTGGACTCGCCGGTCGGAGCGGTGGTCGCCGGTCTGGCGCTCGGACTCATCGACGCCTACATCGTGGGCTATCTGACGTGGATCGGTGGTGACCTCGTGCTGCCGGTCACCTTCGGCATCATCCTCGCTGTGCTCGTGCTCAAACCTTCGGGCCTGTTGGGCTCCGTGCGCGTGGAGCGTGTGTGATGGCGAGAAGCCCCTACGTCGTCGAGCGGGGTTCCGCCCAGCACCGCGTTCTGCAACTGGTCGGTTTCGCCCTCGTGGGTCTGGTGGTCGTTCGGGCCGGACTCACCTGGGACAACGCCGGTCTGGGCAAGTTGACCGATGTGTTCATCATCGCCATCGCCGTCACCGGCCTGAACCTGCTGGTGGGTTTCACCGGCCAGATCTCGATCGGCCACTCGGCGTTCTTCGGCATCGGCGCCTACACCACGGCGATCCTCGTCGACACCTACGAGTGGTCACCCGGGTGGACCTTCCTGCCCGCGGTCGCGGTGTGCTTCGTGGTCGGGGTCGTCGTGGGGGTGCCGGCCCTTCGGCTCAAGGGTCTGTACCTGGCCCTGGTGACCCTGGCCCTCGGGGTCGCCTTCCCCAACCTGCTCAATCGCTACACGTCGATCACCGGTGGACCACTGGGGATCAAGAGCGTGCGTTACCTGCCCCCCGACTGGACGCCCTTCGACGGCCGCAAGGACACGGCGAAATGGCTGTTCTGGCTGTCGCTCGTGCTGTTGATCGTCGTGGCGTTGGTGACCAGCAACCTGCTGCGCAGTCGCATCGGCCGGGCCATGGTGGCAGTGCGCGACAACGAGACCGCAGCGGCGGTCATGGGTGTGAACCTGGCAGTCGTGAAGACCGTGGTGTTCGGGATCTCGGCGGCCATGGCGGGTCTCGCCGGCAGTCTGTTCACCTTGAAGCTGACCCTCGCCGACCCCACGTTGTTCACACTCGTGCTGTCGATCGAGTTCCTCGTGGCGATGGTGATCGGCGGTATCGCATCGACCTGGGGTCCGGTGATCGGCGCTCTGGTGTTCGTCTACCTGCGCGACAACGCCAAGAGTTTCGGCGAGGATCAAGGCATCGACGGCATCGGTGGCGTGGCGTTCGGCGCCCTGCTGATCGTCGTGATGTTCGTCGCCTCGGGTGGTCTGGTGGGGCTCGCCCGCCGGCTCAAGGCCAAGGTGCTTCGCGTCCTGCCCCGGGTACCCTCCGCTCCGGCGCCCCCGGGCGCTACCGTGTAGGTGGCGGAAGCCGGGGCCGGATCGCCCGAACCGCAGACGTGAACCCGTGATCCACAGCGAGACCGACCGTCATCGACGGTCATGTACACAGCACATCAACAAGGGGAGACACATGAGAAACAAGCGTTGGTTGGCACTGGTCGCCACAGGAGTGCTCCTGGGCGCGGCCTGCGGCAACGACGACGGGGACTCGAGCCCCACGACCGCAGCACCCGAGACCACGGCGGCAGCACCCGGGACCACGGCCGCAGCGCCCGGGACCACGGCCGCAGCGCCCGAGACGACTGCGGCGCCGGAGCCCACCGGCTACGCCGTCGATCTCTCGAACTGCGAGGATCCCGAGGCCGCGGCAGCGCCCATCGAGGGCGACATCGTGATCGGCACGTCGGTGCCGCTGTCTGGTGGCCCGGCCGTGCTGTTCGCCCCCTACGCGGCGGGCTTCCAGGCGTACTTCGACTCGGTCAACGCCCAGGGCGGCGTCAACGGCCAGCAGTACCAGGCCGTCGTCAAGGACGACCAGTACCTGGCCAACCTGGCGGTGACCAACGTCGAGGAACTCATCGGATCCGATGGTGCGCACATCATCTCGGGTGTCATCGGTTCGCCCGGTAACGCCGCTATCCAGGAAGACCTCAATGCCCAGTGCATTCCGCACCTGTGGGCAGCCACCGGTGCCCCGAGTTGGGGCGCCATCGACGAGTACCCGTGGTCCAGCGGTGCACTGATCGTGTACGACATCGAGGCCCGAGGCTGGCTCGAGTTCGCCAAGTCGCAGTTTCCCGACGGCGGAACGGCCGGTCTGTTCTACGTGAACAACGAGTTCGGTCAGTCCTATGCGAACGCCTTCAAGGAACTGGCCGGTGAGTACGGCTTCGAACTGGTCGCCGAGGAGAAGATCGACGCCGCCGACTCGGGCGCTCCGTCGGGTCAGATGACCAACCTCGCCGCCGCCGATCCCGACATCATCCTCGCCGTGCCACTGGGCGCCCAGTGCATCGGCTACATGATCGAACAGGGCAACGCCAAGGCGGCGAACCCCGAGTTCGCTCCGCTCACCTACATCACGGCGACGTGCGCCAATCCGGTGTTCTTTCTGCCCCCGGGCCCGGCCGCCGACGGTGTCTACACCTCGGCCAACCTGAAGGACGTGAACAACCCGGACAACCAGGCGAACGACGATGCCGTCAAGGCCTACCTCGAGGCGTTCGCCGCCTCGGGTTCGGATGCCAACCCCGGAGGTATCGCGGTGGCGGGCTGGATCGCCGCCGAGTTGACCCACCACGTGGTGCAGCAGGCGACCGAGACCTGCGGCTTCGTCAGCCAGGAGTGCGTGATCAATGCGGTTCGCAACATCGACTACGTGCCCAGCCTGTATCGCGACGGGCTCAGCGCCAAGATGGGTCCCGACGACGCCTACGCCGCCGAGGGCCTTCAGATTCAGCAGTGGTCCGTCGAGGCCGGCGGTTTCGTCGATGCCAGTGAGGTGCTGAACTTCGATGGCACGACGGGTGTGCTCGGCCGCTGAGCCACACCACGTCGACGTTCGGTGACGAGCGGGGCCGCCTTGCGGGGCGGCCCCGCTCGCGTGTGCGCCTCGGGACGAACGGTTCGTCCTCGGTACATTCGCGGCCGATGACTGAGGAGGTGCCATGGCACTGGTGATCCGCGATCGGGCGCAGGAGCGTCCCGAGGAGATCGCGCTGCGCGACGGCCGCGTCGAGTTGCGCTGGGCCGAGTTGAACGATCGGCTGGACCGTGCCACGAACGCTCTCCTGGCCATGGACCTTCCCGAACCCCGGCGCGTCGCCGTCTTCGCCGAGAACGCCGCCGAGACCGCCCTGGCGCATCTCGGCGGCCTGTACGCCGGATGCTCCACCGTGCCGGTCAACTTCCATCTGACGGCCGACGAACTGGCGTACATCCTCAGCGACTCCCGAACCGCAGTGCTCATGGTGGGCCCCGAGAATCTGGCCCGGGGCCTCGAGGCGGCTCGGGTCGCCGGTGTGCCCACCGTGATCGGATGGCGCTGCCCGCCGACCGATGGCGTGATCCCGTGGGAGCAGTGGCTGGCGGCGGCCGACTCCGCCGTGCCCCGTACCGATCTGTCGCCCCGGCCGAATCTCATGTACACCTCGGGCACCACCGGAGTGCCCAAGGGGGTGGACCTGCCGCCCACCATGTTCGCCGGTGGCTCCGACATCGCCCAGCACATCGAGGCGCTGAAGGCCAATCGGTTCGCGCAACTGGGAACGCACCTCGTCGTCGGACCCATGTACCACACCGGACCGCTGAGCGGACTGCGAGTGCTGGCGGCGGGCGTACCCGTGGTGGTGCTGGGTCGCTTCGATCCCGAGGCCGTACTGGCGGCCATCGAGCAGTACCGCACCGTCTCGGCGGTGATGGTCCCAACTCACTTCTCTCGTCTGCTCGCCCTGCCCGAGGAACTGCGCAGCCGCTACGACGTGTCGAGTATGCAACTGATCGCCCACACCGGCGCCGCCTGCCCCATCGACGTCAAGCACCGGATGATCGCATGGTTCGGGCCCATCTTCTCCGACGCCTACGGCGCCACCGAGGTGGGGACGATCTGCTCCATCACCAGCCAGGAGTGGCTCGAGCACCCGGGCAGCGTGGGCCGCACCATTCCGCCGTTCACCCGGGCTGTCGTGGTCGATGACGACGGCAACGAACTGCCCGCCGGTCACGAGGGCAAGCTCTATTTCGAGGACGCCACCGGGCGTGGCATCGTGTACCCGAGCGATCCCGATAAGACGGCCAAGGCGCATCTGCGTCCCGGGGTCTTCACGATCGGCGAGATCGGCTACGTCGACCCCGACGGGTACGTGTACCTGACCGACCGCTTCAGCGACATGATCGTGTCGGGTGGTGTGAACATCTACCCGGCCGAGGCCGAGCAGGTGATGATCGCCCATCCCAAGGTCGCCGATGTGGCGGTGATCGGCGTGCCCGATCCCGATATGGGAGAGGCTGTCAAGGCGCTGGTCGTACCGGTGGATGCCGGTGAACCGCCATCGGCCCAGGAGTTGATCGCCCTGTGCCGCGAGCACCTGTCGGGCTACAAGTGTCCTCGGACCGTCGAGATCGTGTCGACCGTGGGACGTAACGCCATGGGAAAGGTGAACAAGCGCTCGCTCCGGGCGCCCTACTGGCAGGGGAGCCGGCAGGGTGGCTGAGGTGAACGACTCTCCGGTGATCGCCGACGACCCCGCCCCGTTCGTCCGACGGCTCACGTTGAACCGTCCCGCCAAGCGCAATGCGCTGTCGCATGCACTGCGCGCGGCGCTGTTCGCGGAACTCCGGCGTGCCGATGCCGACCGTGACGTTCGCGTCGTGGTCATACGGGGCGCTGGCACCAACTTCTCCGCCGGGTACGACCTGGCGCAGGACCCCGCCGAGGCGCCACCGTGGCCGATCAGCCCGGCCGACGGGGCGTGGGCCCGCCATGTGCTCGACGGCTGGTTCGAGATGATGGATCTGGCCACCCCGATCATCGCCCAGGTCCACGGCTATTGCCTGGCGGGTGGGACCGAACTCGCCTCGGCCTGCGATCTGGTGTACGTGGCCGACGATGCCCGAATCGGCTACCCGCCGGTTCGGTCCATGAGTTCGCCCGACATGGCCTGGCACGTGTGGCTGATGGGCATGCGCCGCGCCATGGAGGCCATGTTGACGGGGGACTCGATGACGGGGACCGAGGCGGTGGAGGCGGGTTTCGCCAATCGCAGTTTTCCCGCCGAACGCCTCGATGACGAGGTGCTCGCCATCGCCGAGCGGGTGGCCAAGGTGCCGCCCGACCTCCAGGCCCTCAACAAACGGGTGGTGCACCGGGGTATGGAGATCATGGGGATGCGTGACGGCCTGCGTGCCACGGCCGACCTGAACGCTCTCGGGTTCCACCAGCGCAGTTCGCGGGAGTACTTCGGCCGCCTGCGCCAGGGTGTCACCACCGCGCTGACCGAGCGTGACGGCGCCTTCGGCGACTACCGCACCGCCGACCCATCCGGGGAGGTGGCCCGATGACCATCGACCTGTCGACCCTGACCACGGTGCGCTATGAGGTGGTGGATCCCGGTGACGAGGGGATCGCCGTGGTCACCCTCGACCGCCCCGAGGCGCGCAACGCCCAGAACAAGCGCATGACCTACGAGTTGAACGCCTGTTTCGACGATGCCGCCCGACGTCCCGACGTCAAGGTGATCGTCCTGCAGGCCGACGGGCCTCATTTCTGCAGCGGTCACGACCTGCGGGACCGGGAACCTCAGGATGCCTTCGACAGCGTGTCGGCCAACGGCGGCTTCGATCTCCCCGGTCAGGAAGGGTCGATGGCCTGGGAGCAGGAGGTCTACCTCGAGATGTGCTGGCGGTGGCGCAACCTGTCCAAGCCACTGCTCGCCGCCGCCCAGGGCAAGACGATCGCCGGTGGTCTGATGCTGCTGTGGGTCGCCGACGTGATCTACGCCGCCGACGACGCACAGTTCAGCGACCCCGTCGTGGGGCTGGGTGTCAACGGTGTCGAGTACTTCGCCCATCCGTGGGAACTCGGGCCCCGGATGGCGAAAGAACTGCTGTTCTCGGGCGACTGGCTCAGCGCCGAGGAGGCTCGCGCCCTGGGCATGGTCAACCGGGTGGTTCCCGCGGCCGAGTTGCGTGAGGCCGTCATGGGGCTCGCCCGTCGTGTGGCCACCAAACCCTCGTTCGCGCTCAAGCTCGCCAAGGAGAGCGTGAACCAGGCCCTGGAAGCCCAGGGGCAGTGGACGGCACTGCGCTCGGCGTTCACGCTGCAGCATCTGGCGCACGCCCACAACCGGGTCCGGTTCGGCATACCGGTCGATCCCAGCGGGGCCAAGGGTCGCTGATGGAGCGGGTCGCTCGTACGCCCGAACGACGCCTCGGCCGTCCGCCCGACGTCGATTCCAACGAGACCCGTGCCGCCCTGATCGCCGGGGCGCGGCGGACCTTCGCCGAGCACGGGTTCGATGCCACCACCAATCGGGCCATCGCCGAGGCCGCCGGGGTCACCGCTGGCGCCATCTACCACTACTTCCCGTCCAAGGCCGACCTGTATGCCGCCGTGTACCTCGAACAGCAGTCCCGCTTCGAGCGCTCGTACGAGGCGGCGATCCGCCAACATGCGCAGTTGGTCGACCGGTACTGCGCTCTCATCGACGACGCCGTCGAACTGAACCGGTGCGACCCCACCGTGTCGGCCTTCTTCGTGGTGTCGCCCGCCGAGATCCGCAGCCACCCGGAACTGCGCCAGCGTCTGGCCGACTCCAAGATGCGCCGGAACGACTGGCTGCGGCGCCTGGCCCTCGACGCCGTTGCCGCCGGCGAAGTCGCCGCCGGGGTCGACGCCCGGGCGGTGCAGGATCTGCTCGGTGCCATGCTGGCCGGGCTGGCCAACTTCGCGTACCTGTCACGTGATCCCGATCGGCACCGAGCGGCGGCCGATGCGCTCAAGCGCCTCATGCGCCAGCAGTTGGTCGCTTGGGAGGTACCCAGCGTCGCCAGTTGACACCCGGCGAGGGTGACGGTCGCTAACCGTTGCTCTGCGTGGGTGGTGCGGGGATCACGTCCTGCACCGTGAGTTCGCGGCCTCCCGTTATCTCGAGTTCGAACACCCAGCCGAAACCCCGCTCGTCGGTCGCCGAGCACCGGTAGAGGGTGCCCACGGCGACGGAGGTGGGCTCTTCGCAGCGGGCGCCCACCAGGCGATACCCGGCAGCACGGGCCATCTCGTCGCTCTCGAGAAAGCGTTCGCCCTCGCGCACGAAATCGCTGGGTTCCGTTCCGCAGGACGTGAGCACCGCAGCACCCAACACGGCTCCTGTGACCAGGGACCATCGGCGCCGACGGTTCACGAGCGTGTCCCGATCACCTCGGCCCGCGGTGTCCGCCTGTGCCGGCGCAGTGAATCGATCGCCAGCACTGCGAGCCCGGTCCACACGAAGGCGAAGCCCACGAAACGACTGATCGGGAGGTCCTCGCCGTAGACGAGCCAACCCAGACCGAAGTTGATCGTGGGTACCAGGTACTGGATCGGTCCGAGCACGCTGAGGGGAACACGGTGGGCGGCGCCGGCGAACAGCAGCAGCGGCAGCACGGTGATGGCGCCACTGCCGACGACGAGCACCCACTCCCACGTGGTCGCCGTTCTCGCCATGCCGTCGGTCTGGGTGGCGCCCCACGCGATGAGCACCAGCGCGGGTAGCACCAGGGTGCTGGTCTCGGCGGCGAGGCTTTCGAAGGGGTGCAACGGCACCTGCTTCTTCAGCAGGCCGTACACGCTCCATGTGCCGGCCAGCAACAGCGCCACGATCGGCAGTCGACCGTACGACACGGTGAGTACGACGACGGCCGCCACGGCGAACGCGACGGCCAACCGCTGGGCACCGCGTAGGCGTTCGCCGAGTACGACCACGCCGATGAGCATCGTGCCCAGAGGCGCCATGAAGTAGCCGAGGGCCGTCTCGATGATGTGGTCGGCGACCACCGCGTAGACGTACGCCGTCCAGTTCGTCGCCAACAGGACGGCGGCGATGGCGATGCGCCGTCGAAGAGCGGGGTCGCGGGCGGTGGTGCCCAGGATCCGCAGTCGTCCCGTGGCCGCCAGCACGACGATCAGGAGCAGCACCGCCATGAGAAGGCGCCAGCCGATCAGTTCGGCGGCCGGAAAGCCGCCCAGTGCCTTCCAGTAGACGGTCAGGAGACCCCACATGAGGTAGGCCCCGAAGGCGAGCGCCACCCCGCGACGAATCTCCGTTGGCGACGACATCATGGTCACCGTACCGCTTGGGTCGGAGTTCCCTTCGTCCATCCGGCGCAGCGGAGTAGGTTCCCTTCCATGTCGGCCCCTGGCGATGTGACCGAGTGCGCAGCCTGGAAGTCTCTGGTGGCGCATCCCGGGGCCCCCCACCTCCGCCGCCTCTTCGCCGACGATCCCGACCGTGCGCGACGGTGGGTGTTCGAAGCGGGCGACCTGCGCGTCGACCTGTCCAAGCATCGCCTCGACCGGGACACCATGGCCGCACTGGTCGCCCTGGCCCGCCAGATGGGCGTGGAGCAGCGTCGTGACGCCCAGTTGCGAGGCCAGGTGGTCAACCCCACCGAAGGCAGAGCCGCGGCGCACACGGCACTGCGCGCCCCGGCGGATCGGTCGATCGTGATCGACGGTCGCGATGTGGTTCTGGACGTCCGCAGGGTCCTGGCTCGCATGGCGGCGGCGGCGGTCCGGGTGCGCGACGGAGTCTGGCGAGGGGCGACGGGACGTCGATTGCGAACGCTGGTGAATCTCGGTATCGGTGGCAGCGATCTCGGGCCGCAGATGGCCTACGAGGCCCTGCGCTCGATGGTGTTGCCCGGGCTCGAGTGCCGGTTCGTGAGCAATGTCGACGGCGCCGACCTGGCGGGCGCTCTGCGGGGACTCGATCCGGCCGAAACCCTGCTCATCGTGTCGTCGAAGACGTTCACCACGGTCGAGACCATGACCAACGCCCGGTCGGCGCGTGCTTGGCTGGCGGAGGCCCTGGGCGAGGAGGCGGTGGCCGACCACGTCGCAGCCGTGACCACGAATGCCGAGGCGGCGCGGCAGTTCGGGGTGCGGCCCGAGGCGGTGTTCGGCTTCTGGGACTGGGTGGGAGGTCGTTTCTCGCTCGATTCGGCGATCGGGTGGTCGCTCATGGTGGCCATCGGGCCGGCAGCCTTCGGCGAGCTGCTCTCGGGTATGCGCCTCATCGACGAGCACTTCGCTGCGGCACCCCTCGAACGCAACGTCCCGGTGCTCATGGCCTTGCTCGGGGTCTGGTATTCGGGGGTGCTCGGGGCGCACAGCAAGGCCGTGGTGCCGTACTCCCACGAGCTGCGGCGCTTCCCGGCCTTCCTCCAACAGTTGGACATGGAGTCGAACGGCAAGTCGGTCCGGGTGGACGGTCGCCCGGTCGCCCTGCCCACGGCACCGGTGGTGTGGGGCGAACCAGGCACCAACGGCCAGCACGCCTTCTTCCAGATGCTGCACCAGGGGACCCACCTGGTGCCGGTGGACTTCATCGGCTTCGCCCGCTCCCATCACGTTCTCAGCCATGGCGTCGACCTGACGGGCCATCACGACGTGTTGGTGGCCAATCTGCTGGCCCAGAGTGCGGCGTTGGCATTCGGGCGCACGGCGGACGAGGTGGCGGCTCTCGGGGTGGAGGAGGACCTGGTACCCCATCGGACGTTTCCGGGGAACCGCCCGTCCAGCGTCATCCTGGCCGAACAGCTGACGCCGTCCGTGCTCGGCCAGTTGGTGGCGCTGTACGAGCACGTCGTCGTCGTCCAGGGCATGCTCTGGGGTGTCAACAGTTTCGACCAGTGGGGTGTCGAACTGGGGAAGGAACTGGCCTCGTCGATCGTGCCCGCCCTGGCTGCGGGTGCGCCGATCGACGGACTCGACCCGTCGACGACCGAGGCCATCGCCTGGCTACGCGCCAGGCGGTAAGTTCCCTCGGGTGGACGCACTCGAGCGCTTGACCAACCTGGTGGCGCTGCTGCTCGAGACCCGTCGCCCCCTCACCTTCGAACAGATCGTCGACGAACTCGCCGGCCAGTACCCCGACAATCCAGTGGCCCGTCGCAGCACGTTCGAGCGCGACAAGGCCCTACTGCGGTCCGAAGGTGTGCCCCTGCGCCAGAAGGTGCTGGGAGGGGAGTACGCCGGCCAGTCGGCCTACTGGATCGACCGGAACGACTTCGAGTTGACCGATGTCGACCTGACACCCGCCGAGCGTCGGGCGCTCCAGATGGCCCTGGCCACCGTGCACCTCGGCGCCTCCTGGGGGGAGGAGGCGTGGTGGAAACTCGAGCGCGCCGAGGACGAACCCCTGGACGGGCGGGTTCCCATCGCCGCCACCCTGCCTGTGCACGATGCGCTGCCGGTGATCCACGGAGCGATCCGCGAGCGGTGCGAGATCCGCTTCGGGTACCGGGGTCGTGATCGGCGGTTGCAGCCCTATGGCCTGCTGGCCCGGGACGGCCAGTGGTACGTGGCTGGTCTCGACGTCGAGGTCGGTGAGCGACGAACCTTCCGCCTCGACCGCTTCGACCCGGGCGAGGTGACCTGCGGCGACCCCGGCGCCTTCGAGCGGCCGGCGGGTTTCCGACCCGCCGATGCCTTTCCCGCCGATGCGCGCCTGGTGGGCGACGGTGGTGACGGCCCCCTTCGGGCGACGGTGGTGGTCGACGCCCCCCGGGCGATCGTGATGGCGGCGCAGGGAAATGCGGGAGACATCGTCGAGCGCCGGGGGGACGGGTCCGTGGTGTTCGACGTGCCGTGCGTGAACCGCAGTGCCTTCCGGTCCTGGCTGTTCGATCTGGGGTTGTCCGCCGAAGTGCTCGGTCCCCCGGAGATGCGTGACGAGGTGATCGCCTGGCTGCGAGCCGTGGCCGACGGGGGCCGGGCATGACGGGTCGCAAGCGGGGGCCGCGCCGCACGTCCGAGCGCCTTCGCCGTCTGCTCGTCATGTTGCCGTGGTTGGCCGAGCGGGGCAGTGTGGCCACCGCCGAGATGGCCGAGCGCTTCGGGGTGTCGGTCGCCGAACTGGTGGCCGACCTCGAGTTGGCGGCGATGTGCGGCCTTCCCCCGTACCTCGACGAGGTGCTCGACATCATCGTGGACGAGGACGAGGTGCGACTGGGGGTTCCACGGCTGTTCATCCGCCCCCTGCGTCTGAACGCCGCCGAGGCGTTCGGCCTGGTGGCCGCCGTGCGGGGCACGGCGGCACTCCCTGGTGCCGAGGCGCAGGGGGCCCTCGCGACGGCGATCGAGAAGTTGGCGGCCCTGGTGCCCGCCGAACACGTCGATGTCGACCTGCGCACACCACCCGCCACCGAGGAACTGAGCCGCGCCGCTGCCTCGGGAACGGTGGTCCGGGCGACCTACTGGTCGGCGTCTGCCCAGCGCACGACGGAACGTGAGCTCGAACCGCTCCAGGTGTTCAGCGACCGCGGCCAGTGGTACGTGTGGGCCGTGGACCGGACCCGTGCGGAGCGACGCATCTTCCGCCTCGACCGCTTCGAGCAGTGGGTGCTGACCGACGAACGTTTCGAGGTGACCGATCCGGGGCCGGTTCCGGCTTGGTTCGAGGGGGCGGAGGAGGCGGTCACGGTCACACTGCGCCTGGACCAGTCGGTGGCCTGGCTGCTCGACAGCGTGGCGGCGCACGAGGTGCGGCGCCTCCCCGACGGCATGGTCGAGGCCGATCTCGTGGTGGTCGACGAACCGTGGCTGGAGCGGTTGATGCTGCGCCTGGGACCCTCGGCCGTCGTGGTGGCGCCACCGGCGATGACCGAGGTCGGCCGGCGTCTCGCCCGCCGTCTGCTCGAGCGCTACGCAGCGTCGCGCTGACCCCGGATCAGGGCGACGAGGTCGCCGGGTTGCTCGACGGCCAGTTCGTCGAGCAACCGCCCCAGCAGCACAGCGGTCGCCTCGGCATCGGCCAGGGCATCGTGGGGTCGGTCGAGGGCGATGTCGTAGAACTGGCAGAGGTCGGCGAGGCGGTGCCGGCGCCGCCGCTCGGGGTCGAGCAGCCGCGACAGGTCGAGTGTGCACAGCGAGGGGCGCACCGGGATCGGGATGCCGGAGGCCCGGCTGGCGTGCTCGAGGAACGACAGGTCGAAGGCCACGTTGTGGCCGGCGACCACGGCGCCGGTGAGCAGTGGAGCGACCTCGCCGAGCGCCTGTTCGATCCGGGGTGCCCGCCACAGGCGCCGTCGCGTGAGCCCGTGCACGTGCCGGGGCCCGACGGATCCGAACAGACCTCCGGGGGGTCGCACGTCGCTCGACCAACGGTGGAGTACTCGGCCCCTCCCGTCGACCACGAGTACGGCGATCTGGAGAAGATGGTGCTCGGCGGGCGACAGACCACTGGTTTCGACGTCGATCACGGCGATCCGAACCGAGTCGAGGTTCGGGAGGCGTTCGAGCGCCGTCAGATCGTCGGGGTCCATGTGCGGGACCCTAGTCGTGGGGTGTGTCAGGAGCCCGGAGACATGCTGTTGCGGAAGGTGGCGAGGTCGAAGTAGTCGCGCCAGAGGCTGATGAGTCCCTGTTCGATCACGAACAGACCAGCGACGGGCACCTCGACCCAACGTCCACCGAGGTGGAACCGATCGAGGCGTTCGTTCATGACCACACCGGTTTCGGGCCCGTCCTGGCGCGCCACCTGGTGATGGACGACCCAGTCGATCTGGTCGCATTCACCGAGGAAGGGCGTCAGGCCCGTGCGGACCGCCTCGGGGCCGGTGACCGGACCCATCGGCACGTTGTCGTAGACGCAGTCGGGCGTCAGCATGGCGCAGGCTGCAGTGAGGTCTTTCGCCACGATGAAACCGATGAAACGACGCACCAGTGCGTCGAGGTCCACAGTGTGCGGGGCGCTCATGCCCCCCAGCATGTCAGGCGGAGCGACCTGCCGAACGAGCCCGGACCCCGATGGGAGCCGCAACGGTGTAGCCGGCGAGATGCCGTTCTTCCTCGCTCTCGCCACCCCAGTACCCGTACTCGTGGTTGACGCGGGCGAACTCGCGGCACGGAGTCTGCACCGGGCAGGCCAGGCACAGCAGTCGGGCCTGGGCTTCGCGCCGGGCGCGTGCCTGCGGGCGTTCGGCCCGAGGGGGGAAGAACAGGTGGGTGCGCCCCTTGCACGCTGCATGGTCCTGCCATCCCTGACGGTTGACGACTTGGGTGGCGAACGCTTCGACGACGGACATTGGACCCTCCACACCGAATTGGTATGGAATTAACACTAATCACACCGGAAAGCGGTCGGCAAGTGATTTCACACTAAAACTTCGAGCGGCTCCCTGTGAGCGTGGTCACAGCAGTTCGGCGGCCAGCTGTGCCACCTCGCTGCGCTCGCACGACGTCAGCCTGACGTGCCCGAAACATGCCTGGCCGGCGAAGGCGTGGATGAGTACGGCGAGAGCGTTGTTCGACTCGCCGAGGTAGGGGGCGTCGATCTGGGTCGTATCGCCGGTGAACACGATCTTGGTGTTCTCGCCCACGCGCGTCAGGATCGTCTTCAGCGTCGTCGGCTCGAGGTTCTGGGCCTCGTCCACCACGACGAACTGTCGGTGCAGGGACCGGCCGCGCAGGAACGTCACCGACTCGAGCGACAGTTGGCGACGGGCCTCCAGATCGGCCAGCAGCGATCGGGCATCATGATTTGACCGGTGTTCGGTGAGCGCCACGATCGCGTCGTGGATGGCCGACATCCAGGGGTCCAGTTTCTCGTCGAGACCGCCGGGAAGAAACCCGACGTCGGCCCGGCCCACCGGCACCAGTGGCCGGTAGATGGCCATGCGCTCGTAGCGCCGTTGCTCGACCACTTGTTCGAGGCCTGCAGCGATGGCCACCACGGTCTTGCCGGTACCCGCCGAGCCGTCGAGTGCCACGACGTTGATCGTCGGGTCGAGCAGCAGTTCGAGGGCGAAGCGCTGCTCCTTCGAGCGCGCCCGGAGCCCCCACGCCTCGGGGGAGGAGGGTGGGAGCAGCGCCAGTTCGTCCCCTCGGCGCCGCACGAGTGCCGACTGCGAACCGGCTCGGATCACGCCGAACTGGTTCTCGGTCAGTTGGTCGGCACCACCGACCTCGCGCACGGTGAGGCCGCCGGTGTCGTACAGGGCGTCGATATGCGCTGCCGAGGCCTCGATGGTCGACCAACCCGTGGGTCGTCCGGTACGGACATTGCGTGTGGGCTCGTGCGCCGCAGCGGTGAGACCCAGGTGGGCGGCCTTGATCCGCAGGCCCGCATCATTGGACACCATGTGCGTGGGGCCGTGTGCAGCCTGACCCAGCGCCGCTCCGATGATGCGATTGTCGGGCACCTCGGGGTCGAGGCCGTGCTCGACGAGCAGGTGTCGCTGGATGCCGTTGATCTCGACCCGCACCGAGGTGCCACCGTGCGGACCCACCTGCCAGGCGTGGGCCAGCGAACCGCCGGCGCGCACCCGCAGATCCTCGATCGAGCGCAGGGCCTGTCGGGCGGCCCGGCCCACGTCGTCGGGACGGGACTTGAGGCCGTCGAGCTCCTCGATGACCGTCAGCGGAATGACCACGTCCACGGGGCCCAGGTCGGCCAGGCAGTCGGGGTCGGCCACCAGTACCGACGTGTCGAGCACGACCCGGGTGCGCACCGGCGAGGGTGAGGGGGTTGGCGCGGGTGGCGCGACGTCTCGGTGGGCCAGGTCGGTCATCGACACTCCTTCAGCAGGATCCCCAGCACACGCTGCGGCGGACCGGCCCGTGAGGGCGTCGGTCGCCAGATCGTTCGCGGGGCTCGAGGGGCACGTACCTCAACGAATGCCTTCCTAGCGCAGGTGCCGTCAGCGGTGGTGGATGATCGTGTGAACCCCGGGTGACGATTCGGGCAACGGTTGACTTGTTTGCATATGCAACTCTGGTGGTGCTTGCGTTCAAGGCGTTGAGAGGGTCTGATGTGCGGCGCGCCGACCGGCGCCGAAGAGAGGAAGGGTAACCAATGACCAAAGCAGAGATCGTCGCCGCCGTGGCCGCGGCCGCCGGAGTGAGCAAGGCCGACGCCGAGAAGGTGATCGGCGCGTTCTTCGACCAGGTGGTCACCTCCGCAGGCGCCGGCGACAAGGTGAGTTGGCCCGGCTTCGGTGCCTTTTCCGTCGCCACGCGTGCAGCACGTACGGGTCGCAACCCGCAGACCGGGGCGACGGTCGAGGTCAAGGCGTCCAAGGCCATGAAGTTCAGCCCCAGCACGGCCCTCAAGGCCACGCTCAACCAGGGCCGCTGACACCCGGACCGCGAGATCGTCGCCGGGGTGCCCGGCGCGCCAGACTTGCGCCATGGAGCACCTCTGCGACGATCTCGACGCCGAACACGCAGCACTCGACCTGCTGGTCGCCGGCCTGACCGAGGCGCAGTGGGACCTGGCCACACCGGCCGATGGTTGGGCGGTGCGCGACCAGGTCAGCCACCTGTGGTTCTTCGACCAGAAGGCCCTCATGGCACTGACCGATCCCGAGGCGTTCGCACTGGACCGCCAACGTCTGCTCGAGTCGGCGACCGACGGGTCCGTCGATCCCGGCCGCTCCATGTCGGGTGGGGCACTGCTCGAGGCGTGGCGACGTGACCGCCGCCGG
>Ga0169931_10000058_pt1 | contig 146285 bp, 99 predicted proteins | sample Kivu_15m_20L_FD_129675 | JGI IMG/M metagenome (GOLD analysis project Ga0169931, IMG submission 129675) | Freshwater microbial communities from Lake Kivu, Western Province, Rwanda to study Microbial Dark Matter (Phase II) - Kivu_15m_20L... | ecosystem: Environmental > Aquatic > Freshwater >... | reverse complement strand
GCTGAACGTGCCGGGCCTCGGTTCGTCCATCGTGGTCACGGTCACCAACGGCGTGATCCACACGAACGCGTTGCAATCGCTGACGCTGACCATCGCGGCGAGCACGGCGTTCGGAGTCGCGGGGGCAACCCTGACTTCCTCCGAACCGTTCGTTCTCGATTACACCGGCGGCGCGAACCCACAACTGGACTTCTCCGGCGAAGCGACCCTGAACGTGCCCGGCCTCGGTTCCTCCATCGTGGTCACGGCCACGAACGGCATCATCCACACGAATGCGCTGCAGTCGCTGACGCTGACCATCGCGGCGAGCACGGCGTTCGGTGTCGCGGGGGCAACCCTGACTTCCTCCGAACCGTTCGTTCTCGATTACACCGGCGGCGCGAATCCGCGGCTGGACTTCTCCGGTGAAGCGACGCTGAACGTACCCGGTCTCGGTTCCTCTATCGTGGTGACGGCCACCAACGGCATCATCCACACGAACGCGTTGCAATCGCTGACGCTGACCATCGACGATGGAGCCTCACTCACGATCGCGGGCGCTTCGGTGACGACGACCAGCGACATCGTGATGAGCTACTCCGCGAGCCAGGAACGGCTCACGTTCATGGGCGATGCGAAGATCGGCATTCCCGGATTGGGCTCGAATCTCGACGTGAGCCTCACGAACGGGCGCATCCAATCGAACGCACTTCAAGCACTCACCGCCACGATCTCGGCGTCCGCCCCGCTCTCGGTCGCGGGTATCGCGATCGCGATGACGAACCCGTTGGTGTTGACTTACAGCGCGGCCCAAACGCGTTTTTCGTTCACGGGTGAGGCGAGCATCAGCGTGCCGAGCCTGAGTGCGACGGCCATCAGCGTCACCGTCGGGAACGGGATCGTTCACAGCGGGGCCCTGCAATCGATCCGCCTCACGCTTGCGTCAACCACGGCATTGAGCATTGCTGGCGCACGGTTCACGCCCAATTCCGCGCTTCAACTGAACTACACGACTAGCCCGAGTCCGCGATTCGAATTCGCCGGCGGAGCCACCATCGACATCCCGACGCTAGACACGACGCCGATCGCAGTGACCGTAACGAACGGGGTCGTGCATTCGGGCGCGCTGCAGTCGTTGAACCTTCGGATTGCATCGGCCTTGCCCCTGACCGTGGCGGGTGCGACGTTCACGCCGACCGGCGCCCTCAACCTCGCATATGCGGGCGGAACGACTCCGCAGTTCAGCTTCTCCGGAAACGCGAAGATCAACTTGCCCGCCCTCGGCGACGCGATCACCGTCGCGGCCACGAACGGCGTGATCCACACGAACGCGTTGCAATCGCTGACGCTGACGGTCGCCGGGGGATTCGGGTTGAGCATCGCCGGGGCCGCATTAAGCGCCTCGACAACCAACCCGCTGGTGCTGAATTACACCGGCGGCACGTCGCCGCAGATCGGTTTCTCCGGCGAGGCGACGATCAACATCCCGGGACTTGGAAACTCCATCGGGGTCATGGCGTCCAACGGCGTGTTCCGGTCAAACAAGTTGGAGACGCTGACGCTCACGATCGCGAGCGGGGCTGCATTCTCCATCGCGGGTGCGGCCGTGCAACAGAGCGGAACACCGCTCACGCTGGCGTACTCGAACGTCACGCGGCCGGAACTCGTGTTCGCCGGCGGCGCGGCGATCGCCGTGCCCGGATTCAACGGGTCGTTCACCGTCACGGCGAGTGGTCTCGTCCACACGAATGCGTTGCAATCGCTCACGCTCTCCGTGGCGGCCAACGTCTCGCGAACCATCGCTGGCTTCTCGTTCGTTTCTTCCAACAACTTGAATCTCACATACGACTCCGCTCTGAGCCGTCTCACCTTCGGTGGCGGAGGAACAGTGACGGTCCCAGGAATCGGCACGTCGGGGATCGCGGTGACAACCAGCGGGGCGGTTCGCGCCAACGCGCTGGAGTCCTTTGCCCTGAGCGTCGCGAAGAACACGGCGTTGTCGATCGGCGGCGCCACCCTGACGACGACATCGCCGCTGACGTTGACCTACGCCGCCGGATCGCCGGCCCAGTTCACTCTGGCGGGTGGAGCCACAGTCGGCGTCGAGGGGCTCGGGTCGGGTATCGCCGTCACCGCCAGCGGCATCGCTCACACGAACAAGTTGCAGAGCCTCTCGCTCGCCGTGGCGGACACCGCGCCGCTAAGCGTGGCCGGCGTCATGATCGATCCGGAAGCGCTCGCGTTCGACTACAGCGCGGCCAACAAGCGTTTCGACATCGCTGGCGGTGCGAAGATCGCCGTGACGGGCATGACGAACACGACGAACAACAACACGGCGACGCTCGCGGTCCTGGCAGCCGGTTCGATCGTCGCGGGCAAGCTCTCGACCTTGAGCCTGGAGGCGGACGGCCTCAGCTTCCGAGTCGCGGGAATCACGATCACCGCGAGCGATGTCGACATCGCCTACGATGCGACCGCCAAAACGCTGACCCTCGCTGCCGACACCACGATCGCGATCGCCGGTCTCAACAACTCGGCGGGTACGGCTCTCGCCACGCTTGCGCTCGATGCCGCAGCCACGATCTCGGGCGGCACGCTCACCGCGATGCGACTCCGCGGCGACGTTTCGGCCGTGAGAGTCGCGAGCGTCTCGGTCGATCCGAGCGATCTGATCCTGGACTACTCGCAAGCGAACAGCCGGTTCGACGTCTCGGGAAGCGCGGTCGTCACGGTCGCGGACCTCGGCGGGGCGTTCGATGTCACCGCGTCCGGTTCATTCGCGAACAACGCGATCACGAAACTCTCGCTCGCGGTCGCCTCGACCGCTTCCCTGAGCGTGGCGGGCGTCGCGATTCAACCGACCACATTGAGGCTGGACTACCAGGCTTCTCCGCGGAAACTGAACTTCGCCGGTTCCGCCAACATCAGCGCCCCGAGTCTCGGCATCAGTCCGGTCACGGTGAACGTCAACGGCGGGCTCAGCAATGGCACGCTCGAGTCGCTTGGATTCTCCGTGAGCGGCAATCTCGGCATGGCGGTGGCGGGAACGTCCGTCCAACTCGCGAACCCGAGCTTCCAATACAAGTTGATCGCCGCCACCGCGAAGCAGGCGGCCTATCAGTCGATCGAAGTCAGCGGCAAGGCGAGCGTCGCCATCGGCCCCGCGAACGTGTCCGTCACGCTGGGCGACGGCGGGAGCAAGGCCGGGTTGGTGCTGCGGCGGGACGCGGCAGGCGCAACTCGGCTGCAGAGCGCGTATCTGAGGGACGGCAAAGCCTCGCTCTCGGTCGGCCCCGTCACCCTGACCGCGTCGAACTTCCTGTTCCAGTTCGACACGCCGAGCGGGGCGTTGTCCCTCACGGGCGACGTGGACGTGACGGCCGGGAACTTCACGTTCCCGAGGTTCAGCCTTCCGAGCATTCCGATCCTCGACGGCAGCCTCGGCTCGCTGGACATCCGGGTGCCGAACATCAACATCGACGTGCCGGCGATCGGCAGCATCAGCCTCACCGGCATCGATCTTTATGCGGATGCCGCGCTCCCGCCGAAGTTCGGCTTCCGAGGCCTCGGAAACGTCACCATCCCGAACCTCGTGAGCTTCAACGCGAACATCGCGGGCCTCGAGTTCACGACGTTCGGCTCGGCCCCGATCATGACGTTCGCGGACATGACGTTCAACGCCAGGCTCAACCTCGGCAGCGTTCTCAGCGTCTCTTCGCCGAACCTGCGCATGCAGTTCAGCAATCCGAACGGCCTCTCGATCCCGTCCGGGAGCATCAGCGGCAACATGAGCGTGAACGTGAACCTGCCGGGCTTCACGACCAGAAATCTGTCCGCGTCCTTGAACGGAACCGGGCTCGTGATTCAAGGAGGCCAGATCGTCAGCGCCGATCTCACGCTGAACGGCGGGCTGAACTTCGGCTCGGGAGCCACGAAGTTGGGGCTCACGCTCGACGATGTGAACGCCGTCTACACTCCGGCGAGTTTCTCGCTGACGGGCGGAGTTCAAGCCAACTTCTTCGGACTCGGCACGATCGACGCCCAACTCGGCCTTCCCGCGGGCCCCGACACCCCCGTCGCTGCACAGACGATCAGAGTCGCGAATGGTGCGGAATACTTCCACGAACCGACTCAGCGGTATTACACACCGCGCGGCGTCGACGTTCCCTACTTCCAGGGCTCTCGACTGCGCTTCCGTCGGGAGTACTTCGTCGACATCCCCGCTTACGTGATTCCCGGCAACCCGACACTCCCGGGGATCGTGGTCGAGAACGGCCAACTCACCGCGTTGAACTTCGAGGGTACGGGAAGCATCACTGTTGCCGGCATGACGCTCGGCGATGCCACGCTGCGGACGCGGTACAACGGCGAGCGGTTCGAAGTTTCGGGTTCGATGAGCGCGTCCATCCGGAATCGTGCCGCGCTCTCGCTCACGATGGGAACCGACACGCAACCGGGGCTGGCGATCAGTTCCAACGGCGCGATCGAGCAGTTGAACCTCTCCGGCAGCGGCTGGGTGAAGGTCGCGAACCTGCAGCTCGACGCCAGCAACATCAACATTCAGTACGCAACGTCCTCGAACGGGCTGCCGACGCTTCGGGTGAGCGGAACAGCCACCGCCGAGTTCTTCGGCCTCGGCGCGCTTCAGATCGCGATGGGCAACGCCACGACCCCCGGCTTCTCCATCACCAACGGTATCCCGGACGGGCTGAACGTGACGGTGACGGCCTCGCTCGGCGCCCACGGCGTGAACGTCTCGGGATCGTTGACGATCCAATATGACAGCGGATCGAACGGAGGCCAGTTGATCGCCTCCGGCACCGTCGTCGGCGCTCTCCCGGCGTTCGGCAACACGACGATGACGGCGGAGCTTTACATCCTGAACGGGCGCATTCAGTCCTTCACCCTCACCGCGAACAAGACGTTCAGCTTCTTGAACGCACTCTCCCTGCAAGGCACGATCTCGTTCAGCTACAGCAGCGGTTCGTTCTCCGCGTCCGGTTCCGCGAACATCTCGATCTTCAGCCACACCATCAGCAGCGGCGACTTCGAGATCAAGATCAAGGACGGAGCCATCAGCAAACTCAAGCTGTTCCTCACTCGGTCGTTCAACATCTTCGGTGCGACGATCGGCATGAATGCTTCGGGCGAGTACAGCACCGAGGGGTACACCTCCGGGGGCAAGCTCACGATCAAGGGCACGGCGTCCTTGAAGACGCCGGATTCCTGGCCCTGGGGCATCCGCAACCGGGATCTCGCCTCGGTCGGCATCAAGGTCGTGATCATTCCGGACGGCACGACGGTTCGCGTTCCCAAACCTACGGGCGGCTTCACAACCGTCACCGGCGGCGGCGCGAGCAGCAGCTACATCCAGGGTTGGACCACGGTCCTCGGCCAAGCTATCGGCGGCACCGCGTACTTCGACGGGCGCATCTATTTCACCACGGGCGATCCCATCCCGCTCGACCTTGAACAGTTCCCGCACATCCAGACAGATGAAGACGTGGCCCGGGCCTACCTCGCGGCGTCCAACGGGTACGCACACATAGACGACGTGAATGTGACGAACGAGCAGGTCACCGAGTATTTGCACAAGGAGATGGAGGCCGAGGAACTGTCCGCGAACCTCGTGCAGTCCGGCGTCGCGAGCGTGACCAGCGGAGCGGCGATCTCCATCACCGATGTCGTGAAGCAAGGCGTTGGCGCGGGCCAACCCGAGTTCTTCGACTTCACGGTGAATCTGGCGGACGCCCCGAGCGGCCTGCCGGTGACCGTGAGCTACGCCACCGAGGACGCGACCGCGATCGCCGCCAACGGCGACTACACTCCGACGAGCGGCACGCTCACGTGGCTCCCCGGCGACACGGCCCCGAAAACGATCCGCGTGCAGGCCCACCCGCGGCTCGATGCCAGCCCGCACAAGCTGTTCGTTGTGCGGTTGAGCGCCCCGGAGAACGCCTCGATCGCGAGCGGCGTCGCTGTCGGCGACATCCTGTACTCGCACTTCGACACCACGACCTCGCTCAGCCTTTCGAATCCGAACGCTCTGCTCGGGGAACCGGTGATCTACACCGCGACCGTGAGCCATGGCGGGGCCGGGTTCGTCCGCTTCTACGACAATGGCGAACTCCTCGACTTCGCGACGGTCGAGAACGGCGTCGCGACGTTCACGCAGGACGCCAACCGGATGTCGGCCGGCGATCACGTCATCACCGCGGAGTTCACCGGCTGGCAGATCCCCGGCTACAGCCATCTCTCGAGTGTGTCGCCCGAGGTGGTCCAGACTATCCGCGCCGCGGAACAGACAATCGCGTTCGACCCGCTCGAAGGAGTCGATTACGGCTCCGATGCGGTGCTGCTGAACGCCACCGCCTCTTCGAACGAACCCGTGGAGTATCGCCTGATCTCGGGGCCGGCCTCGATCCAAGACAACGTGCTCACGCTCACCGGCATCGGCGAAGTGATCGTCGAAGCGTATCGCGATGCGGATGAACACTACCTCGCGGCCGAGCCGGTTCGGCAGTCGTTCCTCGTCTACCCGGCCACGCTCACGTACGTCGTGGGGAACCCGGCGATCGCGTTCGGCGAGTCGCTCGATGCAGCGGGTGGATCTTACGAAGGCTTCGTGAACGGCGACGACTTCAGCGTGATCCTCACCGCGCCGACGCTGACGACGGATCGGCCCATCGACGGCGCTGGGTTCTACACGCTGTCGGCGGACGGGGCCGAGGCGGAGAACTACTTCATCCGCTACGTGCCCGGCATGCTCACGGTCACGCGGATCGCAAGCGGAGTGACACTCGATTCGCTCGCATCCTTCAGCCAAGTCGGCGAAACGGTGACTCTCACCGCCCGTGTTGTGGGCGGATTCGACGGCTACGCACCGACCGGCGAGATTGTGTTCCTCGACGGCGGCGTTCCCCTCGGCACCGCACCGATCGTGAACGGCATTGCTCGGTTCACATGGACCGCAGCGGAGGGAACGCACGCGTTCAGCGCGGCCTTCGCAGGCGATGGGAACTTCGCCCCGGCCGAGTCGCAAACTCAATCGCTTCGCGTGGTGCGGAGCCTCATCGACGCTCAACCCGCCACGCTGGTCGGCGCCCGCGAGTTCGCCATCGCTTCCGGCAACACCGTCCGCTACTACGATCCGAACGGTTCGGAGGTGTTCCGCAAGACGCTCCCGACCGGCGACATCCGCACCGTCGCGGCGGACTTCAACGGCGACGGCCTCGCCGACTTCGTGGCCGCGTCCGGCCCCGGCGGCGCGTCCCTCGTCACCATCTACGACGGCGCCACGGGTGAGGAACTGCACCGATTCGCACCCTTCGAATCGACCTTCACCGGCGGCGTGTATGTGGCGGCTGGCGACCTCGACGGAGACGGCATTGCCGAACTCGTCGTGACGGCCGGCAACGGTGGCGGACCGCGCGTTCAGATTTACCGCGGTCCGGATTTCGAGAAGATCGCCGACTTCTTCGGCATCGACGATCCGAACTTCCGCGGCGGCGCCCGGGCCGCGGTCGGGGATATCACCGGCGACGGCATTGGGGATCTGACGATCGCGGCGGGCGAAGGCGGCGGCCCGCGCGTCTCGATCTACGACGGCCGCATGCTCTCCGACTTTGGCCGGCTCGCTCACCCGATCCACGACTTCTTCATTTTCGAGCCGGCGCTGCGAAACGGAGCCGTGGTGGCGCTCGGCGACTTGAACGGCGATGGCTTCGCGGACCTGATCGGCGGGGCGGGCTTCGGCGGTGCGCCGCGGGTACTCGCCCTGAGCGGCGCCGACCTGCTCGAGAATCGCCACACGGCATTGGCAAACTTCTTCGCGGGAAGTCCGGAGAGCCGCGACGGAGTGGAACTCGCGTTGAAGAACCTCGACGCTGACGACGCGGCCGATCTGCTGGTCGCCGATCGTGCCAGCGGCCGAGTCACGTCTTTTCCGGGGAGGAGTCTCGTCGGGGGCGTCCCAATGTCGGATCTCGATCTTGACCTTGCGGGCATCATGGTCGGGTGACCAGTCGAGTGTCGAGCCGCCCCGGAGGAACCTGGATCTCCGTCAGAGACGAGACGCTCACCCCGATCGCGTTCCTCGTGTATCATGACGAAGCATGAAACTTGAGGACCTGAGCCGGCTTCTGCGTGAAGTCGAGCCCGCGGCCTTGCTCGTGGAGCCGCCCGCGCTCGCCCGCATCGTTCAGCGCGTCACCGGGGTCACCTGGGCCGTGTGGACGGTGCCGCACTCCCATTGCTATACCCTCGATCGGGACACGCTCTATCAACATGTGGACCCGGACGAACTGCGGCTCACCGCGGATCAGCCGATCTCCGACCCCGCGGTGCTGCTTGAACGCCCGACCGCGGATCAACTCACGGGCCCTCGCGATCAGTTGCTCGTCCGCTACTGGCGGCTGCTCTTCCATGCGCTGGCCCACCGCGAGTTGAACCGTACGGTCGGGTCGCTCTCCGCGGTGGCTCTTCAGGAGCGAATCGAGGCCCTCGGCGCCGCGGCCGTGGAAGAAGCCCGCAACGTGCTCATTCAGGATGGCCTGCTCACGGTGAAGGCGGACGACCGCGACGCCTACGCCGAGTTCGTGACGTTCTACTTCGAATTGAAGTACTTCAACCCGACTCTGATTCCGGTCTGCTTTCCAAGCCTGCCCCCGGCCGCGGACGTGGAGGCGGTCATTGGTCGCGATCTGGACGCCGCTGCGCTCTTCCGCCGGACCCGCCTGCCGCACGCTCCCGATCCGAATCCCAAGACGGACGACCAGTCCGACGAATCGCACGACTTCTTCCACAAGCTCATGCGGCAGGCGAAGCGGGCGGCCCAGGCGGGGGACACGGTCGGCGCCGCGATCCTGCACACGCGGGCGGCTCGAGTCGCACCCGGTTCGCAGACCGGCTTCGCGCGCGAAGTCGCCATTCTCGATCTGAACAAACTCGTCGAGCGGCTTCAGAAAGCGCTCGAGCTCCCCGATGCGGACGCGGAGGCGTGGCGCTGCGTGCTCCCCGCCTTGCTGGACAAAGCCGATCAGGGCGCCCGGCCGGTCGAAGCCGCGCTTCTCTACGATCTTCAACGCGCCTGTCTGGACCACGAACAACGCATCTATGCGCTCGATGTCGTGGACTGGGCGGTGTCGTGGGGGAAGACGCCGATCAAGCGGGAACTCGCGGGTCAGCGGTTCGTCCGCGTGCCCGCACAGTTGCGCTCCGCGACGCGACGGCTCACCACGGCACGGCTCACGGATGCGGACCGCCAGACGATCACCTCGCTCCTGCGGAACGCGTTGGATCAGGCCGAACGGCAACTTCGTTCGAACTTCCGACCCATCCTCACGGAGGCGTTGCGGAACGCGGGACTTCAACCGAGTTCGCTTCCGGAACGGGCCGCGCTCGAAAAGACGGTGGAGGAACTGCTCGATCGCATCTCGTCCGCCGGGTTCCTCGCCTTCGGGGACGTGCGGGACGCGATCGCCCGCGGGCAGATGAAACTCCCGGACCTCGGCCCGAACGAGCACTTCCGAGGCGACTCGCTTCTGCGATTGGACAAGGGGCTCGCGAAGTCCCTGGATGGGGTCTATCGCCGGGCCGAGCCCTACACCCGATGGTTGGAACGGGGCACGGCGTTGAACTTCGGCACCGAGACGGGCCGCTGGATCACGCGGAACATCACGGTGCCGTTCGGAGCGGCGTTCCTGCTCGCCCAGTTCGTGTGGTTGATGGTGTTCGAACGCCGCAGCCACCAACCGGAGGCTCCCGAGACGAACTTCTTCGGCGGGTGGAACGCCAGCCCGTTCTTCCACGCGGCGTGGCTCGCGGCCGGGTTCTTCCTGTTGCTCGTGGTGCAATCGGCGGACGTGCGGGCCGCGCTTCACGCGATGGGGAAGAGCCTGTACCGGACCGGTCGGTTCTTCCTGTGGGAGATCCCGCGCCGCATCTGGGGGAATCCGTGGGTGCGGCGGATGATCGCCAGCGTGCCGGTGCAGTTCGTGTTGAACTTCGTGATCAAACCGCTGACGCTATCGCTCGCCGTGCTGATGCTGTACTCGCCGGCGTGGGACGCGGGGTGGCCGGTGCGGCTTGTGGCCTACGTGGCGGCCGTGGCCGTGGTGAACACGTGGATTGGCCGCGTGGGCGAAGCCATGGCCCTCGAACTCGTGCGCGGGTTCATCGAACTCGTTCGCTCCACGCCCGTGCTCCTGAGTTGGATCAACGACATTTTCCGCGATTTCGTGTACGTGTTGGAGTGGGTTCTGGCCCGCACGGAGGACTGGCTCCGATTGCGAGGCACGTCCGGCCGGATGTCGGTGGCGGTGCGGGCCGTCGCGGGGCTGCTGTGGATGCCCTTCGCGTTCCTGATCCGCTTCTACACCGTGGTGCTCATCGAGCCGATGATCAACCCGCTGAAGCTGCCCCTCTCGATCCTCTTCGCGAAGTTCATCTACCCGCTGCTCCTGCTGCTGCCCGAGATCCTGAAGTACGACCCGAACTCGGTTCTGGGCTACTCCTCGCCGCTGGTGAACCAACTCTCCGACTACCTGAGCGAGCCGGGAGCGTGGCTGCTCGTGATGGGCACGCTCTGGCTGCTGCCGGACGCCTGCACCTTCCTCTTCTGGGAGATGCGGGAGAACTGGAAGCTGTACCGGGCGAACCGGCCGACGGCGATCAAGCCCGTGTCCGTGGGCGAGCACGGCGAATCGATCGAGAGCCTGCTGCATTGGGGCTTCCACTCGGGCACGGTGCCGAAGCTTTTCTCGCGGCTGCGTTCCGCGGAACGAACCGCCTCGCAAACGGACGTGTGGCGCGACGCTCGAACGTACCGTGCCGCCCTCCGCGGGGTGGAAGAGGCCGTCCGTCGGTTCGTGACGCGGGACTTTACCGAAGTGCTGAACAGCCCCGAGTCGTCGTGGGGCGGGCCGAAGCTGCGTGTCGGCGAGGTCGTGCTCGGGACCAACTGCATCGGGCTGGAACTGATCCCGGACAACGGCGCGGCCCCGGCGTGGCTCGAATGGGAAGACCGCTCCAGTTGGCTCACGGCCGGCTGGGACGACGCCGGCTTCATTCCGACGCTGACGCCCGAGCAAACCCGGATCTTCGCGAACGCCCTGACGTACCTCTACAAACGAGCCGGGGTCGAGGTGTCGCGGGAGCAGGTGCGGGCCGAATTGCCCGCGAACGCGGAGCACTTCGACATCGGGCCGGACGGCTTGCTCGTGTGGTACGAGGCCCGCGACGCGGACCCGCTGCTCTACGATCTGGGCGATCCGGTGAACGAACTCGTGCCGCGGATTCCGGGTCAACGGCAGCCGACGCAGGGGCCGACGCTGCACGCGAAGAAGCTGATCTTCGACCGTTCGACGCTCTCGTGGCCGGAGTGGATGGCGGCGTGGCGGGGCGATTCGGCGAAGATTCTGCTGCAGTCGGACGGGCGTTCGCCTCAGTTGCTGCCGCCGACGAAGGCGGTGGAAGCCGCAGCCGACCCGCAACCTTCGACGAACGGCACGGCTCATCCGGTTCTGTCGATTCCGCTGACGGCGCAACCGGCGGCTCGGTGAAGGACTGCCAGCGATGCCGGGGGCACGGGCTATTCCAATTCGGGACGAGGGGAATCGGCCGATTCGCGAGCCCGTTGCCGTGCGACAGTTGCGGGATAGGGAAGAAATGAAGGGGAGCGGTGCGCGAACTTTTTTCCGCCGGCCTGCCGTCCGCGGGCGGGTGGGGTTCGTCGTGTAGATAGCGTTCCGAACCGACTCGCTCCGATTCGCCGCGCCGTTCTCGGACGGAAGCGCTTGGCGAATCGCAAGTTCGGTCGCAGCTGGCGTGAGAATTCGCGGCCCGGCTTTGCCGGTGTCACCTGTCGTGCGGGAGTTCCGACCTTGTTTACCAACCTGACGAACTGGCTCCGACCGATCGCGAAGAAGCCGCTGCGTCGCGGGCCCCGGACGCTGAGCTCGCGGATCGAGGAACTCGAAGATCGCCGCGTGCTCGACGGAGCGTACTACTCGCTCTTCAACAACTCCGGCGTCTTCCAACAGGATTGGACGAACACCAACCTCATCACGGCGAATGGGGACTGGAGTTCCGTCCCCAGCATCCTCGGATTCAACGGCGCGGGGTTGGCGCCCACGCCGGGCACGAATCCCGGCACCATCCAGGGAGCGGGCGGCGTCAACATCCTGACCGCAAACCAGAGCAACCCCGGCACCAGTTCGGACTCCGGACTCGCCCCCGGCGGCATCGTCGAGTTTGAACTTTCGAATCCGACCATCGCCCTCGCCGGCGACACGACCAATCAGGCCCCGTACCTGCTTCTGCACATGGACACGCGGAACGCCGGCGACGTGTCCGTCTCGTATCTCATCCGCGACATCGACGCCAGCAGCCGCAGCACGCTCTCGCCCGTGGCTCTGCAATACCGCGTGAGCCCGGACGGCAACTTCGCCGGCATCAACTTCATCAACGTCGGCAGCCAGTACAAGGCGGACGTGACCAGCGGCAGCGGGTCCAAGGCGGACACGCCCGTCACCGTGACCCTGCCCAACACCGTGAACGATCGGCAGTTCGTCCAGATCCGCATCATGACGGCCAACGCCGTGAGCGCGAACTCCGGCAATCCGGACGTGCCTGACGAGTGGATCGGCATCGACGACATCGAGGTTCGCGGCAACCTCCAACCCGTGGTCGGCATCGCGAGCGGCGAGGTCGAGTATCTCGAGAACGCCGCCATCACGTTCGTCGACGCCGGGATGAACCTTACGGACATCGACTCGAACGACTTCAACGGCGGCAAGCTGGTGGTGAGCTACGGCACCGGCCCGGGCTACACGCAAGGCACCGCGGACGATCGCCTCATCGTCAACAACCAGGGCGTCGGCACCGGGAACATCAGCACCACGGGCACGATCGCCACCGGCCTCAGCATCCAATACACGACGGTGAACGGCACCGCGACCATCGGCACCGCGAACATCAACGGCGGCGTCGGCATCAACTCGCTGGTCGTGAACTTCACCAGCGCCGAGGCCACGCCCACCGCCGTTCGACAACTCCTCCGCAACATCGGCTTCCTGAACACCTCGGACGATCCGATCGGCGGACTCCGCAAGATTCAGTTCACCGTCAGCGACGGCGACTCGAGCACCGGCCAAACGAGCATTTCCGTGAGCCGCGACATCGACGTCGTTCCCGTGAACGACGAACCGGTCGTGTCGTTGGACGCTCCGATCGTGATCGCCGAGAACGCGGCTCCCGTGATTCTCTCGCCGAACGCGATCATCACCGATCCGGACTCGCACGACTACGACGGCGGCACCCTCACGGTCTTCATCCCGCCCGCGTCCAAACCCACGGCCTTCGACCAGATCACGATCCTGGACCAGCAGGGCCAGGGCACGGGGCTCGTCGGCGTGCAGAACGGCAACGAGGTGACGTACAGCGGTATCCTCATCGGCACGTTCACCGGCGGCACGAACGGCACGCCGCTCGTCATCACCTTCAACGCGGCCTCGAACCCGACTCCGCAATCGATTCAGGCCGTCGCCCGCGCCATCCAGTTCGAAAACACCTCGGACGACCCGCCGACCAGCCCGCGTCCCGTCCGCTTCATCGCCTTCGACAACGACGCGGACATCTACAACACGGGCATCAGCGCGAACTCGCAGGTCACCGTCACCATCCAGGCGACCAACGACGCTCCGGTCGTCACGCCGACGGTCGCGAGCATCTCCTACACGGAAAATCAGGCGGCGACGCCGATCGACGCCGGGCTCGTCGTGGCCGATCCGGACTCGGCCAACTTCGCGAACGGCACCCTGACCGCGTCCTACGACTCGGGCGGCACCGCGGACGATCGCCTCTCGATTCGCAATCAAGGCATCGCGCCCGGCCAGGTGAGCGTGAACGGGAACATCGTCTCGTACACCTTCGTCACGCTTCCCGTCGTCGTGGCCAACGTCACCGGCAGCGGCGTCGGCACGACGGCGCTCCAGGTCACGTTCACCCCGAGCGCGACGCTCGAAGCCGTGACCGCCGTGCTCCGCAACCTTTCCTATCGGAACGTCTCGGACAATCCGAGCACGACCCAGCGTGTCGTCAATGTCGTGCTCAACGACGGCGACGGCGGCAACAGTCCGCTCGTGTCCTACGCGATCGACGTCACCAGCGTGAACGACGGGCCGGGCCTCGGCGGGCTCCCGGCTTCGCTCACCTACGAAGCGGGCTTCCCGGCCACGGTTCTCGCGCCCGCCGCCACGGCTCTCGATCCGGACAACACGACCTTCGCGGGCGGCAACTTCACCGTGACGATCACGGCCGGCGGCCTTCCCGGGGACATCCTCGGCATCCGCAATCAGGGCAGCGGCCTGAACCGCATCGGAATCGACGGTTCGAACGTGACGTTCAGCGGCGTCACGATCGGCAGCTTCACGGGCGGCACGGGCGGGGCGCCGCTGGTCGTCTCGCTGCAGGGCACGGCCACGAACGCCGCCCTGCAGGGGCTCGCCCAGTCGATCACCTTCCGCACCCCGAACGGCACCGGGGTCGCCGGCCCCCGCACCGTGCAGTTCTCCGCGCTGGACTTCTCCGGCGGCGCCGCCAGCAACCTTCCCACGATGATCGTGGACGTCATCAGCAACGCCGGGCCCAACGACGACTTCTACGAGACGAACGAAGATACCCCGTTCTCGATCTCGGCGGCCAACGGCGTGCTCGCGAACGACCCCAACGTGGCCCAACTCGTCGCCGTGACCACGCCGGAGATCGCGCCGACGAAGGGCACCCTTGTCCTGAACGCGAATGGCTCTTTCACCTACACGCCGTTCCTGAACGAGAACGGGAACGACACTTTCACCTATCGCTGGAACAACGCGACGCTCAGCGCCACCGGCACGGCGCTGGTCACGATCATCATCAATCCGGTGAACGACTTCCCGACCGCGACCTTCGCCGCGGCGTCGATCGCGGTGAACGAGGACTCGGCGGCGTTCTCGCAATCCGCGTTCGCGACCATGGGGCCCGGCGGCGGCACGGATGAAGCCACTCAGACGCTCACGCGAACGGTGACGAACAACAACAACTCGCTGTTCACCGCGCAGCCGACGATCGATTCTTCGGGGCGGCTCTCGTTCGCGCCCGCGCCGAACGCGAACGGCTCGGCCACCGTCTCGCTCACGCTCCAGGACAGCGGCGGCACCTTTGGCAACGTGCTGGACGACGATACCGAGACGTACACGTTCACGATCACGATCAACGCCGTGAACGACATCCCGACCTTCCAGATTGTGGGGAATCCGCCCACGATCCCGGAAGACTCCGGGCCGCAGAGCATCGCGAACTTCGCCCTCAACTTCCTGCCCGGACCCGTGGGCGCGACGGACGAAGCCGGCCAGGCGCCGACGTACTTGATCACAGCGACCGGGGGTTCGGGCGACCTGACGTTCAGCGCCGCGCCCGCCATCGACGCCGCCGGCACGCTCACCTTCACTCCGACGGCGAACACGAACGGCACGGCGAACTTCATCGTTCAAGTGCGTGACAACGGTGGCACGCTCAACGGCGGCGTGAACACCTCCGCGGGGAAGACCTTCACCATCACGGTGGGCGCCGTGGCCGACCCGCCGACCCTCGGCGCCGACTCGGCCACCGTGCTGTGGAACAGCCAGGACAATCCGATCGCCGTGCTCGCGAACGACTCCGGCCTGCCGGACCTGAACGAAACCGTGACCGTGACCGCGGTGGGTACACCCACGAACGGCACGGTCACGATCCAGCCTGGCGGCACGGGCGTGATTTATACGCCGACGCCCGGCTTCACCGGATCGGCCACCTTCACCTACACCGCGACCGACTCCGGCGGCACCTCCGCGACCACGACCGTGACCGTGGACGTGGTTCAATATCAGACTCAACCGGTGGACGTGGTCGCGGTCGGCGTCGGTCCCGGCAACGGCTCCAAGGTGCGGCTCTACAACGCGAAGACCGGAGCGTTCATCGGCGGCTTCAGCGCCTACGGCCCGGACTTCCAGGGCGGCGTGAGCGTCGCGATGGCGGACATCAACGGCGACGGCGTGACCGATCTCGTCGTCGGCGCCGGGCCCGGCGGCGGCCCCCACATCCAAGTCATCGACGGCAACCGATTCGGCTTGCTCCAGGGGCTCGACCAGATCGCGCCGCCCTCCGCCATGCTCGGCAACTTCTTCGGGTACGATTTCGCCTACCGCGGCGGCGTCACCGTGGCGGCCGGCGACGTCAACGGCGACGGCAAGGCCGACATCATTCTCGGCACCGGGCCCGGCGGCGGCGCCCACGTCAAGATCATCAGCGGAGCCGGAATCCAGAACATCGGCGGCGACTACCAGCCCGTCGCCAGTTCCATCCTCGCCAGCTTCCTCGCCTACGACGCGGACTTCCGCGGCGGCGTGACCGTGGCCACCGGCGACATGAACCGCGACGGATACTTCGACGTGCTCGCCGCCGCCGGCCCCGGCGGGTCTTCGCACGTCAAGGCCTTCAGCGGTCGCAAACTCTTCGAACAGGGCCCCGACTCCCTCGGCGTGCTGCTCGCCAGTTTCTACGGCTACGATCCGAACTTCCGCGGCGGGGCCACCGTCGCCGCGGGCGACTTCAACGGCGACGGCTACGACGATTACATTGTCGGGGCCGGGGCCGGCGGCGGGCCCCACGTCAAGGTGTTCTCCCCGTTCGACCTCGCCACGCCGATCGCCAGCTTCTTCGCCTTCGAGGGCACGATGGACGGCGGCATCAGCGTCGGCTACCGCATGCGGTCAGGCGGCTCGACGCCCGTGCTCGTCGCGGGAACCGGCAGCGGCACTCACACCCGCGTCGCCACTTTCGCCCCGCCGAACTTCGTGCAGGACGACACGGCGGACGTGTTCGACCCGCTCTTCCTCGGCGGCGTGGACGTGGGTTGATTCCGATCGAACGAGCCCGCGGCGCGAGGTTGGCGCCGCGGGCGTGTTCAGTTTCCAAGATAATCGCGAGTCTTCAGCCAGTCCGCACAGCGGTCCGGCCACTTCGAAACCGGTTTGTCTCCCTTCCGCATTCCGTATCCGTGGCCGCCCGTGGCGAAGATGTGCAGTTCGGCGGGCACGCCGTTCTTCTTCATGGCCAGGTACAGCATGGCGCTCGAGAGCGGCGTCACGCCGTCGTCGTGGGCATGGGCGAAGAACATCGGCGGCGAGTCCTTCTTCACCTTGTATTCGGGTTTGAGTTCGCCCTTGGCGTCCACGAGATAGGCGGGGTAGATCAGGGCGGCGAAGTCCGGCCTCGCGGGAAGTTCGTCCGCCGCGTCGATCGCCTCGTAGTGGCGTTTGTCCGCGAGGGCGGCCCATGCGGTGAGGTTGCCGCCCGCGGAGAAGCCAAGCATGCCGATCCGCTTCGCGTCGAGGTTCCATTCCTTCGCGCGGCTGCGAACGAGGCTGACGGCGCGTTGTGCGTCCTGGATCGCGGCGAGGTTGTCCGGCATCTGCATCTCGCGCTTCGGCACGCGGTACTTCAGCAGGATCGCGGTGACGCCGAGGCCGTTGAGCCATTCGCAGGTCTGGGTGCCTTCATGTTCGATGGCGAGAATGGAGTAGGCGCCGCCGGGGGCCACGATCACGGCCGTGCCGTTCGGCCGCTCCGGCTTGTAGACGGCGATCGTCGGTTCCGAGACGTTCGTGAGGCGCTTGACCTCGAGTTGGCCGGGCTTGGCTTCGAGGTACTTCTCGGGGGCGATGTCCTTGCTCTCGCCGGGGGCTTTTCCGGGCCAGAGTTTGAGGACGGTCGGCTCCGCGGCCGCGAGCGGCAGCGGCGCCGCGACGAGCAGCAGGATCGCGGAGAGGCGGCGTTTCATGACGAACCTCGTGTCGAAGGGGGATCGGGACATGATAGCCCGACCCGGCGACTCGCTCCGAGCGCAGTAGAATTCGCGAACGTCCGGTGATAGAATTTCATTCCTGTCGAGCGCGAGACCGTTCGACCGTGTCGCCTGATTCGACGACAACATGGGTCTCGATTCGACTTCCCAAGATCACGAACTCCACGATCTGATCGACCTCGTGGAGAACATGGACGACCTCATCCAGAGCGTCCGTCCGGATGGCACATTTCTGTACGCGAATCGGGCCTGGCGCGAGACGCTGGGCTATACGACGCGTGAACTCGCCTCGCTGAACGTCTTCGACGTGATTCATCCGTCGTGCCGCGAAAGCTGCAGCGCCATTCTGGCGCGGGCGCTGCGCGGAGAGTCGATCAATCATGTTCCCGCAGTGTTCGTGGACAAGGCCGGCCGCCCGATCGAGGTGGAAGGGAGCGTGAACTGCCGATTCGAGCGCGGCGTTCCGGTCGCCACGCGAACGGTGTTGCGGAACATGACCGCACGGAAGAAACGCCAGGCGCACGAAGCCGCCGAGGCCGGCGTGCTCAAGTCCTTGGGCGAAGGCGCGGACCTTTCGCATGTCCTGACCGTGCTCATCCGAGCCATCGAGGCCTCCGGCGACGGCCTGATCGGCTCCGTGCATCTGTTCGACGAATCCACGGGACGCCTGCGGTTCGGCGCGGCGCCAAGTCTTCCGGACGAGTACAACCGCGCCGTGGGCGAGCTCGCGATCGGCCCCGCGGTCGGGTCGTGCGGCACGGCGGCGTTCCTCCGCGAACCGGTGATCGTGACGGACATCGCGACGGATCCGCGATGGTCGCCCTTCCGCGACCTGGCGCTGAAGCACGGTCTGCGCGCCTACTGGTCCACGCCGATTCTCGCGGGAAAGGACCTGCTCGGCACCTTCGCGTTGTATTATCGCGAGCCGCGAGAGCCGACGGCCGAACACCGCGGCCTGATCGACCGCCTCACAAATCTGGCCCGCCTCGCCATCGAACGCCACCGCGACGAGCAGTCCGTCCGCGAGTCGCAGCAGATGCTCGGCATCGTCATGAACACGATCCCGCAGGGGGGTGTTCTGGAAGGATCGCAACTCGGTGTATCTCGGGTGCAACTCGGTGGTCGCCGGGGCGATGGGGCTTGAACACCCGGGCGAGATCGCGGGGAAGACGGACTTCGATTCCCCCAACTTCAGCCGCGAGCAGGCCGAGTTCTTCGTCGCGAAGGATCGCGAGGTGATGGACAAGAACGAACCCGTGTACGGCATCGTGGAACGCCTCACGCGGGCGGACGGATCCACGATCTGGCTCGAGACGAACAAGGCGCCGCTTCGCGACGACGAGGGTCGGGTCGTCGGCGTGCTCGGCACCTGGCAGGACATCAGCGACCGCAAGCTGGCCGAGGAGCAACTCCTCCGCAGCGAGCAAAAGTACCGCGATCTCGTCGAAACGTCCCACGATCTGATCTGGTCCGTGGACGTCGAGGGACGATGGACGTTCGTCAACCGCTTCGGCGCGCGGTCCATCTACGGATACGAGCCCGAGGAGATGATCGGCCGCCGATTCATCGAGTTCCTCTCTCCGGAGCAAATCGAGAAGGATCTCGAAGTACACGAGAGGATCAAGGCCGGCGAGCCGGTGTTTCGCCACGAGACGGAACACATCCGCAAGGACGGCACCCGCGTGTTGCTGAGCTTCAACGCGATTCCGTCCTATTCACGGGAGGGCGTGGCGCTCGGCACCACGGGCACGGCCGTGAACATCACCGAGCGCAAGCGCGCGGAGGAAGAACGCCGCAAGCTCGAGGAGCAGTTCCAGCAGGCGCAGAAGACCGAGAGCCTCGGCGTGCTCGCGGGAGGAATCGCCCACGATTTCAACAACCTGCTCACGTCCATGCTCGGATATGCGAGCCTGGCGCGGATGCACGTCCCGGCCGATTCCACCGCCGCACCGATGCTTGTGGAAATCGAGAACGCCGCTCTCCGCGCCGCGGATCTCACGCGGCAGATGCTCGCGTACTCCGGCCGCGGGAAGTTCGTCGTCCAATCCGTGAACCTCGCCGCGATCGTGGACGAGATGGCGAAGTTGCTCGGAACCGTCGTTTCGAAGAAGGCCATGCTCCGGCTCGATCTGCGGCCCGCCACCGTGGACGGCGACGCGACCCAACTGCGGCAGATCGTGATGAACCTCATCACGAACGCATCGGATGCGCTGGGCGACGCGGCAGGGACGATCGCGCTGCGGACCGGCACACGTCATGCGGACGCCGCGACGCTCCGATCCGAATACACGGCCGACACGCTGCCCGAGGGCGAGTACGCCTTCGTCTCGGTCGAAGACACCGGGTGCGGGATGAACGCCGACACGTTGAAGCGAGTCTTCGATCCGTTCTTCACGACGAAGTTCACCGGCCGCGGGCTCGGGCTCGCCGCGGTGCTCGGGATCATTCGCGGGCATCGCGGCACGGTTCGAGTCGAGAGCCGACCGGGAGCGGGCGCCACGTTCGAAGTGTTGCTCCCGGTCTCGACGGGCAAGACCGAGCCCGCGAAGGCGAGACCGTCTCCGTCCGCCTGGCGTGGCCATGGAACGATTCTGCTCGTGGACGACGAGGAACGCGTCCGCGGGTTCGCCGATCGCGTGCTGACGGACGCGGGCTTTCAGGTCGTGCTCGCGAACGACGGCGAGCAGGGCTGCGCCGCGTTCTCGAGCCGCGCGGGGGAGTTCGCGGCCGTCGTTCTCGATTGGACGATGCCGCACATGAACGGAGCGGAGGCGGCACGCCGCATCCGCGAATCGTCCCGCGTGCCGATTCTGTTCATGAGCGGATTCAGCGAATTGGACGTGGCCGCGAAGGCGGCCGACATCGAGGGCGTCGCCTTCCTCCCGAAGCCGTTCCAGCCCTCGGACCTGATCGACTCGATCCGCCGCCTGCTCGTCAAATCGTGAAGTGAAACGCCGGGCGTTCAGGAGGGAAGCAGTTCCTTCACGGCGTCGCGTTCTTCGAGCAGTTCGTTCAGCGTGGCCTTGAATTTCTCCTGGCCGAAAGCGTCCAGTTTCAGTCCTTCCACGACCTTCCACGTCGTGCCGTCGGTGGTGCAGGGGTAGCCGAAGACGAGACCGGCGGGAACGCCGTATTCGCCCTTGGAGATCGTGGCGGAACTGGTCCAGTCGTTGGCGGCGGTGCCGCGAAGCCACGTTTTCACGTGGTCGATCGCGCCGTTGGCGGCGGACATGGCGCTGGAGAGCCCGCGGGCCTTGATCACGGCGGCGCCGCGCGTCTGGCATTGCGGCACGAACGTGTTTTCCAGCCACTCGCGATCCGTGATCACGTCCGTCGCGGCCTTGCCGCCGATCTTTGCGTTCGTGAAGTCCGGGTATTGCGTGTTCGAGTGGTTGCCCCAGATCGTGACGTTGGTGACGGCGGCGTTGGCGACGCCGGCCTTCTTCGCGAGGGCGGCCACGGCGCGGTTGTGGTCCAGCCGCGTCATCGCGCTCCACCGCTCCGCAGGGATGTCCTTGCCGTTCGAGTACGCCACGAGGCAGTTCGTGTTGCACGGGTTGCCGACGATCAGGATACGCACGTCCGAGGCGGCGTTCTTCGCGATCGCCTGCCCCTGACCGACGAAGATCTTGCCGTTGAGGCCGAGCAGGTCTTTGCGTTCCATCCCCTGCTTGCGGGGAGCGGCCCCCACGAGCAGAGCGTAGTTGCACCCACTGAAGGCTTTGTTGGCGTCGTCCGTCACGTCGATCCCCGCCAGAGTGGGGAAGCCGCAGTCCTCCAGTTCCATGGCGACGCCTTCGAGGGAGCCGAGCGCCGGAGTGATTTCGAGCAGTTGGAGGCGAACCTGCGTGTCCGCACCGAACACCTCGCCCGAGGCGAGTCGGGCCAGCATGGAATAGGCGACCTGACCCGCCGCACCGGTCACGGCCACACGCACGAGCTTGGACATGGAGACACCCTCGGAAACGTTCGCAACGAAGTCAGGTTATCGGGCTGAAGGGGAATCGTCCGCGCTCGCGGCGTACAACGTCCGAATGAACCGAATTCTCCCGGCGCTCGCGTTCGCGGCGCTACTCGCCCCCGCCTCGGCCTTCGCGGCGGAGCCTGCCACCAAACCGCATGTCCTGTTCCTGCTTGCGGACGACATGCGAGCCGATTCCATCGCCGCCCTCGGCAACCCGGACGTGATCACTCCGAACCTGGACGCGATCGTGAAGCGCGGCTTCACCTTCACCAACGCGTACTGCCAGGGCGGCAATTCCGGCGCGGTGTGTCTGCCGAGCCGCAACATGATCCTCAGCGGGAATTCGTACTTCCGGTGGAAGGACAGCGCGCCGCCGAACGCACCGAAGGGCCAGCGCGGCATGTTCGCCCCCGCGGACGGACCGAACTTCGCCCGCACCATGCGTGACGCCGGCTACCTCACGTATCACCACGGAAAGAAAGGCAATGTCGCCACGCTGCTGAACGCCAGCTTCGAGGTGAACAAGTACCTGAAGAACGACGAGGCCGAGCGGAAGTCCGGCGAGCCCGGAAAGGAGATCGTGGACGAGGCGATCGCGTTCCTGAAATCGAACCGGGACACGAGGCCGCTGTGCGTCTATCTCGCGTTCGGCAACCCGCACGATCCACGAGTCGCGGCGAAGGCGTACCTCGATCGATACGACCCGGCGAAGCTCGCGCTGCCGAAGAACCGCCTCCCGATTCACCCGTTCGACAACGGCGAACTCGTGGTGCGGGACGAAACGCTGCTGCCGTGGCCGCGAACGGACGCGGACCTGCGCCGCACCCTGCACGAATACTACGCCACCATCACGGGGCTGGACTTTCACATCGGCCGGCTGATGAAGGCGATGCAGGACGCGGGGCTGCTCGAAAACACGATCGTGATCTTCTCGTCGGATCAGGGCATCGCCGTCGGCAGCCACGGGTTGCTCGGCAAGCAGAATCTGTACGACCACTGCATGAAGGCCCCGTTGACGTTCTCCGGGCCGGGGATCAAGCCAGGGTCGAGCGCCGCGTTGGCCCACCTCTTCGACATCGCCCCGACGACGTGCGAATTGGTCGGTGTGAAGCCGCCGGAGAAGATCGACGGCCGGAGCCTCAGGTCCGTGATCCGGGGCGACGCCGCGGCCGCCCGGAGCGAACTGATGCTCTCCTACCGCGAGGTTCAACGTGCGATCCGCGACGACCGCTACAAACTGATTCGCTACCCGGCCGTGAACCACACGCAACTCTTCGACCTGAAGACGGACCCGGACGAGATGAAGAACCTTGCCGCGGACCCGAGCCATGCCGAACGGGTGAAGGACCTCACCGCCCGGCTCGCGAAACTTCAGGCGAGCTACGGCGACACGCTGCCATTGCTCGCAAAAGACGCCAAATCGGCCGACCCCGTGACGGCGGAACAGCTACGGGCCCGCCTCAAGCCCGCGAAAAAGTGACAGAGCAATGAGAAAGACGGGAACGAACTCCTTCGCGGCGGCCAATTTCGGTTGTTCGCCGATACCGCGGGCAGCCCCCGCGTGTTAGAACTACATCGGTGCCGAAGGGGAGTTCCGTCATGAAGCTGTTCCGGCCGCTGGTCCTGTTCACCCTCGCGATGGGCGCCGTGTTCGCCATCGGAGAAGCCAACTTCGGCTCCGCTCAGGACGCGAAAGAAAAGAAGAAGAACAAGAAGAAGCTGGTTCAGCCTCCGGAACCGGAGAAGAAGCCCGTGGCGGGCGAGCCGAAGATCGCGCCGAAGCCGCTGGCCCCGCTTGGCCCCATCGGCCCGAAGGATGCCGCGGCCGTCGCCAAGATCATCGACGAGGCCATCGAGAAGAAGCTCGCCGAAGGGAAAGTCGAACCCTCGCCCCTAGCCACGGACGAAGAGTTCCTCCGCCGCGTGTACCTGGACCTCACCGGTGTGATTCCGAGCTCGGAGAAGGCCCGTGCGTTCCTGGACAGTTCGGACCCGCAGAAGCGCAGCAAGCTGATTGACGAACTCCTCGCCAGCCCGAACTTCGGCCGCCACCTGGCGGACATCTGGCAATCGAAACTCCTCCCGCGCGACTCCGGCAATCGCTTCGTCCTCCGCGAGCCGTTCGTGAAGTGGCTCGAAACGGAGTTCAACAAGAACACGCCGTGGAATCAGTTCGTCTCGAAGCTCGTCGCCGCGGAGGGCACGGTCGAGGAGAACCCCGCCGTCACGTACTTCCTCGCCAACCGCTCCGTCGACAAACTGACCGACGGCGTGACCCAGAGCTTCCTCGGCGTGCAACTGCAGTGCGCCCAGTGCCACAACCACCCGTTCACGGACTGGAAGCAGACCGAGTATTGGGGCATGGCCGAGTTCTTCTCGAAGGTGAAGCCGGACAACCCGAAGAACGCGAACAAGGGCGGGGACAACACGAAGATCGGCGTCAGCGAAGGGAACAATCGCACCAAGGCGAAGGACTTCTTCCCCGAGGCCGCGAAGACGGTGCCGGCCAAGTTCCTCGGCGGCATCGAGCCGAAACTCGGCAACGAGCCGTACCGCCCCGTGCTCGCCAAGTGGATGGCGAACGAGCAGAACCCGTTCTTCTCGAAGGCGATCGTGAACCGCACGTGGGGCCAACTCTTCGGCACCGCGTTCATCAACCCGATCGACGACATGCACGACGGCAACCTCGCGTCGCACCCCGAACTGCTCGAAACGCTCGCCCGCAACTTCAACGGGAACGGCTTCGACCTCAAGAACCTCTATCGGTCCATCTGCAACTCGCGGACGTACCAACGTTCCAGCAAGCCGTTCAACGGGAACCACTCGGACGATCAACTGTTCAGCCACATGACGGTGAAAGTGCTCTCGCCCGAGCAACTCTTCGACAGCCTGGCGACGATCATCGGCGTGGAGAAGGCCGGCCCGAAGCCGAAGGGCGAGAACCCGAAGCGAGGCCCGGCCGGCTCCCGTGATCAGTTCGTGCAGTTCTTCCTGGCCGGGTCCGAATCCGCGAACGCCACCGAGTACGAAGCCGGTATCCCGCAGGCTCTTCGGCTGATGAACTCGAAAGTGATCAACAACCCGAACCTGCTTCGACAATTCGCCTCGACCGGGGACAAGCCCGAAGTCGTGTTCGAGAAGATCTACCTCGCGGCGTTGTCCCGCCGGCCGACCGCGGCCGAGATCGCCCGCCTGAACGACTACGTGGCCAAGGCCGCGACCAAACCCGAGGCCTACGCGGACATCCTCTGGGTGGTGATGAACAGCAGCGAATTCACGATGATCAAGTGACCTGAATGGGTCCGCTCGCTCCGAGAGCGGCACTGTTCCAGCAGCTTCGACGCCGACCAAAACAATCGCCGCACGCGGAGCGTGCGAACTACGGAGCCTTCCATGTTCACCGACAAGCTGGCCGAGAGCACTCGGCGCAAGTTCCTGCAACTGAGCGCGGCGGGCGTGGGCGCCGCCTCGGCGTCCGGCTGGCTCCAGGTTCTCGCGAGCCGGGCCGCCGCGGCCGCTCCCGCTCCGGCCGCAAAGGCCAAGTCCGTCATCCTGATGTGGATGGACGGCGGCCCCAGCCACAAGGACACCTTCGACCTCAAGCCCGGCAGCAAGGGCGCCGGCGAGTTCAAGCCCATCGCCACGGCCGCGAACGGCGTGCAGATCAGCGAGCACCTGCCGAACATCGCGAAGATCATGAACCACGGCGCGATCGTGCGAAGCATGAGCACGCCGGAGGGCGCCCACCCGCGAGCGAAGTACAACCTGCACACCGGGTACCGCGAGGGCCAGGGCGGGCTCGTCTATCCGTCCATCGGCGCCATCATGGCCTGCGAAACCGGCAAGCCGGACGCCTCCGTTCCCGCCTTCGTCTCCATCGGCAACCGCAGCTACGGCTCCGGTTTCCTCGGGCCCAAATACCAGCCGCTCCTCGTTCAGGACCCGGCTCGCGGCGTCGAAGACCTCAAGGCGATCGTCTCGGACAAGCAGTTCGAGAACCGCATCGGCTTGCTTCAGGACATGGAGAAGGCCTTCCAGGGCGAGTACCGCGCGGGCACGATCCTCGACCACAAGACGACCTACGAACGCGCCGTGAAGCTGATGCACGCGAAGGAAGGCAAGGCCTTCGACCTCGCGCTCGAACCCACCGCCAGCCGATCGAAGTACGGCACGGGCCGCTTCGCGGACGGCGTTCTCATGGCTCGCCGCCTCGTCGAAGTCGGAGTTCCGTTCGTCGAGGTCACACTCGGCGGCTGGGACACGCACCAGGACAACTTCTCCCGCGTGAAGACCCTCTCGGGCACCATCGACACGCCGATCGCGGCCCTCGTGAACGACCTGAAAGAACGCGGCCTGCTCGACTCCACGCTGGTAATCTGGATGGGCGAGTTCGGCCGCACGCCGAACATCAATCAGCGCGGAGCGAACCCCGGTCGCGACCACTACCCGCGGGCGTGGAGTCTCGCCATGTGGGGCGGCGGCATCAAGGGCGGCCGCGTCATCGGCAAGACGGACGCGGACGCCGCCGCCGTCGTCGACAACAAGGTCGGCACCCCGGACTTCCTCGCCACCGTGTGCGAACTGACCGGCATCGACCACCAGAAGAAGAACGAGACCGCGACCGGCCGCCCGGTCACCCTCGTCGAGAAGCCCAAGCCCTTCACGAACCTGCTCGTGGGTTGAACGACGAGTCGGTCGCCGACAATCGCCGCTCCGGTCGCCTTGCGACCGGAGTTTTTCATTCCCGCCACGCCGAGCCACACGCCTCCCGTCGAGCCAACCTCGTGGCGCGTGTCACATTCTGCTTGACCGGGTTCGGCGGCATGGTATAGCCCCCGGTTCGTGTATGGTTCCGTCGGCGCTGGGGGGTTGCCGCATGGACGCGGGTTCGCCTTCGATTCAGTCTCGTTCCGCGGCCGTGGGGCTGGCGTTCTTCGCGGCGTTGGTCGGCGGGCCGCTCGCCTTTTCGCTCGCGATCGCCCAGCAACCCGCCGCCGTCGGCCCCGTTGCGCCCGCGTCGTACTCCAAATCGGCCTACGGCCTTCGCGACACTCGCGACCCGCAGTGGTCCACCGATCCGAGCGATCCGTTCCCGATGCCGCCGGAGATGGCGGACGCGAAGCTGATGGAACAGACGCCCGGCCAGGCCCACGCCAAATCGCACGGCTGCATCGTCTGCCATCAGACGGTCGGCGATCCGCACGGGAAGAAGACGCTCCGCATCGGCTGCACCGATTGCCACGGCGGCGACGCGAACTGCGCCACGAAAGAGGGCGCCCACATCGCCCCCCGCAACCCGCAACTCTGGAAGTCGTCCGCAAATCCGGTTCGCTCGTATTCGCTGCTCAATCACGAGAGCCCGGAGTTCGTCCGCTTCGTGAATCCGGGTGATTTCCGCATCGCTCACATCAGTTGCGGCACGTCCGGCTGCCATCCGCGGGAAGTGCAGACGAACCGCAAGCAGATCATGAGCACGGGCTGCATGCTGTGGGGCGCCGCGGCTTACAACAACGGCACGCTTCCGGTGAAGAAGGCGGTGCTGGGCGAGGCGTACGGGATGAACGGGGCGCCGCTGCGGCTCAAGACGTGGCCGCCGCCCACGCAGGACGAGTTGGACAAGAAGGGCGTGGTGACGTACCTCGATCCGCTGCCGCGGTTCGAGGCCACGCAGCCGGGGAACCTGTTCCGCATCTTCGAGCCAGGCGGGCGATTCGTCCCCGAGATCGGCATCCCCGAGCGGATGGAAGAACCGGGGCGTCCGCGCCAGCGGCTCGGCGTCCGCGGGCTCGCCACGCAGAACCGCACCGATCCCGTCGTCGTGAGCGCGACCAAGACGCGACTCTTCGACCCGACGCTGAACTTCCTGGGCACGAACGACAACCCCGGCGACTATCGTTCGTCCGGCTGTTCGGCCTGCCACGTGGTCTACGCCAACGATCGTTCGCCGATCCACTCCGGCCCGTTCGCCATGTTCGGCAATCGCGGCACCAGCGCCTCGCTCGATCCGACCATTCCCAAGAACGAACCCGGCCATCCGATCGATCACAAGTTCACGAACGCGATCCCGGTGAGCCAGTGCATGGTGTGCCACGTGCATCCCGGCACCACCGTGATGAACAGCTACATCGGCTACATGTGGTACGACGAAGAGACCGAAGCCGAGTGGATGTACCCGAAGAAGCAGAAGAACCCGACCGCGGAGGAACTGATCCGCACGGCGCTGCGCAACCCGAACGAGTCCGCGGCCCGCGGGAATCTCGCGGATCCGAACTTCACGGCGAACCTCGTCGAGTTGAACCCGCACATGCGGCGGCAACAGTTCGGGGACTTCCACAGCCACGGCTGGGCCTTCCGCGCCGTGTTCAAGAAGGACCGCGCCGGGAACATGATCGACCACGCGGGGAACGACGTCGGCCCGCCCACGCCGCGGAAGCTGGCGAAGGGGATGGATTGGCCGAACGAGTCGCGGCACTTCCACCGCGACTACCGCTTCGACGATCCCGCCGCCGCCCGCCACGCCGAGAACAAACTCGACGCCGGCCGCGACGGCACCCCCGTTCACCTCATGGACATCCACATGGAGAAGGGGATGCACTGCGTGGACTGCCACTTCTCGCAGGACATGCACGGGAACAACCGCATCCATCAGGAAGTGCGGGCCGCGACCGAGATCCAGTGCATCGATTGCCACGGGACTTCGAGCAAGTTCGCGACGCTGAAGACGAGCGGCCCCGCGGCATACACCTCGGCGCCGGACGGCCAGGGCCGCAACCTTCTCGCGATGAAGACCCCCGAGAACGGCCCGCGATTCGAAGTGCAGGACGTCGGCGACGGGCGCATCCGCATCTTCCAGAATTCGATGGTCGAAAAGGGCCTCCGCTGGGAAGTGGTGCAGACGAAGGACACCATCACGAAGGGGAACGCACGGTACAACGAGAAGTCCGCATTGGCGAAGACCGTGCGGGTCGAGAACGGGCGGATGGTGTGGGGCGACCTGCCGAACATCGGCGACAATGGGTGCGCCCACCAGGACGAAAACATGAGTTGCATCGCGTGCCACTCGTCGTGGAACCCGAGTTGCTTCGGCTGCCACCTCCCGCAGAAGGCGAACGTGAAGAGTCCGAATCTCCACGCGGACGGCAACGTGAGCCGCAACCACACCGCCTACAACTTCCAGACGCTGCGGGACGACACGTACATGCTCGGTCGCGACGGCGACGTGACCGGGAACAAGATCAACCCGGCACGATCGAGCTGCGCCATCCACGTGGGCAGCTACAACGGGAACCGCGAGTCGATCTACGTTCAACAGCCGACGGTGAGCGCGGAAGGGTTCAGCGGCGTCGCGTTCAGCACGAACGTGCCCCATACCGTGCGCGGCCGCGGCGCCCGCGAAACCAAACAATGCACGGACTGCCACCTCTCCCAGAAGAACGACAACAACGCGTGGATGGGGCAACTCCTCATGCACGGCACCGGCTTCATGAACCTCATGGGCAAGTACGCCTACGTGGCCGCGGGTGAAGAGGGCCTCTTCGCCGTGAACGTGAGCGAGAGCACGGAACCGCAGGCCGTGTACGGATCGGACCTGCACCGCCACGCGTATCCGGACAACTTCAAGAAACACGCCGAGCACGGCGGGCTGCTCAAGAATTTCCGCGAGCACCCGGGCCGCGACATCTCGACCGGCCTCGGCCGGCCGTTCAAGAAATCCGAAGTGCTCCAGGTGCAGAACCGCGGCGAATACCTCTATGCCGCGTGCGGCGAGGCCGGCGTCCGCATCTTCGACATCGCCTTCGTGGACGACAAAGCCTTCTCCGAACCGATCACCACGGCCCCGGTCTCGCCCGCCGGCCAGAAGTTCTACCTGGAAACGAAGTACGCCACGTTCGTGTGCGCTCCCGTCACCGTGACCATGGACCCGGCGCGGACTCAGATACCCGCGAACAAGGAACAGAAGATCCACCCGCTCTTCAAGTACCTGTACATCTGCGACAAGCACGAAGGGCTGATCCTCACGAACGCGAACACCACGATCGACGGCAACCCGGTGAACAACTTCTTGAAGCGCGAGTTGTGCTTCAACCCGAACGGGCTGCTGAACGGCGCGAAGCACGCCACCGTGGTCGGGCATTACCTCTATGTGTCGTGCGACGCCGGGCTCGTGGTGCTGGACATCGACGACCCGCTGAAGCCGAACGTGACGAGCGTTCTCGCGGCCCCAAACATCAAGCTGCCGCGGTTCGTCGCCACGCAGTTCCGCTACGCGTACGTTTGCGACGACGAGGGCATCAAGGTGCTGGACATCACCGACCTCGCGAAGCCGGTGGCGAAGGCGATGATCCGCCTGCACGACGCCCACAGCATCTACCTGGCGCGCACGTACGCCTACGTGGCGGGCGGCCCGCGCGGGCTCGTGATCCTGGACATCACGAAGGCGGACGAGCCGAAGGTCGATCAGGTCTTCACCGGAAACGGCGCGATGAACGACGTTCACGACGTGAAACTCGGAATCGCGTACAACTCGCTGATGGCTTACGTGGCGGACGGCCACAACGGCCTGCGGGTGGTGCAACTCACCTCGCCCGAGACGCCGGGATACGAAGGGTTCAGCCCGAAGCCGACGCCGCGGCTCATCGCGACCTTCCGCCCCAAACACCACGCGAAGATTCTCTCCGTGGCCCGGGCGCTCGATCGCGACCGCGCCGTGGACGAAGACGGCAACCAGATCGGCGTCTTCGGCCGCATCGGCGCCCGCCCGCTCAACGGCCCCGAACAACGCCGCTTCTTCCTCCGCGACGGCCTCCCCTGGTTCGTCTCGGACGACCCGAACGACCCGATGTACAAACAGAAGTGACTGCGATGCCGCCAACAGAAGCTCGCTTCAAGGCTTGGCCTTCTTGAGCTTCTCCTGGCGGTATCTCTCGTCCTCGTCGGTCCAACGCTTGCCGCCAAGCGACTCGATGGTCAACTCCGTTTCGGCATCGAGGGGCGTCTCCCGAAAGCGGATCCGCAACGGACTATTGAAACCGAACTTTCCATTGACTTCGAGGGGGGCCTTGTTCGTCAGTTCTTTTAGCACGACGGTGGGATAGGCTAATGAAATGCCGGCGCCGTCCTTCGGCGTGTTATAGCGTCGATAAATGAGGAAGATTCGCTTCCGAACTTCGACTTGTTGAATCACGGCTCGTATTCGATCTTCTGGCGGTCGGCTTCTCCAAGGCTCGTCAAGCGTCACGGACGTCTCGGCCAAGATCGTTTCGTCTTTCTCATCATAGATCTCGAGAGACAAAGCGGGCGACTGATGCTTCTTGCCATTCGCCGTCAATTCCGCCACCATCGAATACACACCTCCGGCTCTGATGAACCGATGCCCGAAGGAGCCAAGCCAGTGGTCCGACGCCGTCATCTTTCCAGGAAGAAGCTTAAGCGGCTGAATGGCGGGATCGATGTATGGAGGGATTCCCATGATGCTCGTCCAAGCCAGGCGCCGCCCTTGCCCATCGAGTACGTCGATCGTCAAAGTGCCTTTCTTGCGAGCATGTTCAAAAGTGTCATGAAGAATCACCTGGTCGCTGAAATTCGAGAGACTGATCCCAAGTCGGAAGCTCGAAACGGCTTCACCCGCGATGAACGGCCTTGCCTGACTCAACCGGTGAAGCCGAAGGCCAACGCCATCCTTGTCCACCGGATGCGGCAGAAATGGCAGAACAAGGAAGAACGCGATCTCGACGATATATGGCATTGCCTCACCGCATAATGAGAGTGTTTAGCCGACGTTAACCGCCGATTCCTTCAGCGCCGGCAACCGAAAGGTGAACTTGAACCACAGGATAGAACAGCACTGACTCGAATTCGCGATTGCGGATCGTGGAGGTCACGAACATAAGGCATTTCAGATCGTTTAAACTGCCTGCGAAATCGGAGTGGGGGTTGGTTGTGTGCTCCACGTCATCGTAGCCGATTGCGCCCGCGGCATTCATCAGCTGGTGTGCGATCTCATGTGCCACGACACATGCGAATAGCTCATCGCGTTTCGGAAACACGTTTGCCGGGAACGCGCTTGAGATTTCAGACGTCGAGACGTCGAGTATGCTGCGCCGCGATTGATGAGAGGATAGCGGTTGTCGATGGAAAACGCCGGGGCGTCCCCTTGACCAGCAGACGCTTGAATCATGCCTTTGTCGACGAAGAGATGATGTACGAAATCACTCGTCAACGAGAGGTTCCTCGTGGTGTCCAATTTTAACAACAGCGCAGGGAAGGTATTGACATTCGCTTCGTTGATCAACTCACTCGGATCATAGTCGGGCGTTCGCCGAACTGTCAAGCGTGTGGATGTGGAACTTGCCGGATGCTCCGCCGGTTCCGGGGCGGCTCCAGGCTGCTGGAGGAATCCGGTCGTCAATCGCGACGATCGGGCTCCGTCGCCAGCCGAATTCACTTCTGAGGCTTGCTCGATTCACGCGAGGCCTCATTCGCCACGGAATACCGCACCTCGATTTTCAGCTCGTGGTCCGAAGCGGAGAGCTTTCCGCATTTTTCGGATTTTTCCTCCGCCGCGCGGAAATTCCGCGTTCTACGGTTCCAGCAGTTGTCGGAACGCGAAGAGCGGCACCACGAGGTACGGACATGACGATCACCCTCTTCATTCTCGCCGGGGCGGCGGTGTCCCTGACGGCTCTTTATGTGATGGCAACGCAAGCTGCGGTGCGGCCGGCCCTCGCCGGAAGCGATACCGTGGTCGGGCTTGCGGACCCTTCGGCCGAGACGCTCCGCTCCGATGCTCCCGCCCGCCCCCGCGCCGATTGGAGCCTCACGACCGTGAGTGACCTGACCGACGCCGAGGACCTGCTGGACAGCCTCGAATCGCACGGCGTCGAAGAACGAGAACTGGTCGTTCTCGGAAACAGCAGCTTCGCCGTCCGCTGGCGTTGAAGCCTCACTTCGCTTTCAGCACGGTATCGATGAGCTTGTACGCTTCCGCCCGGCTCTCGTTCGGGAAGTCGTGCTGACAATCCGGGTGCGTCACCTTCAACCGGTCTTCCCCGCCGAGCAACCGGAAGACTGGCTTCGCCGCGGCCACGATGCGGTCCACGCTGTCGTGCTTGAAGTTTGAATCCTTGAGCGGCGCGACGATGAAGACATGCCGCGGAGCGAGAGCGCCGATCATTTCGTGGAAGTCGAAGGGGATCTCCTTCAGCCGGCCCTTGTAGTTCCCGAGCTTGAGCATGTAGCGGGTCTGCACCCAGCCGCGCTCGGGCATCCAATTCTTTTCGTCCCCATTGTAGTAGTCGAGGTACGAGTCGAGTCCGCAACTCGAGACGACCACCTTCAACCGCGGCTCGAAGACGGCGGTGTATACCGAGTTGTGCCCGCCGAGCGAGTGGCCGATCGTGGCGAAGCCGTTCTTCGCGTCCACGAACGGGAGCGACTCGAGATAGTCCAGGCCGCGAATGTTGTCCCAGACGGCTTTCAGCGTGCCGCTCTCCCAGCCGAGCTTCTTCACGTCCGGCTGGTACTTCGCGAGCAAAGGGTAGTTCGGGGCGAAGGTGACATATCCGCGTTCGGCCAACTCCGAAGCGTACTGGCGGTTCTCCTTGCCTCCGAGGCCGACGACCACGCCATGACCCACGGCGTTGTCCGTGGGGTGAAGGCAGAGGACGGCGGGCGCCTTGGTTTTGCCGCCCAGCACGGCCTTGGGAATGCAAAGATACGCCGGCACCCGTGAGCCCGGCTCGGACTGATACGTGATCTTCCGCCGCACGTACGTTCCGCAGTCCACTTCCTCGTCCTGCTTCACGTCGAGGTCGACGCGCTTCTCGCGGCCGGGGAGTTTACCCATCACCTCTTCCATTCCTCGAACGATCTCGGCTCGGCGTTTGTCCCAGTCCGCGGCGGTGCGGACGGGGGCGGCCTGGCCGGTCGTATCGCGGTACAGCAGCAGATTCTCCCGCGGAAGGCGATCCGGAGCGGCGAGCAGAACGAACGCGAGGCAGGCGATCATGATTCACCCGGGTTGGAGGCGTTTGCGGCGTCGGAGCGTCGTTTACGGTAGCGGGCGTATGCCGACTCGTATTCTTTGGCCTTGTTCACCTGCGTCACGCCCATAAGAGCCACCACGACAACGAATACGCAGCCGAAGCAGAGGAACTCGCCGGGTGCGCCCATGCTCGCGGCGAAGCCGATCCACACGAGCACGAAGAGGCCGGCACCGATGGCCATGACGATGCCCATCGTCGCGTTCGGCTCGGTCTTCGTTCCGTTTTTGTGCGAGATCATGTAGCGGTCGCGTTCCTGCTCCCACTCGCGGTCGATCCGTTCGATCTCGTTCTGCAGGCGAATCTCGGCGAGCTGCTCGACGATGGCGTCGGTCTTCTTGTCGAGTTCTTCGAGGGCTTCGGTGTACGCGGCGGTCTCGGATCGTTTCACGGCGAGCCGGGCGCCGCACTGCACGCACGTGACGAATCGCGTCTCGGGGCCCACGTCGAGGGCCGCGCCGCAACCATTGCAATTGACGGGCACGAGTTCCATGGTCGGTGCTTCGCCGCGGGCCCATGAACATTTCACTGCTGGCCATTCTCGCAAATGAATCGCGCGCGGCGAGCCCATTCCCGATTCCGGAGCGCGAGCCGAACTCGCGGCCCGTCTTCGGTTAGCGACATTTGCCTCTCGCGGTTGACGGTTAGAGGTTTCTCGAATAATGGCATTGCCGCACGGGGCCTCGCTCCTAAAACCCGACAATGCGTTGAAAGGGTTCGCGCCACGGGATGGCGAGCCGAGTGACAACGGAGTGTCACCGTTCGGGAAGGTTCGATATGGAACATGCCCATTCTCCAGCGCCCGCCACGGCCGGTTACTCGGCCTCGGTCCGGGGTATCGCCGTGGCGTCCGTCGCCCTCGGCTTCTTCTCGATGATCGTGTTCTGGTGGAAGCCCTTCGGCGGGTTGCTCGCCATGGTCGGGCTCGCGCTCGGGCTGATCTCGCTGGCCATCGGCAATAAAGGCGGCCTCCGCGGCGAGAACTATGCGTTGATCGGCACGCTGTTGTGCAGCTTCAATCTGTCCGTGATCGCGGCGATTTACTTCGCCCTGAATTTCGTCCAGTGGGGGAATTTCCCCTTCTGACTTCCAGTCGGATGGGCGAGGAGTCCGCGGATGCCCCAGATATTCCCGAAAGGCGTGAACCCGCTTGGCCGCATGCTCGTGCTCGGCCTGCCGATGACGTTCGCGCTCACGTGCGTCGGCTTGGCGGCGTTCTACCGCTCGGGCTACGCCACCGGTCGCGAAGAGATCGTGCCGCAGCCGGTCGCGTTCTCGCATGCCCACCACGTCGGCCAGCTCGGCATCGATTGCCGCTACTGTCACACGTCGGTGGAGGAGTCGCACTTCGCCGGCATCCCGCCGACGAAAACGTGCATGAACTGCCACCAGCAGATGTGGACCAGCGCCGACATTCTCGAGCCGCTCCGCAAGAGCTACCGGGAAGACAAGCCCGTGGTCTGGAATCGCGTGCATAACGTGCCGCACTACGCCTACTTCAACCACTCGATTCACGTGGCGAAGGGCGTGGGCTGCCAAAGCTGCCACGGGCAGATCGACCAGATGAACCTCACCTTCCAAAGCAAGACGCTGCTGATGGAGTGGTGCATCGCCTGCCACCGGAACCCGCAGGAAAACCTGCGGCCGAAGTCCGAAGTCTTCAGCATGACGTGGGCTCCCGGCAAGCCGATCGATGGCCATGCCCAGAAGTGGAAGCGCGAAGACCTGCCGAACTGGGGCCAGGTGCAGGACAAGGACGGCAAGTGGGTCGATTCCAAATGGGTCGGCGAACTCGTGGGCAAGGAACGGCCCAAGACGCAGGCCGAGATCGGGAATCTGTTGAAGGAAGTTTACGGCGTGCGCGATCAGGCCACGCTCACCGGCTGCTCGATGTGCCACCGCTGATTGGACCGTTTGCGGTTTCACGACCGAACGCAGGGACAACGATGCCACCCGAAGCGAACGACGAACGGCTCGCCGATCCCCGCCTCTGGCAGGGGCTCGAAGAGTACATGGACAGCCCGGAGTTCCGGGAGTCCATGGAGAACGAATTCCCGGATGACGCCGCCGAGTGGACGGACCCGGTGAGCCGCCGGAATTTCATCAGCCTCATGGGGGCCTCACTGGCTCTCGCCGGCGCCGCGGGGTGTTCCCCGCGGCCGGCCCCGATGCGCAAGATCGTTCCCTACACCAACCAGCCCGAGCAGATCACTCCCGGCGTTCCCCTGTACTTCGCTTCCGCTTGCCCCATCGGCGGCTACGTGGACGGCGTCATTGTTCGCAGCAACGAAGGCCGCCCCACCAAGATCGAAGGCAATCCCGATCACCCGTCCAGCCTCGGCGGCAGCGGTGTCATTACTCAGGCCTCGATTCTCGACCTCTACGACCCGGATCGCTCGAAGGCGCCGACACGCGGCGGCTCGCCCGTCACTTACGAAGAGACCATCGCCGCGCTTCGCAAGGAACTCGACCGCATCCGCAAGGCCGGGGACAAAGGCAAGAAGTTCCGCCTGCTCAGCGGGACCGTCACCTCGCCGACTCTCGCCGCGAAGATCAACGAACTCCTCGGCGAATTCTCCGAGGCCAAGTGGGCCCAGCACGAGCCGTGCGGACAGGACGCCGTCGCCGCAGGCACGAAGAAAGCGTTCGGCCGCGAGTTGAACGTGGTGTACGACTTCGCGAAGGCCGATGTCGTGCTGTCGCTCGATTCGGACTTCTTGGGGAGCGGCCCCGGTCACGTTCGCTACAGCCGCGACTTCGCCACCCGTCGCCGCATCCGCGACAAGATCCCGGCCGGTCAGGAGAATCAGTACGTCGCCGTGAAGGCGGATCCGAAGAACGACAAGATTCGGACCATGAGCCGGCTCTACGTCGTCGAAGCGATGCCGACCGTCACCGGTTCCGTCGCGGATCACCGGCTGGCCGTGCCGGCAAGCCAAGTGGACGCCTTCGCCCGTGCCTTGGCCGCGAAGCTCGGAGTCGCCGGAGTTTCGGGCACCGGGTCGCTCCCGCCGGACGCCGCGAAGTGGATCGAGCCGCTCGCGAACGACCTGAATCTGAACAAGAAGAAGTGCATCGTCGTGGCCGGCGACTGCCAGCCGCCGCAAGTTCACGCGTTGGCTCATGCCATCAACGTGAAGCTCGAGAACATCGGCAGCACGGTCGCGGTGACGGAGCCGGTCGAAGTGAAGCCCGCGGGCAAGGTCATCGATCTCGCCGCGCTGGTGAAGGAGATGGCCGCCAAGCAGGTGGACACGCTGTTCATCCTCGGCGGCACGAACCCGGCCTACACCGCCCCCGCGGACGTGGACTTCGTCTCCGCGGTCAAGAACGTCGGCTTCCGATTCCACCTCGGCTCGCATCAGGACGAGACGGCCGCGACGTGCGAATGGCACATCAATGAAGCCCACTTCCTCGAAGCATGGGGCGACGGTCGCGGGCATGACGGCACAGTCGGGCTTCAACAGCCGCTCATCGCTCCGCTCTACGCCAGCAAATCCGCGTTGGAGGTCCTTGCGGACCTGAATCCGAGTTCACCGCTTCGCGATGGGCTCGGCATTGTTCGCGCCACGTGGAAGAAGTGGTTCGCGGACTCGAAGCAAACCGGCGATTTCGAGCCGTTCTGGCAGGAAGCGGTTCGCTCGGGCACAGTCAAGGGCACCGCGGCGCCGGCGGCCAAAGCGACCCTCGCGGGCAACCTCGATCTCGGAGTGCCGAGCGCGGCGCCGAGCGGCGAAGAGTTCGAGATCAACTTCCGCCCGGACGCGGCTCTCCACGACGGCCGCTACGCGAACAACGGCTGGCTCCAGGAACTGCCGCGGCCGGTCACCCGCGTGACGTGGGACAATGCCGCGTACGTGAGCCTCGCGACGTTCAAGCGACTTCAAGGCGAGAAGTTCCCCCGCTGGATGACCGGCGAGCGTGGCCGCATGGAAGTCTCGGTTCTCGAACTGGACTACAAGGGCAAGAAGATCAAGCTGCCGGTGTGGCCGCTGCCCGGCCACCCGGACAATGCCGTCACGGTGCATCTCGGCTTCGGCCGCGAGCGGGCCGGTCGGGTCGGCAATCAGGACAACACGCTCACCAACAAGACGGTCATCGGCGTGACGCCCGACGTGCTGAACGCCGAGGGCAAGCCGGTTCGCGGATCGAACGCGTACTTGCTTCGCACCAGCGACGCACTGTGGTTCGGTCCCGGCCTTCGCGTGAAGAACACCGGCGAGAACTACTTCCTCGCGTGCCTCCAGGCCCACTGGAGCATGGTGCAGAAGGATCCGCTGAACGGGCACATCATCAAGCGCGATCCCGTGCGGCATGGAACGGTCTCGGACTACGAGAAGAACGCGTGGTTCGCGAAGATCACGCCCGTCGCCGCCGGCGAGACCGCGGGCATCAGCAACAACATTCCCGGCCCCGCGGGCAAGCCGGACAAGGGCTCCGGCGCTCAGGGCAACCGCGGCATGGAGTACGGCCCGGGTCACGATCATCACCATGAAGGCGATGGCCACGAGCACGCGGGGCACGACACCCGCATCTTCCCGCTCACGATGTACAACCCGAACGACGCGCTCTACCCCGGGCTCAAGCCGGAGCAACAACGCCGTTGGGGCATGACGTTCGACCTCTCCGCCTGCACGGGCTGCAGCGCGTGCATGATCGCGTGCCAGAGCGAGAACAACATTCCGGTCGTCGGCAAGCGTGAGGTCACTCGCGGCCACGACATGTTCTGGCTCCGCATCGACCGCTACTACGCGGGCACGCAGGACGACCCGAACGGCAACGCGATCTACCACCAGCCGGTGCCTTGCCAGCAGTGCGAGAAGGCCCCGTGCGAGATCGTCTGCCCCGTGGGCGCCACGGCCCACACGTCCGACGGGCTCAACGACATGGCGTACAATCGCTGCGTCGGCACGCGGTACTGCTCGAACAACTGCCCGTACAAGGTGCGACGCTTCAACTTCCTCACGTTCCAGGACTGGACGACGGACAGCCTGAAGCTCGGTCGGAACCCCGATGTGAGCGTCCGCAGCCGCGGCGTGATGGAGAAGTGCACCTACTGCGTGCAGCGGATCCGGTACGCCGAAATCGCGGCCGAGCGCGAGGCACGGACGATCAAGGACGGCGAGATTCGGACCGCGTGCCAGGCGGCGTGCCCCTCGGGCGCCATCAGCTTCGGCGATTTGAACGACCCGAACGGCGTGGTCGGCAAGTGGAAGGCCGAGCCCGCCAACTACGGCCTGCTGGCTGAATTGAACACGATGCCGCGAACTTCGTATTTGGCTTCGATTCGGAACCCGAACCCGGAACTGAAGCAGAGCTAATCACAGAGGCACAGAGTCACAGAGGAATACAGAAGAGCCCGAGCTTGATCTGAAGAGGATTTTCTTTCTCGGTGTCTCCGTGCCTCAGTGGTTAGTCCGAGGACCTGAAAGTGACGACTGCGGAACAACCTGCCACCGGAGCGCCTTACCGGCCCGCGAGCGACTTGCCGCTCGAGCCGGAAATGCACCCGCTCGTCCAGAACAAGCACGACCTCACGTCCGTGGGCAACGCCATCGGATCGGTCGTGTTTCGGGATTCCCATCCAAAGGGATGGTGGTTCGGATTTCTCGCCGGGTTCGCCCTGCTGCAGATCCTCGCGGTCTCGGTCTGCTACCTGTTCTACATGGGCGTGGGCATCTGGGGCATCAACGTCCCGGTGGCCTGGGGCTTCGCGATCATCAACTTCGTGTGGTGGATCGGCATCGGCCACGCCGGCACGCTGATCTCCGCGATTCTCCTGCTGCTGCACCAGAAGTGGCGAACGTCGATCAACCGGTTCTCGGAAGCGATGACGATTTTCGCGGTCATGTGCGCGGGCCTGTTCCCGCTGCTGCACATGGGCCGCCCGTGGTTCTTCTACTGGCTCTACCCGTTCCCGAACGTCGCGGGCGTGTACCCCCAGTTCCGCAGCCCGCTCACATGGGACGTGTTCGCGGTCACCACGTATTTCACCGTCTCGCTCGTCTTCTGGTACATCGGGCTCATCCCGGACCTCGCGGCCCTTCGCGATCAGGCGAAGAAGAAGTGGCAGCAGGTCGCTTACGGCATCCTGGCTCTCGGCTGGCGCGGCTCGGCGATCCACTGGCGCCGGTATGAGAAGGTCTACTTGATGCTCGGCGGTCTGAGCACGCCGCTCGTGCTCTCGGTGCACACGGTCGTGTCCTTCGACTTCGCCGTGTCCATCGTGCCGTTGTGGCACGCCACGATCTTCCCCCCGTTCTTCGTGGCCGGGGCCATTTACTCCGGCTTCGCCATGGTGGTCGCCCTCGCGATCCCCATTCGGAAGTGGTATGGGCTGGAAGACTTCTTCACCGACCATCACTTGGACATCTGCGGCAAGGTCATGCTCGCCACCGGATTCCTCGTGACTTACGGGTATTTCTCGGAACTCTGGATGGCGTGGTACAGCCACTCGCTTTACGAGTGGGGCACGACGATCGAGCGCGTGTTCGGCCCCTACGGGTGGTCGTACTGGTGCCTCATCTTCTTCAACTGCGTGTTCCCGCTCACGGTGCTGTGGTCGAAGAAGGTGCGACGGAGCATGTTCTGGCTGGAGATGTGCTGCATCTCCGCCCTCATCGGCATGTGGTTCGAACGGTACGTGATCGTGGTGACCCTCACCCGCGACCAAGTGCCAAGTTCGTGGGGCCGGTACGCTCCCACGATCTGGGACTACGCGACGATGGTCGGGTCGCTGGGCTTGTTCTTCTTCCTGTTCTTCCTGTTCATCCGGTACTTGCCGATGATCTCGATTACGGAAATGCGGGAACTGTTGCCGAAGAAGCAGGGCGGCGGCGGCGGTCACTCGATCATGGAGAACGCCCCATGAGCCACGGCCACGACGAAAATCCGGACGAACCGAAGCTGTACGGCGTCATTGCGTCGTTCCTCACGGCGGACGAGTTGATCGCCGCCACGTGGAAGGCCGCGGGCGAAGGCTACACGCTGATGGACACTCACACGCCGTACCCCGTCGGCGAGACGGCTGACGCGTTGAAGTTCCCCAAGTCCGAAATGGGGACCGTGATGTTCATCGGCGGCCTCACCGGCGCCATCAGCGGCTTCCTCATGCAGTACTGGGACAACGCGTACGGCTACTCGCTGAACATCGGCGGCCGCCCGTACCTCAGTTGGCCGAGCTTCATCCCGATCACGTTCGAGATGATGGTGCTCACGGCCGCGCTCTCGGGCCTCTTCGGGCTCATGGCCCTTTGCGGCCTCCCGCAACTGAACCACCCGCTGTTCAACAGCCTGACCTTCGACCGGTTCAGCAACGACCGCTTCATCCTCAGCATCGAGGCGGCGGACCCCAAGTTCGATCGAGCCGGAACCATGGCCTTCCTCCAGACCCTGAACGCCGAGACGGTCGAGGAGGTGTTCGGATGAAACGGACAATCCTGATCCCGGTGATCGCGATCGCATTGGCCTCGGGCTGCCAGCAGAAGATGGCCCAACAGCCGTACTACAAGCCGCTCGAAGAGTCCGACTTCTTCGAGGACGGTCGTTCGGCGCGGCCGCTCGAGCGCGGCGTCGTTCACCGCGGCCAGCATCTGGACTCCGATCCGCTCGTCACCGGCCTCACCCAGGCCGAGTGGAAGCGCTTCTGGAATCGCGAGACGGCGAAGGTCGATGTCGCCTCCGCGACGGCTCCCGAGGATCGCGAGAAGGCCATCGGCGCTCCGCGGTTCGATCCGCGAAACAAGGACGCGGCACAGATTTACGCCACCGAGTTCCCCTTCGCCATCACGGAGCGGGACCTGAGCGTCGGCGGCGAACGATACACGACGTACTGTGCGGTGTGCCACGGGCCGCTCGGCAACGGCAAAGGGAAGATCTGGGAGCGCGGGTTCCTGAAGCCGACCTCGTACCACACGGAGAAGGTGGAGGCCGAGGAGCCGGCCGAGACGGCGCAGATCCCGCTCGGGTTCTCCCGTGGTTATTGGAAGTGGGATATCCGCATCCCGATCCGCGAGGTGCCGATCGGGTACATCTTCGAAGTGATCACCAAGGGCTACGGGGCGATGCCGGACCACGCGTCGCAGATCAAGCCCGACGACCGCTGGCGGATCGTCGCCTACGTGCGGGCGCTGCAGTTCAGCCGCCGGGCGGATGCGGCGAATCCGGAAGTCAAGAAGCTGCTGGAGTCGGCGGGGGGTAGCCACAAGTGAACACCGAGACGCCCGCAACGAACGACGCGTCGAAGCCGGACACCATCGATTGGTCCGGCCCGCAGAAACTCGCGCTCGGCGCGGCCGTGGGCGGCTTCGCCCTGTACCTCATCGTCGGCCTCATCAACTTGGGCGTCGATTCGCACCACGGCAAGACTTCGCTCGTCTCCGCGCTGCTGACCGGCTGGCTGTATTGGGTCTGCATCCCGATCGGCGCCACCGCGATGCTCATGATCCACTACCTCGTGAAGACGTCGTGGGGCGTGCTGCTGAAGCGGTTCCTCGAAGCCTGCACGCGGACGTTCCCGCTGATGGTCGCGCTCTTCGTGCCGATCGCCGGCGGGGCTCTGCTTCTCGGCGACCACTCGCCGTACTGGTGGGTCGATGCGGAGCATCACGAGGTGAAGGAAGCCCCGAAGGCGGAGGCGCCCAAGGGAGACACCGCCCTCGAGGCCCACGCGGACAAGCTGAATGAACGCCGCAAGGCGTCCGACGACGCGGTCAAGAAGATCGTGGAAGAGGAACGCGAGGATCATGCGAAGGGGAACTTCAGCTTCCTCTCCAAGCCCGCGTTTATCGTCTGCTCGCTCCTCTACTTCGCGATCTGGGGCGCACTGGCGTACTTCCTCAACAAATGGGGCCAGGACATTCAGGACGACCACTCGAAAGTCGAGAGCAGCCTCGAGAAACTGAAGAACATCAGCGGGCCGGGGCTGATTCTGCACGCGATCGTGATCACGGCGGCGGCCAGCCACTGGATCATGTCGCTGCAGGAAGGCTGGGCCTCGACGATGTTCCCCGTGATCATGAACATCAACGCGTTCCTGACCACGCTCTCGTTCTGCGTGATGTGCTTCCTGTTCCTGCGGGACAAGTCGCCGTTCAAGGAAGTGATGCGGCCGAAGTTCCAGTTGGACATGGGCAGCCTCATGCTCGCGTTCACCCTGTTCTGGACGTACACCTCGTTCTCCCAGATGATGCTGATCTGGATCGGCAACCTGCCGGAAGAGATCCCGTTCTACCTGAAGCGGTCCGGCAAGGACGGCTGGTGGTGGGTGTCCGCGGCGCTGATCGTGTTCCACTTCGCGTGCCCGTTCATCCTGCTGCTGTTCCGCGACATCAAGTTGCACCCGGTGCGGCTGCGGATCATGGCGATTTATCTGATGGTGTTCTGCGCCGTGGACGTGGTGTGGTGGGTCGAGCCGACTCTGCCGCACGACCACTCGCTGTACATCCTGATGGACGTGGGCGCCATCGTCGGCGTGGGCGGGCTGTTCGGGTGGATGTTCCTTTCGCACCTGAAGAAGCGGCCGCTGCTGCCGACGAACGAGTTGTACCAGTTGCCGGAGGGTCACCAGCATGAGCACCACTGATCACGGGCATGGGGACGAACCCGCGCTCGGCGCAGTGAACCCCGATGCGCTCAAGGCCGGGCACGAGCCGGACAACAACTTCGCGGTGAAGCCCATCCTGGGCGTCCCGCTGGCGGTTGTCGTCACCTTCGTGATCGCGTTCACGGTGGCGGCCGGTTGCTTCGCGTATTTCCGCAAGACGGCGACCGATCCGTACGCCCACCCGGAGGCGGTCGCGAAGAACGCCCGCCCCCTGAACGATCGGCTGTCCGCGATCGATCGCGCCGGGTTGGCCGAGAACAAACTTCGCGAAGTGGATCAACCGCGGCTCGAACCGCTGAAGCGGATGGAAGCGGACGGCCTGTACTGGGCTCGTGTGCCGATGCCGAGCGGGAACTCGCCCGAGATCCACCCTGAAGAGATCCGCCCGGACCGCGTCGCGGAACTGCAGACGAAGGGCTACACGGACAAGGAACACAAGTTCGCGAAGATCCCGATCGGGGACGCGATGCGGATCGCGGTTGCGGACAAGACGCTGTTCCCGGTTCGAAAGGACGGCTCGAAGCCGACTCCGACCGCCGACAAGCCGAGTTCGTCGAACGGCGGCGCAGGCGTTCCACCCGCATTGCCCAAGTGAGCGAACCCGCAAGCGGCTTCGTTCGTCACGCGACGTAGGAGTGAATCTTTGGTTCGGTTCCTGCCAGCCCTGGTTTTCGTGCTCGCCGCGGCGGTACCGGCGGTGGCGCGCGAGGACATGCCCAAGAAGGGCGAGGCACGGCGATTCGCGAACCCGGACGTCAAGATCGAGGAGAAACTCGACCAGCAGGTCCCGCTCGACTTGGTCTTCCGCGACGAGGACGGGAACGACATCACCATCGGGGAGTGCGTCGGGGGCAAGCCGACAATCCTCGTTCTCGCGTACTACCGCTGTCCGATGAACTGCACGGACGTGTTGAACGGCCTGCTCGACGCGATGAACGACAGCGGCATGAAGGACTTCAGCGCCGGGAAGCAGTTCAACGTTCTGACGGTGAGTTTCGACGACCGCGAGCAACCGGGCCTCGCGAAAGACAAGCAGAAGTGGTACCTCGACCACTACCGATGGGCCGGCGACCGAAAGGGCTGGCGATTCCTGACGGGCAAGAAGGAGCCGATCAAACGGCTGACGGACGCAGTCGGATACCGGTACGTGTACGACAAGGTGTACAAGGAATTCGACCACCTGAGCGGCATCATCGTGCTCCGTCCGGATGGCCGCGTGTTCCGTTACTTTTACGGCATCGGCTTCAACGACGAACGCGAGATCAAGTACCAGACCGGCGAGAGCTTCAAGATCGGGAAGACGACGTTGAAGCTCAGCCTCGTGGAAGCGTCGGACGGGCAGGTCGGCAGCTTCTTGGACAAGCTGGCTCTGCGGTGCTACCGCTTCGATCACTTGGATCAGAACTACGGGATGAACGTGCTGCTCGCGGTGCGGGTCGGCGGCGTGCTCACCGTGCTGGGATTGTGTTTCGGCGTGGGATATCTCGTGCGGCGGGAGCGGCGCAAGCCGGCCGTCGACCCCGCGGCGGACGCGACGAATCGGACGGAGGTGGTGTCGTGACGGAACTTCCCGGGTTGGCGGATCGCGCCTCGGTCGTCGCCGACCGATTCGAGCCGCTCTTCTGGTACATCGTGGCGTGTACGTCGATCGGCACGCTGATCGTCTGCGTCGGGCTCGTGGCGTTCTGCACGATGTACCGGCGGAAGCGAGGCGACACGATCTCGACGCCGCGGATCCTCGGTTCGCACAAACTCGAACTGTTCTGGACCGTGATTCCGCTGATCATCTTCCTCACGTTCTTCGTGTGGGGCATGTGGGTGTATGACGGCGCCGTGCATCCCCCGGCGGACGCCCCCGAGATCAAGGTCATCGGCAAGCAGTGGATGTGGAAGATCCAGTATCCGAGCGGGCAGCGCGTCATCGTCGGAGGCAACACCGACGTCATGACCGACGAGGAACGCAATCTCGTGGGTGCCTTCGTTCTCCCGATCGACAAGCCCGTGAAGGTCACCTTCATCAGTGAAGACGTGATCCACGACTTCGGCATCCCCGCCTTCCGCCAGAAGATCGACGTGATCCCCGGTCGGTATGTCAGCACGTGGTACCACCCGAACAAGATCGGCGAGTACCACCTGTTCTGCGACCAGTACTGCGGCAACCTGCACTCGCGAATGGTCGGCAAGGTGAAGGTCGTGTCGCAGGACGACTTCGACGCGTTCCTCCGCGAGAAGGCGGACGGTTCCCTGGCGTGGGAAGGCCAGCAGATCTTCCGCAAGCTTCAGTGCAACTCGTGCCATACGCCCAACGCGCAGTCCGGGGCCAAGGTTCACCCGCGTGCCCCGAGCCTCGAAGGGCTCTGGGGTCGGGACGTGCCGCTGAAGGGCGGCGGGACCGCTGAAGTGACCGAGCAGTACATTCGCGAGTCGATCGTGAACCCGCGGGCGAAAGTGGTCGAGGGCTGGGAACCGATCATGCCGGGGAACTACGAGAGCCAAGTGAGCGAAGACGACCTGACGAAGGTGATCGCGTATATCCGGTCGCTGAAGTCCGGGAAGCAGATTCCGAACAACGAGAAGTTCCCGCCTCCGGATGGAGCCCCGCGGGACATGAAGACGCCGGCCGGTTCGACCGGGGGAAGCAAGCCATGAGTACCGCATACGCCGAACCCCAGACGATCGCCCCTGTTCCTCCGGAACCGGAAGCTCCGCCGCGCAACTACCTGAACAACGGGTATGGAATCCTCTCGTGGCTCCTCACGGTGGACCACAAGCGGATCGGCATCCTGTACCTCGTGTCGCTCACCGCGTTCTTCACGGTCGGCGGCATCGCGGCCGGGTTGGTGCGGCTGAACCTGCTCTCGCCGGACGGCGCGATCCTCACCGAGGATCAATACAACCGCATGTTCACCGCGCACGGCGTGGTGATGCTCTTCCTCTTCCTCATTCCGTCCATCCCGGCGGTGATGGGGAACTTCTTCATCCCGATGATGATCGGGGCGAAGGATCTCGCGTTCCCGAAGCTGAATCTGGCGTCGTGGTACGTGTTCATGATCGGGGCGGGGTTCATGGTGTGGGCCGTGCTCGCGGGCGGCATCGACACCGGATGGACGCTGTATCCGCCGTATAGCTCGCGGTTCTCGCACACGAACGTGACGCCGGGCGCCTTCGGCGCGTTCATCACCGGGTTCAGCTCGATCATGACCGGGCTGAACATCATGGCCACCATCCACAAGATGCGGGCGCCGGGAATGACGTGGGGCCGGATGCCGCTCTTCTGCTGGGCGCTGTACGCCACGAGCTTTATTCAGTTGCTCGGCACGCCGGTGGTCGCGATCACGCTCGTGCTGCTGATGGTGGAACGAGTCGCGGGGGTCGGCGTGTTCGATCCCGCGATGGGCGGCGACCCGCTGCTGTTCCAACACCTGTTCTGGTTCTATTCGCACCCGGCCGTGTACATCATGATCGTGCCCGGGATGGGCGTGATCTCGGAAATCATCACGTGCTTCAGCCGCAAGAACATCTTCGGCTACAAAGCCGTGGCGTGGTCGAGCGTCGGCATCGCGGTGGTCGGGTTTCTGGTGTGGAGCCACCACATGTTCGTGGCCGGCATCAGTTACTACTCGGCGCTGCTCTTCAGCTTCCTCACGATGCTGGTGGCGGTGCCGAGCGCCATCAAGGTGTTCAACTGGACGGCGACGCTGTACCGCGGGTCGATCACGTTCCAGGCGCCGATGCTGTTCACGCTCGCGTTCCTGGTGCTCTTCACCGTCGGCGGCGTGACCGGGCTGTTCCTCGCGACCTTGGGCACGGACATCCACCTGCACGACACGTACTTCGTGGTCGCTCACTTCCACTTCGTGATGGTGGGCGGCATGGTGCTGGCGTACATGGCGGCCATCCACTTCTGGTGGCCGAAGATGACGGGCCGGATGTACTCGGACTTCTGGAGCCGGGCGAGCGCGACGGTCATCTTCGTCGGGTTCTTCCTGACATTCGTTCCGCAGTTCGTGCTGGGATACCACGGGATGCCGCGGCGGTATCCGAACTACCCGGCGGAGTTTCAGGTTTACAACATCTTGAGCACGGCCGGGGCGAGCATCCTCGGGCTCGGGTATCTGATGCCGGGGATCTATCTCACGCTCTCGCTGTTCTTCGGCGAGAAGGCGCCGGCGAACCCGTGGAGCGCGACCGGGCTGGAGTGGGCGAGCCCGAGCCCGCCTCACGTGTTCAACTTCGAGTTCGTGCCCGTGGTGAAGTGCGGGCCATACGAGTATTCGCTGAACGTGGACCAACTGGGCCGCACCCTGCCGGAGCCCCCCGGGCCGATGGCGCCGAACACGCTGAAGGAGACCAACGGTGTCGGCTAGCACGCATTCTTCGGTGCTGAAGCACCACTTCGACAACCTGGAACAGCAACACTCCGCCGAGAAGCTCGGCATGTGGATGTTCCTGGTCACGGAGGTTCTGTTTTTCAGCGGGCTGTTCGTGGCCTACACCGTGTACCGCCACTTCTACCCGGCGGAGTTCGCGTTCGCGAGTTCACACCTCGTGCTGTGGATCGCGGGCGTGAACACGGCGCTTCTGATCACGAGCAGCCTCACGATGACGCTCGCGATTCGCGCGGCCCAGCTCGGAAAGCGTTCGGACCTCATGCGATGGCTCGTGGTCTCGTTCGCGCTCGGCGCCGGGTTCATGGGCTTCAAGGCGTTCGAGTACTACACGGACATCCACGAGCAATTCGTGCCTGGCTCGATGTTCCAGACGGAATACGCCCGAGCGGTCGAGCACGTGGCTCACCACTCCGCGGCCGCCGGCGATCACGGCGGCATTCAGCACTGGGCGATCGAACTCGCCGAGAACAACAAGGGGAAGGACCCGAACTCCGAAGGGTACATCTTCCCGGAGCGCGTGCAGTTGTTCCTGTGCTTCTACTACATCATGACGGGGATCCACGGGATCCACATCATCGCCGGGCTCGGCTGCATCGTTTGGCTGATGCTCCTGACGAAGTGCGACAAGATCCCGCCGCAACGCTACGCCACGGTCGAGATCGTCAGCCTGTACTGGCACTTGGTGGACATGATCTGGTTGTTCCTCATGCCGCTCCTGTATCTCGTCGGCACCGGGGTGAAAGGACACTGATGGACGCGCACGATCACAAGATCGAAGATCCGCCGACGCTGCACGACGTGGACAACCCGGCGAAGGTGTTCACCGTGTACCTCGTGGTGCTGGGGCTCGCGCTGGCGAACATCTTCCTGTTCAAGGCCGGGCTCGGACCGATCACGCTCCCCGTGCAAATGGGCATCGCGACCGTGCAGGCCGCGCTCGTGGCGTGGTACTGGATGCACCTTCGCCGCAAGGACACGATCATCACGCTGACGGCCGTGACCTCGCTGTTCTTCGTGTTCATCTTTTACGTGCTGGTGCTCTCCGACGTTCTGACCCGTACCGGCGGCGGATTGTAGTCGAGCCGGCCGCGGCAGCGGCCGGAGTTCTCCGATGTTCGCGGCAATACGAATCCGATGGGGACGGATCCCGAGCGCGGCCCTCGCCGCGCTCGCGTTCGTTCTGGCGGGGTGCGGCGAGCAGCCGGGCTACCCGCCGGACCTCGAGTATCCCGCGCGGTCCGATCGCCTGGTGCTTCGCGTACCCACCGCACAACCCGCCGGCCCCAACGAAGCGGGCAAGCTCGACGCCGAACTCGCCGCCCTCGATTCCCTCGGCGGCCTGACCCGCGATCCACGCGCCCTTCCGCAATCGACCCGCGATCAGGTGGGCGGCCTGCTCGCGGATCTCTTTGGTTCGCCCGCCGCTCCCGAAGTGAAGGACGCTCCCGGCTTCGGCCGTGACACGCTCGCCGAAGGAAGCCGTCTGTATCGCCGACACTGCCTGCAGTGCCACGGGCTCACGGGCGACGGTCGCGGGCCGACCGGTCAGTGGATCGACCCGCACCCGCGGGACTTCCGCCGCGGCGCGTTCAAGTTCACCACGACCGGCGACGGCGGCAAGCCCCGCACCGCGGACTTGGCCCGAACACTGCGAGAAGGAGTGAAGGGAACCGGCATGCCGGCGTTCGGCCTGCTCCCCGAAGCGGATCGAGAGAAGCTCGTGGCATACGTGAAGTTCCTCAGCCTCCGCGGGCAGACGGAGTTCGCCGCCCTTCGAGACGCCTTCGAGGACGAGGAATTCGATCGCGGGCGCGTCGCTCGTTTCATCGGCGAGTGGGCGAAGGCCGAGACGACGCCGACAATCGCGGCGCGGCCCGCCCCTGACGACGGGACGAAGCAGAGCCCCGACCACCTGGCGGCGGTGAAACGCGGGTACGAGTTATTCACCGCGAAGGGAACGACCGATTGCCTGACGTGCCACGACGACTTCGGCCGACGCACGACCTGGCGCTACGACGTGTGGGGCACCGTGGTGCGGCCCGCGGACCTGACCGCCGGCGGGTTCAAGGGGGGCGATCGACCCGAGCAGTTGTTCCACCGCATCAAGGACGGCATCCAGCCCTCCGGCATGCCGGCGCATCCCTCGCTGAAGGACGACCAGGTCTGGGATCTGGTGTGGTTCGTCCGCGCGGCGCCGTTCCCGCGTGAACTGCCGGACGATGTGAGGATGAAGGTCTATCCCTGACGTGTTTCGATTTGGATGTTCGATTGAACGCGACTTTGCTCCAATCCGATCGACCCGTGCCGCGGTGGCTCCATGCTTGGGCCGTCGCGACGGTCCTCGTCACGCTCGGGCTGCTGATCCTCGGGCAGTTCGTGACCAGCTTCCGCGCCGGGATGGCCGATCCGGTGTGGCCCACGGAGCCGTGGTACCTCGCGGACAACTACAAGCTCGATCTCGGCTATCTGATCGAACACACGCACCGCATCGCCGGGTTCCTGGTCGGCGGGTTCGTCAGCGTGCTGGCGTTGGGTATCGTGGCGACGGAGCCTCGCAAGGTCGCCCGAAGCATGAGCATCGTGCTGCTGCTCGCCTTGCTTGCGTTCTTCGGCCAGTTTCACCGGGAACTCATCGCCCAGCGAGATCCCGCCGTCGTGGTGAAGTTGCCGACCACGGCCCTCGGCGCGATGCTCGCCTCCCTCCTCGGGGTGGTCGGCGTTCTCCTGACGGGCTGGAACCAACGTGCCTCAGGGCTCCGAGCGCTCGGTGTGGTCACGCTCGTCGCCGTGATGATTCAGGGGCTGCTCGGCGGGTTCCGCGTGCGATTGGACGCGCTGTTCGGCCCCGAACTCGCCCCGATCCATGGCATCTTCGCCCAAATCGTGTTCTGCTTGCTGGTGTCGTTGGCGAGCCTCACCGCACGACCTTCGGGCGCGGCCGTGGCGGAAGGCCCGCGCCGCATCCTGAGTCGCGTTTCGTTTCTCCTCGTGGCCACGCTTCTCGTACAACTTCTTTGGGGAGCGCTCGTTCGCCATCGGCCCGATTCGCTGAACCAACGGCTGCATTTGCTCACGGCGTTCGTCGCCGTCGGGCTCGGCGTCTGGCTGATCCGGGCCGGGTTGCAACTCGCGAAGCCCCGGGTGAAGGTCGTGGCCCACGTGCTGAGTGCCCTCTTGCTGGTGCAGGTCGCGCTGGGTGTCGAGGCGTGGATGGGGAAGTTCGGTGAAGAGGCCCGCGCGGGGCGAAGCCTGAACGCCTATCTGCCCGAGGCCGAAGCCGTGAGCGTGAAGCAGGCCGGCATCCGCACCGCCCATACCCTCGTCGGCACCGGCGTGCTCGCCACCACGGTCGTGTTCTGGCTTCGCGTGCGTCGGAAGGCGACGCCGCAGGGATACCAGTTGGAGCAGCCATGAGGAAGACGGTGATCGCGGTCGAGCCCGAAGTGGCCCCGTTGGCGGGGTTCGAGGGTCTCGCGCGGGACGAGATCGCTCCCGCGGTTCGCTCCACGCGCTTCGCCGATTACCTGGAACTGACCAAGCCTCGCATCGCGGTCATGGCGTTGTTCACGGTGGGCGTGGGCTACGTTCTCGCGGCCGGCGCCGCGACGCAAGTGGTCGTGCTGTTTCACACGTTGCTCGGAGCTGGGCTCGTGGCGGCGGGCGGGAGCGTCTTCAATCAGTTGCTCGAGCGGCGGATCGACGCCCGCATGTACCGCACGATGAAGCGGCCGTTGCCCGCCGGCCGCGTTTCGGCCGTCGAAGCGTTCCTCTACGGCACGGCCCTGAGCGTCGCGGGGCTGGCGTATCTCATGCTCACGGTTCCCGCTCCTGCGGCGGTCGCCGCCGCGGTGACGCTCGTGAGCTACGTGCTGATCTACACGCCGCTGAAGACCGTGACGGTGTGGAACACGGTGATCGGGGCGGTGCCGGGGGCGTTGCCACCGGTGATCGGCTGGTGCGCGGCACGCGGTTGGTCGGGGCTCGACGGCGCTTTCGGCCTCTTCCTCGTCATCTTCCTGTGGCAGCTTCCGCACTTCCTCGCCATCGCCTGGATGTACCGTGAAGACTACGCCCGCGGCGGTTTGCGAATGCTGCCCATCGCCGATCCCTCCGGGACACGCACCGCGTGGGTGATGGTCGTGACGTGCTGTGCGCTGATCCCGGTGGGTCTGCTCTCGGTGGGGCTGCACGTGGCCGGGCCGTTCGCGGCGATCGGGTGCGCCCTGTTCGGGCTGCTCTTCCTGCGCGAGGCGGTTCGCTTCGACCGCACGCGTTCGGATCGTCAGGCTCGCCGCGTGCTCCGCGCGTCCCTGCTTTATTTGCCCGCGGCGTTGGGCGCACTGCTCGTGGACGCCTTCTTCTTCGGTTGAGGCCTGCGGCGAACCCGCAAGCGAGTCGCATGACACGCTCAACGTCCGCGATCGTGATGGGGTCTCTCGTCTGGACGGTGGCGCTCGTCGGGTGCGGGCCGCGCCCCGAGCCCACCACAAAACCACTCGACGATCTCGAGTACGCCGTCGGCTCGTTCTCGCTCACGGAGCGCGACGGCCGCACGATCACGGAGAAGGACCTGCACGGGAAGGTGTGGATCGCCTCCTTCGTGTTCACGCGTTGCATGGGGAACTGCCCGGCCGTCACCGCCACGGTTCGCGAACTGCAATCGAAGATCGATCACCCGGACGTTCGCTTCGTCACGTTCACCGTGGACGCGAACCACGACACGCCCGGCGAATTGAAGAAGTACGCGGACCGCTACCAGGCCGATCCGAAGCGGTGGCTCTTCCTCACGGGGAACGAGGCGGCCATCCGCAAGCTCCTGGTCGAACGCTTCAAGCAGAGCGCGGGCGACGAACCGGGCAAGGAACTGGATCATCTCGACGCGTTGTCGTCGCACAGCACGCGGCTCGCGGTCGTGGACAAGTCCGGCACGATCCGCGGCATCTACGAAGGCATGAGGAACGCGAACTTCCCCGACTCCGATTCGCGGTTCGAGGCGGATCAGTCCCGTCTCGTCGAGAAGGTCAAACGTCTCGTCGCGGAATGAGGATCGCGTTGGCTTCTCGGTTCGCGTGGCGGTAGCATAGCTCTCCTGCCGCACTCCGCCTCCGCGAGTTCACCATGCGAATCGTTCTCGCCGCGCTCGGCGTCGCCTTTTTGGTCGCCGTCGTCACGGGTGGCTTCCGCGCCCCGCTCGGGGATCACCCCGTTCCTCCGCCGCTGAAGGTCGCTCCAAGCGTCAAGTTCGAATGCCGCTTCGCCGAGACGCCGATCACGATCGACGGCGACGCGGGCGAAGCGGCGTGGGCCGAAGCTCCGATCATCGAATCGTTCCATCTCGCGTGGCTGGGTGAAGGCAAGGCCCGGCTCGCCCGCACCGCCACGAAGGCCCGCCTCCTCTGGGATCGCGAGTACCTCTACTTCCACGCGGACATGGAAGACTCCGATCTGTTCGCGGACGTGAAGGAGCACGACGGCAACACGTGGGACAACGACGTCTTCGAGATCTTCCTGCACCCGGACCGCGCGAAGACCGGCTACTACGAGTTTCAGGTGAACGCCGCGGGCACGAAGTTCGACTCCTTCATGCCGAAGCGAGCCTTCGACAACTTCGACCAGCAGAAGAAGGCCGGCGACTTCCACATCGATTCGAAAGTGAAACTCCGCGGCACGCTGAACAAGCGGGACGACGAAGACAAAGGTTGGTCCGTGGAAGGCCGCATTCCGTGGACGGACTTCCTTCGCACGGGCGGCCGGCCGAATCCGGGCGAGGTCTGGGGCCTGAATCTCTGCCGTTACGACTACCACAAGGAGTGGAAGAGCCCGGAGCTTTCGTGCATCTCGCCGATCGCGAAACCGAAAGTGTCGTCGTTCTTTCACCAGTACGAGGACTACTGCACGCTGACGTTCCGGGGGCCGAAGCCGCTGGGCGGGCCGGAGTCGCGCCCGCCGCTGACCACCTCGACGGTGGTCGGTTTCCCCGACCCTCCTCCGCCGTACCGCGTGGTACGGGCCATCCCGGAGTATCGGCCGGACTTCCCGATCCAATCGAAGAACATCCCCGGCACGGATCGGCTGATGGTCATCACGCAACCGCGGGCGTACGCCGCCACGAAAATCGAGATGATCTCCGAGGCGGACCCGAAGACGGCGATCCCGGTGATGACGACGCCGACCGGCGGCACGGCCTACGACTTGTGCTTCCACCCGAAGTTCGCGGAGAACGGATACGTGTACGTGGGCTGGGCCGGCCGCCGCGGCTGGTGGGACCCGCGGAAGATGTGCTTCATCACCCGCTACACGATGCAGACGAAGCCGCCGTTCAAGCTCGACGAGGCGTCGGCCCAGCATGTGCTCGCGTGGGAATCGAACGGCCATAACGGCTGCGCCGTCACCTTCGGTCTGGACGGCATGCTGTACTTCACCAGTGGCGACGGCACCTCCGACTCGGATACGAACGTCACGGGCCAACGTACGGACCTTTATCTGGCCAAGGTGCTCCGCGTGGACGTGGATCGTCCCGCTCCCGGCAAGCCGTACTCGGTGCCGAAGGACAACCCCTTCGTGAGCGACAAGCGTTTCGTTCCCGAGACGTGGGCGTACGGCCTCCGCAATCCATGGCGCATCTGCACGGACGCCAAGACCGGCCACATCTGGGTGGGCCAGAACGGGCAGGACCTCTACGAGTCCGCCATGTTCGTCCGCAAGGGGGACAACTACGGCTGGAGCGTCACCGAGGGGAACCATCCGTTTTACCCCGAACGCAAGGCGGGTCCGACGCCCATCGTGAAGCACACGCTCGAGCACCATCACTCGGAGGCGCGATCGCTCACGGGCGGCATCGTGTATCACGGCGAACGCCACCCCGATCTGAAGGGCGCCTACATCTACGGGGACTACTCCACCGGCCACATCTGGGCCGCGAAGCACGACAACGAGAAGTTGCTCTGGCACAAGAAAATCGCGATCACGCCGCTCAAGATCACGTCGTTCTCGCTGGATTCCAAAGGCGAACTGCTCATCACCGACCATACGAAGGCGGGCGACGGCGGGTTCTACACCTTCGAACCGAACCCGGCTCCCAAGGAGAACAACTTCCCGAAGACGCTCGCGGCCAGCGGGCTATTCGACTCGGTGAAGGATCACAAAGTGAAGCCGAGCCTGACGCCCTACTCGGTGAACGCGCCGTTCTGGTCGGACGGGGCGTACAAGGAACGGTACATCGCGTTGCCCCCGGGCGACGGCATGACGATGCGAGGCCGCGGCTGGGACTTCCCGGACAAGACCGTCATCGTGAAGAGCTTCGCGCTGGACACGCCCGCGGGCCGCCAGTGGATCGAGACTCGCTTCATGACCAAGCAAGGCGGCGAGTGGTACGGCTACAGCTACGAATGGAACGACGCCGGTACCGACGCCACGCTCGTAAGCGCGGAGGGCAAGGACAAACAGTTCAACGGCCAGACGTGGCATTATCCGGGCCGCGCGGAATGCATGGTGTGCCATAGCCGCGCCCAGAACTACGTACTCGGCCTCTGCGAACTGCAACTCAACAAGGATCACGACTACGGGAACGGAAAGGTCGAGAATCAGATCCGGGTGTTCGAACGGCTTGGCATGCTGAAGACGGATTGGCACGCGGATGTGAAGGGCCGCGTCAAGGACCCGGTGAACGTGCCCCAGGCCGACCAGCGACCCGTGCCGCGATCCGAACTCACGACGAGCGGGCTGCCCGCGAACATGAAGAAACTGGTGAACCCGTACGATGCGAAGGAAGACCTCACGGCACGGGCCAAGTCGTGGCTGCACGCCAACTGTTCCTCGTGCCACGTGGAGGCCGGCGGCGGCAACGCGGCGATGGAACTCGAGTTCAATACCGCGTTGGACAAGATGCGGATCGTGGACACGAACCCCGTGCATCAAAGCTTCAAGCTGCCGGACGCGAAGATCGTGTCGCCCGGCGAGCCGGAGCGAAGCGTGATGATCCATCGCCTGAGCCGGCGTGGCGCCAACACCGGGCAGATGCCGCCGCTCAGCACGTTCCGCATCGACGAACCCGGCGTGGCCCTGATGAAGGATTGGGTGCGAAGTTTGAAGAAGTAAGGCGCCCACGCCGGTCCGTACCTCGGCGCTCAACGCTTCATGAACATCTCGTCGAGGTTCAGGATCACGCTGGCGACGACGGTCCAGGCGGCGGCGTCGGTCGCGTCCAGATCCTTGGGGAGCGGGCCGAGCGGGTTGGTCGCGAACTGCGTCGCTTTCGCGGGGTCCTTGGCGTACTTCTCCTTCGCGTCGCCGAACAACTTGGCGAGGCGTTTCACTTCGACTTCGCTCGCGGGGCGAATCAGCGCGAGCTTCATCGCGAAAGCGACCTTCTCCTCGGCGGTCTTGCCGCCGTCCTTCATCGCTCGGCGCGCGAGGGCCTGCGCCGCTTCCACATAAACGGGGTCGTTCATGGTCACGAGCGCCTGCAGCGGCGTGTTCGTGCGGGCACGGCGAACCACGCACGTGTCGCGGTTCGGCGCATCGAACGTGGACATGGACGGATACGGATTGGACCGCCGCCACACCGTATAGATCCCGCGGCGGAACTTGTCTTCACCCGTGCTCGGGGCCCAGTCGATGGAACCTCCGAAGGCGGCGTTCACACCGAGGCTCGGCTGTGGCGGCCGCACCGAGGGCCCGAGCATCTTGGGGCTGAGCAGCCCGGAGACGGCGAGGGCCTGATCGCGAACCATTTCGGCGCCCAGCCGCACTCGCGGCCCGCGAGCCAGCAGGCGGTTCTCCGGATCCCGCTCGAAGAGTTCCGGCGTCACCTTCGCGGACTGCTTGTACGCGGCGGACGTGACGAGCAACTTGAGGAAGGCTTTCACGTTCCAATCGACTTGCAGATCCGTCGCGAGCCAGTCCAGGAGTTCGGGATGGCTCGGAAGTTCGCCCTGAGCGCCGAACTCTTCGCTGGTGCGAACGAGGCCCACGCCGAAGACTTGCTCCCAGTATCGATTCGCGATCACGCGCGCGGTCAGCGGGTTCTCGGGGCTCACGACCCACTTGGCGAAATCGAGGCGGCCGGGAGTCGCGGCGTTCGGCAGCTTGTGCAGCGCCGCGGGCACGCCCTCCTTCACTTCGTCGCCCAGGTCGAGGAAGTTGCCGCGGAACTGCAGCCGCGTCTTGCGTCGCTGATTCGCGGGCAACTCCTTGAGGATCGGGACCGACGTCGTCGGCTTCACCTCGCCGAGTTGCTTCTTGAACATCGCGAGCCGATCGCGATCCAGCTTGTTCTCGTCCGGCTTCTTCCCCTTCAGCTTGTCCTCGACCGCCTTGATTTCGTCCTCGAGGCGTTTCTTCTTCTCGAGTTGCTCGGGCGACCAGAACGGCAGCGTCGGGCTCTCGTCGTTCCGATCCGCGTCCGCCGTGTTGTTCAGGAACGCGAAGACCTGGAAGAACTCCTTCTGCGAGATCGGGTCGTACTTGTGGTTGTGACACTGGCTGCACGAGATGGACGTTCCCATCCATACGAGGAACGTCGTGTTCACGCGGTCGACGATGGCGACGTTGCGGAACTCTTCGTCGTTGGTGCCGCCCTCGCTGTTGGTCATCGTGTTGCGATGGAACGCGGTGGCGACGAGTTGCTCCGTGGTCGGGTTCGGCAGAAGATCGCCGGCAAGTTGCTCGACGGAGAACTGGTCGAACGGTTTGTTCGCGTTGAAACTCTGGATCACGTAGTCGCGGTACTTCCAGATGGTGCGAGCGGGGTCGTCCGCATAACCCGCGGAGTCCGCGTAGCGGGCGAGATCAAGCCAGAGTCGGGCCTGATGTTCGCCATAGGCCGGCTTCGCGAGCAACCGATCGACCAGCTTCTCGTAGGCGTTCGGCGTCGTGTCCTTGATGAACTCTTCCGCTTCGGCCGGGGTCGGCGGCAGGCCGGTGAGATCGAGCGCGACGCGGCGGATCAGCGTGAACTTGTCCGCCTCCGCCGTCGGCTTCAGTTTCTCCTTCTGAAGCCGTTCGAGGATGAATGCGTCCACGGGATGCGCGGCGCCCTTCGGCACGGGTGGCCGCACCGGCTTCGCATATGCCCAGTGAACCGCGTAAGGGGCGCTTTCCTTCACCCACTGCGTCAGGATTTCGACTTCCTTCGCGGTCAGCTTCTTGCCCGTCTTCACGGGCGGCATCGCAGTTTCGTCCGAGGCCTTGATCCGCTCGATGAATGTGCTCGCCTCGGGCTTGCCGGGCACCACGGCGTTGGCGATGGCGCCGTCCCGCGTGTCCAGCCTCAGATCCCCCTTGCGGACCTTCTCGTCCGGCCCGTGGCAGGCGAAGCATTTGTCCGAGAGGATCGGCCGCACGTCGCGGTTGAAGTCGATCTTTTGTGCGGGGGCCGCGGTCGCGGAGAGGGACGCGGCGAGCAGCGCAAGAAGGAACGTGCGGGAAGGCATGTTTCGCCCTGTGGCGTGGAGTTGTGTCGCGGCGACAATCCGCGAGTCGGCGGGGCTCGTCTTTATTCTACCGAATGGCGCAAGGGAAGTGCCGAAGAGGTCGAACGAACGGGGTGGCACCGGCTTCCAGCCGGTGTGGGTGGCACCGGCTTCCAGCCGGTGTGGGTGGCACCGGCTTCCAGCCGGTGCTACTGTCGGGTCCACGGAACTTTGAAGTCAGGCATACTCCGGCAGGAGAACCGGCGAGGACGCCGGTTCCACCCAGGCTCCGCGTATTCCTTACCAACCGAAGGTGAAGCCGAGGTTGACGCCTTGAGCCCAGAAGTTCGAGGAGTTCATGGGGATGGTGCTGGCGGTCGGCCCGAGGCGGGTGCCGAAGCTCGGGCTGGTCGGCACGAAGCTCGGGTTCACGCGGCCGTCGATCTGGTCGCCGGGGCGAACGACGTCGGTGATGCACATGTAGTTGTACCCGATGTTCACCGCGAACCAGCTTGTGACTTGCACGTTCAGGTTCGTGGCGATTTCCGGGATCGCGGAGAAGGTGTTCTTCTCGAAGGTCCCGAGGTTCGGGCCGGAAGCATAGAGGCCGCCGGCGCTGGTGAGGGGCGGATTGGATCCCGTGATCGTCGACGTGCCGTTGGTCCGCAACGTGGACGACATGTTGCCCAAGCCGATTTTGCCGGTGATGGACCAGGTGAAGCCTTCGATGTGGATCGCGGATCGGAGCCCGAGCGAGCCGCCGAAGAACTGGTTGTTCGCGGTGTAGATGTCGCTCACGGACAGCGTGCTGGGGCTGGAGTAGGCGCGACCCTGAAGCACGGAGACGCCGCCGGCGAGGGTGGAGGCGCTGTCCGTGATCGCGAGCGATTCGTCGAGGCTGACGAACTTGAACCCGGCGAGAGCGTCCAGGGTCCAGCCGCCGGTGTCGTAGGCTCGCCAGACGGCGCCGAGATCCGTGCCCCAGAGTTCGAGCCCGGCCGTGGTTGTCACGCTGCCGAAGAACTGACCCGGGCGGCTGACCACGCGAGAGTTCTCCCGGTTGTTCGCCGTGTCGTAGAACGGGCGGGCGAGCGTGGGCAGAAGATCCGACGCGGCGAGTTGCGGCGTGCCCGAGTACTTGCGGGGCAGGATGAAGAACGAACCTTCGAGGCCGAACGACTCGTTGTTCGTGAGCCAAATGCCGCCGGTGGTGCGGACGCCGGAGAAGTTCGAGTAATCGATCGAGGTGTTGCCGAACAGCACCTGAGTGCCGGCGGCGCCGAGGTTGGCCGTGCCGTTCGCCGGGCCGACGGTGGCGGCGGCAAACGGAACGGGGGCGTCCTTCGTCCAGTAGAGCAGGTACTCGGTGTTGAACCAGGCTCGCGGGCCGTGGGCGCCGCCGCCGACGGAGCCGAGCGTATCGGTGGCGAGGGGCGGGCCCTCATAGACCATTGGCGGCATTCCCGGCATCGGGCCGGGGCCAGGTTGGACATCCGGTTGGAGGCCGACGAACGCGGCGCCGGGCCCGCCGAGCGGTGCGGCATCCGGAGGCAGTTGAGCCGCCGCGGAGCCGGCCCAGGCGGCAAGCGCCGCGAGTGCCGCAAGTGTACGGGATGGCGTGACCATGCATCCTCCGTGATCGCCCAGCTTGCCGCCCTTGCCTCGTCGGTGCAATCGCCGACAAGCGCATGTTCGGACGAACCGAACCTCTGCACGAGTAATCGGCGAGAAGCGGGAGCGAATTGAACGATTCTTCCGGCTCTGCCGGAGAGTGCGGAGGTTCCCGGTGGTTCGGTGAACCGCAGTGGTCGGACGGGAGAAGGGATTCAGGTGCCCTTGCGGGCGGATTCCCGTTTGAGTCCGGGAAGTTAGGTGGGATAAGAACATCGGAGCCGCGCTGCGCCGCCTCCGGCGAATTCACTCGGAGTTGTGATATGCCGTCCTGGAAGGAAACCCTGCGGACCTGGCTGAAGCCCGCGCCGCGGAAGGCGATCCGTCGCGGGTCCCGGCTCGAAGTGAGCACGTTGGAAGAGCGGGCGAACCCGGTCGGCGGGTCGTTCGACGTGCCCTACGCGATGGACTTCAACACCGTGGTGGGGGCGACGAACCTCACGGGCGTGGTGAACATCGCGTCCGGGTCCGGGAGCAACAGCGGCGCGCTGATCGACCGCGGGGCCACGGTCGTGGGCAGCCGCCACGTTCTCACCGCGGCGAGCATCGCGCCCGCCGTCGGCAGCACCGTCTCGTTCTATTCCCGCGCCGCGGACGGCACGGTGAAGACGATCGACATCCCGGTCGCGGCCGTGTGGATTCATCCCGGCTTCGTGCCGGCGACGAACGCGAACGACATCGCCGTGCTCACGCTCGCGGCCGTCGCTCCGGACTACGCCAAGGACTACGTCGTCTACAGCGGGCAGCAGTTCGGCAGCGAGATCGGGAAGCCGTTCACGCTGGCGGGGTTCGGGCAGGGCGGTACCGGCACGAGCGGCGAGGCGTTCGCCGATCTGCAGCGCCTCAGCATCACCGCGACGGGCGGCACCTACCGCCTGCGTTCCCCCTCGAACGGGCAGACGACCGCGGCCATCCCCTTCAACGCGGACGCCGCCGCCGTTCAGGCCGCGCTCGGGGCCATCGGCCAGACCGTCACGGTGCTCGCGCCGCAGTTCGGTCCGTTCGTCACGATCCCGAACCAGTTCTACTCCTTCGAGATCCTCTACACCTCCGCCGCAACCAACGCCCGCGAACTGGAATACGTCCCGGATCTCGCCAACCCGCTCGTGTTGGGCGGGAACAACGGCATCGTCGACATCCAGACTCTGACGAACGGCGCGAACGACGGCCAATACCAGCGGCTCGCGATCAACGGAACCGCAGGCACGTTCCGCCTCGGGATCGGCGGGAACTTCACCACGCAACTTCCGTTCAACGCCACGGAAGACGTCATCGAGACGGCGCTGGAGACGCTCGCGGGCATCACGGAAGTCACGGTTCGCAAGATCCCCGCCGGATCCGCCTCGGGCGCGGGGCAATTCCAGATCATGTTCAATGTGCCGAACGCGGCCATCCCGCTGATCGCCATCGACACCACGACGATGACCGGAACGGCCAACTCGTATATCCTCCAGAATCAGGGGCGCCCGCTGCTCCGCATCGGCGCCAACGAGTACGACGGCTCCTCCGGCACGTTCCTCACCTTCGACTTCGACACGGACGGCACCGATTCCGAGTACACGAGCGGCGACCAGGGCGGGCCGGGCTTCGTCGACGTGGGCGGCGGCCAACTCGCCATCGCGTCCGTCTCCGCCACGGGCAAGGACAAGTTCACGAGCATCGAGCAGTCCACGCGCGTCTCGAAGTTCACCACGGACATCGGCAACGTGGTGGACGCCAAGGGCTACGCCGCGACCGTGGACATGCAGTATCAACTCGGCGGCAACGACGGCATCGCGGACACCTTCCGCGTGACGCAAAGCGGCACTCTCGTGCAGGTCTTCGTGAAGGACTCGAAGGCGGGCGCGGAACGGCTCTTCTATCAGGACGAGGCCGCGAACCTGGCCTCCGTCGTGCTCCGCGGAACGGCCGACGACGACACCTTCATCATCGAGTCGAGCGTCACGGTGCTCGTGTCCGTCGAGGGCGGCGCGGGCAAGAACACGCTGCAGGGGCCGAACATCCTCACGGCGTGGACCATCGACGCCGCGGACGAAGGCACCGGCGACACCGCCACCACGGACTTCAACTTCAAGGGCATCCGCAACATCCTCGGCGGCACGGGGAACGACACCTTCACCTTCGGGCCGAGCGGCACGTTGAGCGGGTTCATCGACGGCGGCGCGGGAACGGACACGATCGACTTCTCCAGCCGCGCCGCGACTAACATCACGGTCACCGGAAGCGGAACCACGGACGGCGTCGTCGGCACGATCGCCGGGAGCGTGCCCCTCGCCGGCCAGTTCCGCAACATGAACAACATCGTCGGCGCCCAGTTCGGCACGGCGGACACGCTCACCGGCCCGGCCACCGGCGGAACCTTCACCCACATCGGTACCGGCGGCACATACGTCGACGGCTCCACCGGCAAGACGTTCACCTACTCGAACTTCGAGGCCCTCACCGGCGGCACCGGGGACGACACGTTCAACATTCAGTCGTTCGGCGCGAACCTGACCGTGAACGGCGGCGCGGGGGCGAACAAAGCTTCGGTGAACGGCACCGCCGGCAACGACAACGTGATCCTCTCGTACCAAACCGTCGCGGGCGCGGGCACGCTCACCGGCCTCGCCAAGACGCTGAACTTCTCCAACCTCGGCGCCGTGAACTTCGACGGGCTGGCGGGCACGAACGCCTACCGCTTCCAGGATCAGACCGGCCAGGTGCGAGGCACGCCGACCGATCCGTTGAGCGGCATCGTGTTCTCTCCGTCCGGCGCGGCCGCGGGTTCGATCCGCGTCGGCAGCACGAACAGCTTCGGCCTCGCCAACGTGAACGGCGGCCTCACCGTGGATGGCGGCGGCACCGGCAGTGTGCTCACGGTCACCGGCACGAGCGGAACCGGCCTTCAATCCGGCTTCGGTGAGACGGTCCTCGGTACCGGCCGCGACACGATCGCCGTGACGGACGCGAAAGTGTCCGTGAACAATTCGAGCGTGGGCGATCTGCTCGCCGTCGTGCCCGCTTACAACCTCGGCTCCGCGAGTTTCGGCACGATCTACGTCGCCGCCGGGAACGAGCCGCAGAATGTCGGCGACGTCATCACCGTCACGCCGTCGTTCCGCCTGCGATTGCTCGTGGACGGGCAGGGCCCGGCGAGCACGGCTCGGCCCGGCGACCGTGCCGTGATCAACGCCGCGTCCGCCTACACCAGTTCGTTCGTCAACGACCCGGCACAAGGCCCGCCGCAGACGCAGATCGTTCAGGATGTGGACAACGCGACCGTGGGCCTCATCAACTTTGAAACCGGCACGCCGCCAGTGCCCGGCCAGGGGATGATCGCGGTCGCCACGGACGCGGGCCCCATCACGACGGTTCAGGTTTACGACCTGTTCACGAAACAACTGCGGTTCGAAGTGCAGCCCTTCGGCGACTTCAACCTCGGGGCCTCGGTGGCGAGCGGCGACGTGAACGGCGACGGCATCGCCGATCTGATCGTCGGCGCCGGAGCCGGTGGCGGCCCCCGCGTCGCGGTCTTCGACGGGCTCACCGGCTCGATCATGGCCGACTTCTTCGGCTACGAAGCCACCTTCACCGGCGGCGTGAACGTGTCGTCCGCCGATTTCGACGGCGACGGCTTCGCCGACATCGTGCTTGGCACCGGAGTCGGCGGCGGCCCCCGCGTCCGCGTGATCAGCGGGGCGAGCCTCGACACCACGATCCGCGACGTGTTCGTCTACGAGTCGACCTTCCGCGGCGGCGTGAACGTCTCGACGGGCGACTTCAATGCGGACGGCACGCCGGACCTGATCACGAGCGCCGGCTCGGGTGGCGGGCCGCGCGTCGTCGTCCTCAGCGGCACCAATCTGCTCTCGCTGGCCAGCTTCTTCGTGTTCGATCAGAACTCCCGCGCCGGATTCTACGCCGCGGGCGGGGACGTGAACGGCGACGGATTCGCGGACGTGATCGCCGGCGCCGGCGCGGGCGAACCCGCCCGCATCAACGTGATCAGCGGAGCCACCCGGAAGTCCATCGGGGACTTCTACGTGAACGATCCGCTCGAGCCGGGCAGCGGTGTGCCTTCCATCCAGTTCGACGCGAGCGTGCGGGTCGCCGCCGCGGACGTGAACGGCGACGGCATCGACGACGTGCTCTCCGTGAAGGGCCCCGGCTCGCTGCCCACGATCCGCGCCTATCAACTCGGCGGCATCAACACGACGACGAACGCTCTCTTCCCGACGCTCGCCGAGATCGCCCGCTTCGACGCCTTCGACGGGGCGTTCGCCTTCGGCCTCTTCATCGGCGGCGGCAACTGATGCAAGTCGAGCCGGTCGCGTCAGCGACCGGAGTCCAACGCGTCACTTGAACTCCGGCCGTTCATGCGGCCGGAGCGAGGCGCGTCGAGCGTTCCGCTCGACGGTCAATCCACGAACGCGAACTCGTTGCAGAGCAGCAACGCCTGAGCGAGTTGCTCCCAGGGACTGAAGTCGGACTTGGCCGCGGGGCCCGCGACGAACTCGAGCGCGAGGGCGGTCTCTTCGCGGGTCGGGTCGCGGCCGAGGGCGTACCGGTACAGCGACTTCACCTTCTCCGCCCCGGCGCCCGTGCTTCGCGCCGCCAGAGCCTTCGATCGTTCCACCACGAACGGGCTGTTCAGCAGGAACAGGGCCTGTTGCGGAACGGTGGTCTGGAACCGCTGCGGGCTGTGCTGGTCCGGGCTCGCGAGATCGAACACGCGGAACGTGCCGGGCAGGTTCGATCGATCGACGAGGCCGTAAATCGAACGGCGCATCGTGAACGGCGACTTGAACAGATCCACGGGGCGGCCGCCGATCGTGGGATCGAGTTGCCCCGAGGCAGCGAGCAGCGAGTCGCGCATCGCTTCGAAGTCGTGCCGCTTCCGGTTGTGATGCGAGAGCGTCTTGTTGTCCGGGTCGAGTTCCGCGGCGCGGGCCGTTCCCACGCTCGATTGCCGATATGCGGCCGAGAGCATGATCCGCTTGTGCAGCTTCTTCAAACTCCAGCCGTCCTCGACGAACCGCTTCGCGAGCCAGTCGAGCAGTTCAGGATGGGTCGGCGGGTCGGAGCGGAGGCCGAAATCGGACGGGGTGCGAACGAGCCCTTGGCCGAAGTGGCCGATCCAGACGCGGTTGACCATGACGCGGGCGGTGAGCGGGTTATCGGGGCTGGCGATGGCGTTGGCGAGTTCGAGGCGGCCGCTGCCGTCCTTGAACGGCTTGCGGGCCGCGCCTGAAAGGATTTCGGGGAATTGCCGCGGAACGACCGGGCCGCGGTTGCCGGGGTTGCCGCGAAGGAACACGACCGGTTCCTGCGGCTGCGGCGTGTCGTTGAGCACGTGGGCTCGTGGCGGCGCCGCCGGGCTTGTCGCTTTGAACGCTTCGATCTTCTTCCGTAGCGCCGCCAGTTGGTCGCGATCGAGCCGATTCTGAATCTTGTCCGCGTCGGCGATCGTGAAGGCGAATGGCCCCTTCGCCCCGAACACGGCTTCGTTCTTGGATTCGACGATCACTTTGGCCACGGCTTCCACCGTGGCACGGAACGACTTCCACTTCGTGTCCGCGAGGGCTTTTTGAACCGCGGGAGCGGCCGGCGTTTTCAGTGATTTCAGAACGCCCGGCGCCTTCGTCTCGAAGTCCGGCCCGACCACGGCCCGCAGCTCGACGAGCGGCGTGAACACCGGCGAAGGCTCGCGCGTGTTCTCCGTGAGGAACGCTCGCCACCGATTGAAGACAAACGGCGAGAGGTCCCGCTCGCGGAGCATGGTCGCGATCAAAGGCTGGTCCAGCCCTTTGGCGTCGAGCACGGCCCGCAGGTGCTCCGCGATCGAGTCGGCCGTCTTGAGCTTGTTCACGGCGTTGGTGAATCGCCTCTCCGCTTCCGCTTTGTATTCCGCCTCGCGCTTCTCGAGTTCCTTCTCGAATGCGATCACCTCGGGCGTGCGAACCACTTCGCCGATCAGCGGCAGTTCCTTCGGTTCGACCGAACTCGCGAACACGCCGTAGAGCGAATAGTAGTCCTTGATCGGAATCGGATCGAACTTGTGATCGTGGCAGCGGGCACACGACATGGACATGCCCTGGAGGCCGCGCATCGCCACGTCGATGCGGTCGTCGATGATGTCCGGCGTGTTGTTCAGGAAGCGGCGGCCGAGCGTGAGGAAGCCCATCGCGGCGAGCGGGCGTTTGTCGTCGCCCAGCGGCAAGCGATCCGCCGCGAGTTGTTCCACGATGAAGCGGTCGTACGGTTTGTCGTCGTTGAGCGAGCGGACGACGTAGTCCCGGTAGGTGTAGGCGTACGGGAAGTTTCGCTCCTCCTGAAAGACGTAGCCCTTCGTGTCCGCGTAGCGGGCGACGTCCAGCCAGTAGCGGCCCCAGCGTTCCCCGTAGTGCGGCGAGGCGAGAAGCCGGTCGAGCAACTTCTCGTAGGCCTGAGGCGACATGTCTTTCTCGATCGCCTCGATTTGCTCCGCGGTGGGCGGCAGGCCGAGGAGATCGAACGACGCACGGCGAATCAGGGTGCGCTTGTCCGCGGGGTTGGCGAGAGCCAGGCCCTTCTCGCGGAGCTTGGCGGCGATGAAGGCGTCAATCGGATTTCCGCCGGCGCCCGCGGGAACGGGTGCGTCCTTCACGGGCTGGTAGGCCCAGTGCTTGCGCGGGTCGATCGTGGCCTTCGGCGCATCCGGCGGGAAGGGGGCTCCGATCTTCACCCACTCGGCAAGCGCCGCGACCGCGTCCGCCGCGAGCGGCTCCTTCGGCGGCATCGCGTGATCGCCCTCGCGTTTCACCGAGGCGATGAGTCGGCTCTTGGAGGGATCGCCCGGAACGATCACGGGGCCATCGTCGGCCCCGGCCTTGGTTCCCGCGGCGGTGTCGAGTCGAAGCCCGGCGCTCTGCTTCTTCTCCCCGTGGCACGAGAAGCATTTCTCGGCCAACACCGGCCGCACTTTCTTCTCGAAGAACTCGATCTGCTCCGCGGTCGGCTTCGGGTCCGCGGCGAAGAGCGAACCGGTTGCCAACGCGAATCCGACGGCGAACGACCACCGCATAATCGGCCTCGAAAAATCGGTGAGAAACGCGAACGGGCGGGAAGTGTTATTGTAACGGGCCGAGCGGACAAATGGCGTGCGTTTCGAGTTGCTTGTGGAGTGCGCAAACAAAAACACCGGGGGATCTTGCGACCCCCCGGTGAACCAGACTGACTTACGGGTCCCGTCCATCCCTTCGGTAGCCTGGCAGCTTAAACCGTTCCCCCCTCGGAACGGAACAAGCCCAACATCAGTTCCGACACCGAGCCGCACAAAAACTGCGGATCGGCGTTCGCCTCGAGCCCCACTTGCGGCCCGCGTCAGGCGAACACTGGAACTTAGACCACAACTCAGCCACGTCAAATCGGACCGAAAGAAAAAAACCGGAAACCCATCATTTCAGGGACGGCCCGAATTTCACAACCGGCGCCATCGGTAAATTTTGCAAAACGAGGAGATTGGCTCAAGTTCGGTGAGCCGCGTTTGCGGGCAGTGCCGGGTGTTCGTCCGTGTCGTCGTCCGGAGCCCGCTCGCGGAGCGTCTCGTGTTCGGCGGTCTCGTCTCGCGACTCGAACAACTTGCGGATAATGCCGTTACTGCGGGCGGCGGCCTCGGCGATGCGGCGGAACCGTTCGGGGATGCCGCTCTTCGCGGAGGATCGAGCCAGCACTTCGATTTCGGCCATCAGATCCTGCAGCTCGTGAGCCAGTCTCACCGATGCGGGCACCGTGGGCGGTGCGACCACGAACTGAGTCCGCGGCGATCCGCTCTTCAAGGCGCCCTCGGCCGAACGCATGCGCTCGACCAGCCTCTCGGACAGCTGAAGCGCGAAGGATCGATCCGCGTCCGCCCACGTCCGCGCGGACCCGACTTGCTCACAGAAAGCGACTCCGATCAGGCGTCCGTCCCGAATCAGGGGAGCGCACAAGGTCGAGGCGATGCCAAGCGGTGCGAAGTAGGTTCTGGAAATGTCCGCGGTTCGCGGGTCCGTTCGCACCGATTCGATGGCGAGAAGCGGCGAGGTGACGATCGCCCGCAGGAAGGCCGGGCTCTCGCCCACGGCCAACGTCGCCCCTTTCGAGTGCTTCCGCGGCGTCCGCTCGAACAGGTTCACGCAACGGAGCGCCTGGTCGCCATTGACGACGAGCCAGATTCCGGCACGCTCGACGTGCAAGGATTCGACGGCGACCTCGCACGCCCGACGGAACACCTCCGGGAGCGGCAAGTCGGATTCGTCCAGTCGCGAAAGCGGATGCGACGCGGCTTCAATCGTGTTCGGGTGCTTCACCCGTCCCTCCACCGGAAGTTCGACATGAACGGTGGGGCAAGCGATACTGTAGTGTATCGCCTCGCTATGGAACGAAAACGCCAATCTTCCCGATGGAGTGCGCCGACAGATTTTGGCGGCGGAGCCGCTTTTGGGTGGCCCCGGCTTCCAGCCGGGGCTCCTGTCGGGGGCAACTTCCTTCGAAGTCAGCCACTCTCGGAAGGAGCACCGGCTGGAAGCCGGTGCCACCCAGATTGGGCTTCGCCAAACTCCTGAGGCGCACCCTTCTCGATGAATGGTCGCGATCGATCGGCTGAGTTCGCCGGCCCCGCTCAGCTTGACGCCGGGACCCGGTCTCGGCATAAGCCGGCCCATGAACCGCTCCGCGAAGGTCGAGGCTCCTCCCGAGGCGTATCGCACGCCGCACGGGCGGCTATTCGTGGGCAAAGCCGAGGACGTGCTCACCCAAGGCGGCTTGGACGCCTACCGGGGCCGCGTGCAACTCGTGTTCACGTCGCCACCCTTTCCGCTGGTTCGCAAGAAGAAATATGGCAACCTCTCGGGCGACGCCTACGCCACGTGGCTGGCGTCGCTCGCCGAGCCGCTCGCGAAGTTGCTCGCGCCACGCGGATCGATCGTGATCGAACTTGGCAACGGCTGGAACCCCGGATCGCCGACCGTCTCCACGGTCGGCATCAAGTCGCTGCTCGCCTTTCAGGAAGCCGCGAACCTGCATCTGTGCCAGGAGTTCATCTGTTACAACCCGGCCCGGCTGCCGACGCCGGCGGAGTGGGTCGCCGTTCGCCGCACCCGCGTGAAGGATGCCTTCACCCGCGTGTGGTGGCTCTCCCCGAACCCGGACCCGAAGGCGGACAACCGCCGCGTGCTCACCGAGTACAGCGAGGCGATGCGGAAGTTGCTCAAGAAGGGGACGTACACCGGCGGGAAGCGACCGAGCGAACACGCCATCGGAGCCGGATCGTTCCTGACGAACAACGGCGGCGCAATCCCGCCCAACGTTTTGGTCGCCCCCGAGGAACCCTCCGAGCCCCAGGCCGTGCTGCCGATCGCGAACACGGCCAGCATGAACGGCTACCACGCGCTCTGTCGCGAGCGTGGTCTCCCGCGACATCCCGCCCTCATGCCCGAAGCCCTCGTCGAATTCTTCGTGAAGTTCCTGACGGACGAGAACGACCTGATCCTCGATCCCTTCGCGGGCAGCAACACGACCGGCTCGGTGGCGGAACGCCTTGGTCGCGAATGGATCGGCATCGAGGCGGACGCGACCTACGCCGAACACTCCCGCATCCGCTTCGCCGCGTGATTGAAGTCCTCTCGACATCTCATGCCCAGACATCTCCGATTCGCCGCCGTGCCCGCTTGACAGTCTGAGGCTCGCCCTGCGAGCCATCTCGGGCCCTCCCTTTCGGCAGGATCGGCGGAATCGCTTCCGCGGCGAGAGTTTGCCCCGTCGTCACTCTTGCCTTCCCGCGGCTCGTCCGTCAGACTGAGTGTTCCTTCACGCTGCACGTTCGAACCGCCCATTCGATCGCGAGGGAATCGCATGGGATTGATCAAGCTTGCGCTCGGGAACATCTACGGCGTGATCGTCTTCGCGCTGTTCATCTGCGTCCTCGGATCCGTCGCCATCGTGTCCATCCCCGTGGACATTCTGCCGGCGTTCAAGATCCCGGCGGTGCAGGTGCTCACGTACTACAACGGGATGCCGGCCCGCTCCACGGAGCGCACGCTCACGGACCGCATCGAGCGCTGGGTCAATCAGTCCCCCGGCGTTCAAACCGTCGAGAGCCGTTCGGTGTCCGGGGTGAGCGTGGTCAAGCTCTACTTCCGCGAGGACACGGATCCCAACGCCGCCCTGACGATGACGAACTCGCTCGCGGCCGGGGCTCAGGCGTACCTTCCGACGAACACGCTGCCGCCCGTCGTGCTGCCCTTCGATCCCACCGGCACGTTGCCGCTCGGTATTCTCACCGTCAGCAACGACACGATGGCCGAGCAGCAGGTGAAGGACCTGGCGCGGGTCGAGGTGCGGAACCGGCTCGGGGCCGTGAGCGGAGTCGTCGCGCCGGTCGTCGTCGGCGGCAAGGATCGCCGCGTGATGATTTACCTCGATCCGAAGAAGCTCGAGGCCCGCAACCTCTCGGCCGTGGACGTGGTTCAGGCGCTCGATCGCGGGAACGCCATGGTCTCGCCCGGCACCGCTTACTTCGGCGAGAACCAAGTCGCGCTCGACACCAACATGATGGTGCGGTCCGTGGAGGACCTGAACGAGATGCCGATCGTCTTCGAGCCTGGCCGACAGGTGTATCTGCGGGACATCGGAACCGCGGTGGACGACGCCGTGATCCAGAAATCGCGGGTCCGGGTGAACGGCAAGCAGCAGGTGTTCGTGCCGATCTATCGTCAGGCCGGCGCCAGCAGCCTGGCCGTGGCCGACGGCGTGCGGGAATCGCTGCCCGAGATGCAGGCCGAACTCCCCGAAGGCAGCAAGCTCGATTTCGTGATCGATCAGTCGGAGTACGTCCGCAAGTCGATCGAGAGCCTGATTCACGAAGGGATCATCGGCGCGATCCTCGTCTCGATCATGATCCTCGTCTTTCTCGGCGACTGGCGGATGACGCTGATCGCGTCGCTCTCGCTGCCGCTCGCGATTCTCGGAGCGATCATCGGGTTGAAGACGTCCGGCAACACGATCAACGTGATGACGCTCGGCGGGCTCTTCCTCGCGATCGGGCCCCTTGTGGACAACGCGATCGTAGTGCTGGAGAACACGCACCGGCACCTCGGCATGGGGAAGACGCCGGAGCAGGCGGCCGCGGACGCGACCGGCGAACTCACGCTGCCGGTGATCGTGGCCACGCTCGCGCTCATCATCGTGCTGTGTCCGGTGGCCCTCACTCCGGGCGTCGGCGGGTTCCTGTTCAAGCCGCTCACGCTGGCCGTGGCCTTCGCGATGATCGCCTCGTTCATTCTGTCGTGGACGTTCGTGCCGGCGCTCTGTTCGAAGATGCTCCGCGGCCACGGGCACGGCGATCACAATCCCGGCGGCCACGCCCGCCACTCGCACGCGCCTGGAGTCTTCGCCCGCGCCTATGCCGCGATCAGCGCGACCCTGGACCGCATCGGCCGCGTCTACGCCGGCCTGCTGGCCGTCGCCATGCGAAATCGCCTCGCCGTGCTCCTCGGCATCGGGATCGCCTTCGCCGGTTCGCTCACGTTTCTGAAGTTCATCGGGCAGGAATTCTTTCCGGCCGTGGACGCGGGCCAGATCTCCATCCAGGTCCGCGGGCCGTCCAACCTGCGGCTCGACGCGACCGAGAAGCGAATCGTCGACGTCGAAGCCGCGATCGCGGAGGTGATTCCGCCGCACGAGTTGGAAATGGTCGTGTCCGAGATCGGGTTGAACAACGACTGGTCCGCGGCGTATTCGGCGAACGCGGGCCAGCAGGACACCGTGATCCGATTGCAACTCAAACCGGAACGCAGCCACTCGGCCCAGGAATACGCCGTGATGCTGCGGAAGCGGATGGCCGCAGATGCCCGCTTCTCGGATCTGGAGTTCAGCTTCGACACTGGCGGCATGGTGTCCGCCGCGCTGAATTTCGGCGCGTCCAGCCCCATCGACATCCAGGTGATCGGCGGCACGCCCGAGCAGAAGTTCGAGATCGCCGGCAAGATCAAGCAGTTGGTGAGGGACGTGCCCGGCGCGGCGGACGTCCGCGTGCTGCAACGCAACGATGCGCCGTACCTCGTGCTCGAGGTGAACCGCGAGAAAGCGGCCGCGGTCGGTCTCGCGGCTCGCGACGTGGTGATGCAGGTCGTCACCGCGATGAACTCGTCCATCGCGCTGACCCGCAACTTCTGGATCGATCCGAAGAGCGGCAACCAATACTTCGTCGCCGTTCAGTACCCGGACAACCCGTACTTCCGCATCGAGGACCTGGAGAACGTGACGGCGACCGGAACGACGCAAAAGACTCCAGTGAAGCTCGCCACGCTCGTCTCCCTGCGATCGACCACGCAGCCGGTCGAGTTCAATCACGACGGGCTCAAGCGCGTGGTGGACGTGCAGGTGAACACGGAGAACCGTGACATCGGAGCCGTGGCCGGAGACATCACGCGGGCGTTGAAGGGGCTCGAATTGCCGAAGGGCATGAAGGTGGAGTTGAAGGGCGAATACGCCCGGATGAAGGAATCGTTCGAAAGCCTCGCGGTCGGTTTGGCGCTCGCGTCGCTGCTCGTGTACCTGCTGATGGCGCCTCTGATGCGGTCGTTCGTGATGCCGCTCATCATCATGGCGACGGTGCCGCTCGGCCTGATCGGCGTGCTGGCCACGCTCTGGGCCACGGGCACCACGCTGAACGTTCAATCCGAGATGGGCGTGATCTTCCTCGTCGGCATCATCGTGTCGCAGGGCGTGCTGCTCATGGACTTCGCGAACCAACTGCGGAAGCAGGGGCGCACGGTCCACGAGGCGATCACCGAGTCCGCGGTGATCCGGTTCAAGCCGATCCTCATGACGTTCCTCGCGACCTTCCTCGATCTGCTGCCCATGGCGATCGGCTTGGGCCGCGGCAGCGAAGCGCTCACGCCGCTGGCCCGCACCGTGGTCGGCGGGCTCGTCACGTCCACCGCGCTCACGCTGTTCGTCGTCCCGATCCTGTACACGGTTCTGATTCGCGACAAGAAACGTCCTCATCACGAGCATCGTCCGGAGACTGCATCATGAACGAGACTCCCGACCCGGCCGGCTCGGTCGAACTGCATGGCCCCCATCATGGTCATACGGTGTCCGGGCGAACGCGACGCCGCCTCGTGATCGGACTTCTGATCGCCATCGGCCTCGGCGGCACGGCCGCGGGCGTCGCGGCGCTCGGCGGGTTCCTGTCGCACACGGCCGCGGCCGGAGATCCGAAGGCGAGCGGGTTCCAGGAGGGCGGTGCGACCAAAGTGAAGGCGATTCGCCCGCGCCGCGATCCGAGCTTCCGGCTCTCGAGCCGGCAGATCGCGAGCGTCGAGCCTGAACGTGCTCGGGGCGAACCCGACCGCGACGGGCGTGGTCGGCCCCGCCACGGTGATCGAAGGCGGCTCGGCGTCGTACACGCTGGCCGGTGCGGCCGATGCTTCGCCCACGGACGCGGCCTCGCTCCGCTTCAGCTTCGCGACATCGGCCACGGGCCTCGCCGGAAGCTATGCCGAGGCCGGCTCCGTGAACGCGTATCTCTTCGAAGCCGGAAACGACGGCCCCGCCGAGATTCATGCCCGCGTCTTCGACAAAGACGGCGGTTACTCCGACCACATGTTGCCGATCACGGTGCAGGCGGCGGCCCCGACCGCGACCATCCTCACGCGGCCCGAGTCGGCGTTGGAGGGCGGCACGCTCGCGTTCACCGGTTCCGCGTCCGATCCTCATGACGATGAAGCGCTGGCGCTCGCATGGTCGGCGACCGGGCCGGGCGGGTTCGCCACGAACGGGACCGGCGCCGACTTCAGCTTCACCGCGCCGGCGAACGGCGACTACATCGTGACGCTGACCACGACCGACGAGGACGGCCTCGCGTCGTCCGCCACCACGATCGTGCCGGTGTTCAACGTGGCTCCGACGCTCTCGGTGCTCGCGAGCGCTTCGGTGAACGAAGGACAGACGGCCGACTTCACCACGACCCTGACCGACCCGGGCGCGGGCGTCGAGACTTACTCCTACGTGTGGAACGTGACGAAAGGCGGCGTCGTCGTCGCCACGCTGGCCGGCGTCGCGACCTCCGCGGGGCCGTTGAACTTCTCCAGGCTCGCGGCGGACGACGGCGACTATGTCGTGACGCTCCGCGTGACGGAGGACACCGCCGAGGCCGGCACGGCACTCGCGATCGCGACGCTGGCGGTGGAGAACCTCGCTCCCGAGGTCACGCTCGAAGTTTCGGACGAGCCGTACCGCGAAGGATCGGCGATCGCGCTCTCCGCGACCGCGATCGACGCCGCGGGTGAAGCCGACACCGTGACGTTCTCGTGGACCGTGCTCGCGGGAGCGACGACGATCGCGACCGGATTTGGTTCCGAGTTCGCGTTCACACCGGCGGACGATGGCGACTACGTGGTGCAACTCGTGGCCGCGGACGAAGACGGCGGCCTCACGGTGGTGAGCCGATCGTTCGCGGTGGAGAACGCGGCGCCGGCGGCCGCGATCGCGGCGATCTCCACGCCGTGGGTCGAAGGCGCCGGCATCACCGCGATCGCGACCGCTTCGGACGCGGGCGGCGCGGCCGACCCGCTGACGTACGCCTGGAGCGTCTTCGCGAATGGCGAAGCGACTCCGTTCGCAACCGGATCCGGATCGTCGTTCAGCTTCACCCCCGCGAACGACGGCGCCTATTCGCTCCGACTCGCGGTCTCGGACGACGACGAGGGCACGGCGGAAGTCGTCGCCGAAATCGCGGTTGCGAATGCGGCCCCGACCGCGACGCTGGTCGCGGGTGGGCCGGTGGTCGAAGGCGGAACGTTCACTGCGAACTTCACGGGCGTGGCCGATCCGTCCGCGGCCGATCTCGCGAGCCTGCGCTACAGCTTCGCACTGAATCCGGCTGATCTCGCCGCGGATTATGCGTCCGCGGGCACGGCCACGTCCGCGAGTTTCATCGCCGCGGACGATGGCACGACGGTCGTTTACGGCCGCGTCTTCGATGCCGACGGCGGCACGACGGACGCCACGGCGATCGTGCTGGTGGTCAACGCCGATTCGGTTCCCAGCATCGATTCGATCTCGGCGGTTCGGGTGGAAGGCACGTCGATCGCGGTGGCGGGTTCGGCGTCCGACGCGGCGGGCGTGAACGACACGCTGGCGTACGCGTGGTCGGTGACGAAGGACGGCTCGCCGTTCGCGACCGGGAGCGGATCGAGTTCCTTCGGGTTCACGCCGAACGACGACGGGTCGTACACGATCCGGCTGACGGTGTCGGACGAGGACGGCGGCTCGGCGTTCGTGGAAGAGACGATCACGGTGGCCAACGCCGATCCGGTTCCCAGCATCGATTCGATCTCGGCGGTTCGGGTGGAAGGGACGTCGATCGCGGTGGCGGGTTCGGCGTTCGACGCGGCGGGCGTGAACGACACGCTGGCGTACGCGTGGTCGGTGACGAAGGACGGTTCGCCGTTCGCGACCGGGAGCGGGTCGGGCTCGTTCGGGTTCACGCCGAACGACGACGGGTCGTACACGATCCGGCTGACGGTGTCGGACGAGGACGGCGGCTCGGCGTTCGTGGAAGAGACGATCACGGTGGCCAACGCCGATCCGATCGCGACTTCGCTCGTCGGACCGACCACGGCCGATGCCGGCCAGTCATTGAACTATTCGCTCGCCGGCGTGGCCGACGATTCGACCATGGACGCGGGCAGCCTCCGCTTCAGCTTCGCGGCCTCGGCGGCGGGCCTCGCGGCCGACTACGCCTCCGCGGGAATCTCCAACGCTTTCGCCGTCTCGTTCCCGGCTGCGGGCACGTTCATGGTGTACGGCCGCGTGTACGACAAAGACGGCGGCATCGGCTCGACCCGAACGCTGAGCGTCACCGTTTCCGCCGTCGGCGGCGCGGTGTACCTCTCCGGCGGGAACCTCGTCGTCAATGGCGGCACGGCGAACGACACCATCGCGATCACGAACTCCGGTTCGAATCTCGCCGTGAGCATCAATGGCGTCTCGTATGGGTCCTTCGCCGCGACGGGCGCCATCGTGGTGAACGGCGGTGACGGAAACGACACAATCCACGTCGGCTCCGGCGTCACGCGGCCGGCGTCGATCCTCGGCGGCGCGGGGAACGACACCATCACCGGCGGCGCGGGGAACGACACGATCGAGGGCGGCCTCGGAGACGACTCCCTCGTCGCGACGTCCGGCGACGACGTGCTCTTCGGCGGAGACGGCCACGACACGCTGCGGTCCGGCAACGGTCGCGATTCGCTCGTCGGCGGCGCGGGGAACGATTCGCTCGTCGCCGCTCACGGCAACGACACGCTTTTGGGCGGAGACGGCAACGACACGCTCCGCGGCGGCGGCGGCTACGACCTGCTCGACGGCGGCGCGGGGAACGATTCCCTCCGCGGCGGATCGGGCCACGACACGATTCTCGGCGGAACCGGCCACGACACACTGCAGGGCGGAGCGGGTTGCGATCTCATCGACGGCGGCGACGGAAACGATTCCCTCCGCGGCGGCGCGGGCGGCGACACCGTTCGCGGCGGCGCCGGGAACGACACTCTCCAGGCCGGCAGCGGATCGGACCTGCTCTACGGCGGGGACGGCACCGACCTCCTGATCGGCGGCGCCGGCACGGACTTCCTCGACGGCGGCGCCGGGAACGACGAACTCGACGGCGGTTCCGGATCGGACGTGCTCGTCGGCGGGGACGGCAACGATCTCCTCGTCGGCGGCGCCGGCTGCGATCTGCTCATCGGCGGATTCGGACAGGACACCCTGATCGGCAACGCCGCGGACGACATCCTCATCGGCGGGTACACGGACTACGACTCGAACCTCGGCGCCCTGCAGAGCATCCTCGGCGTCTGGAACGGCGGCGGAACCTACCAGACCCGCGTGAACGCGCTCAAGTCCGCGAGTTTCGCCTACAAGCTGGTCGCGGATACCACGGTGCACGACGACTCCGCCATCGATCGCCTCACGGGTTCGGCCGGCTCCGACTGGTTCCTCGCGAACGTGGACTTCGGCGTGAAGGACATCATCACGGATCTGAACGGCAACGAGATCGTCACGGACGTGGATCCGTGATCGGCTCCCGGCGCGTATCATTCCTCGTGTGGCGCCATGCTCGATTTGCCGCCGAGGAATCGCCGTGGAGCAGCAAGCGAACGTCGTGCGAAGTCCGGACACTCTGCGGGCGGAGCGCTTGCCGCCGCGGCAGGTACTCACGCGGAAGTGGCCGACGCTGCACGCCGGCGAAGTCCCCCCGTTCGACCCCGCCACCTGGGATCTCACCATCTTCCCGATCCCGCTCGTGGATCGGATCGCTCGCTTCACGTGGCCCGAGTTCCTCGCCCTCCCCCGCGTTCACGTCCATGCGGACATGCACTGCGTGACTCGCTGGAGCAAGCTGGACAATCTCTGGGAAGGCGTTCCCACCCGCGAACTGCTCCGGCACGTGAGCGTGTCGCCGAAGGCGAAGTTCGTCATGGTTCACGGCGAGTACGGGTTCAGCACGAACCTGCCGATCGAGGACTTCTTCGCCGAGGATTGCCTGTTCGCGATTCGCCACGACGGCGCGGACCTGAGCGCGGACCACGGCGGCCCGATGCGTCTGGTCGTGCCGAGGCTCTACGCCTGGAAGAGCGCGAAGTGGGTGCGGGGAATCGAGTTCATGGAAGCGGACCGCCCCGGCTTCTGGGAAAGCGACGACCACGGCGGCTACCACCTGCGTGGCGACCCGTGGACCCTGCCGGACGGCCAGCGATTCGGCGGGCGGGGCGCGTGAGGCGCCCCGCCCGGAGGTGGAATCAGGCCACGCCTTCGAGCTTCCACGGACCACGCATCTCGCGGCGGAGCATCTTGTTGCCCGCCTCCGCGCTCTCGCCCGTGAAGCGGTTCGCCTTCGCGTCCCACGTCAGCTTCAGGCCCGATCGCAGGGCGATGGTGCCGAGGTGGCAGACGATGACGGAGCCGGCGCCGACATCGACGCCGCAGATGGGCGTCTCGCGGGACTTCACGCAGTCGAGGAAGTTGCCCATGTGATTGGGCGGCCGCGTGCCGTAGAGCTTCGGATCGTCCGCGCCGAGCGGTTCCGAAAGGATCTTCGGATCGCTGGCGACCACCATGCCGCGGTTGACGAAGACGGTTCCGGTTTCACCGAAGACCATCACGCCGTTCTCGCTGCCGGAGATGCCGTCGAGTTGCTCCTCTTTCCCCTTCACCTTCTTGGTGAGGGGTTTGCCGTCCGCACGGAAGAGTTCCTTGACGGCGGTGCCGCGGCCATCCATGGCGACGACCTTGGCCCCGTTCGCGTAGGTGTATTGCACCTTGAACGTCTTGTGGCAGTTGTAGCCGTCGCCGGTGGAGAGCGGCTTCTCGGCTTCGAGCGTCTCGACTCCGGCGGGGCCGGCGTTGTCCATGCCGAGGCACCACTGGGCGATGTCGATGTGGTGGGCGCCCCAGTCGGTCATCTTGCCGCCGGAGTACTCGTACCACCAGCGGAACTCGTAGTGGCAGTTCGTCTTGCCGCCGTCCTGGCGGTAGGCCACCTTCGGCGCCGGCCCGAGCCACATGTCCCAGTCCAGGCCGTCGGGCACTTGAGCTTCCTTGATCGGGCCGCTCACCGGGTTCTCGCCGATGCGGCACTCGATGTTCTTGATCTTGCCGATGCGGCCGGCGCGGATCACGTCCGCCGCGAGGCGGAACTGCGTCATCTCGCTGCGCTGCTGGCTGCCGGTTTGAAGCACGCGCTTGCTGTCCTTCACGGCCTTCTTCAGAACGAGGGCTTCCTCCACGGTCAGCGTGAGCGGCTTCTCGCAGTACACGTCCTTGCCCTGCTTCAGGGCTTCGAGCGCGACGAGCGCATGCCAGTGGTCCGGGATCGCGATGATCACGGCGTCCACGTCCTTGCTGGCCATCACCTCGCGGTAGTCCTTGTACCCTTTGACGTCGAAGCCGTCCTTGTTCATCTGGGCGACGGAGGCCTTGAGGTGGCGGGCGTCCACGTCGCAGACGGCGGTGAAGTTGACGTGCTTGAAGCGCTTCGCTTCGCCGATGAGTGCGTTCGAGCGGCGCGCCGAATTCGGGCCGACGCCGATCACGGCCACGTTCAGCTTGTCGTTCGCGGCGACGCCGACGTTCGCCTCGGCGACGCGGGCCGATTCGCCGAACGCTTCTTTCGCGTACCAGAGGGGCAACCCGGCGGCGGCCATCGCCGACACGGACCGCCGCATGAACCCGCGGCGGGAGAGATTTCCGCGCTCCAACATGATCGAGCCTCGCGATTGGGTGAAGGTGCGAGGACCATCATACTCCGCCGCGCGGCGACGTGCCAACGTCCGGCCGCGAACGCGTCAGCGCTTCTTGCGGAAGATCGTGTCCATGATGCCGCGCTTGATGATGCCGACGATGGCGGTGCCCATCGATCGTGCCGTGCTCTTGATGAAGCCCATCACGATGCCGTCCTTCTTGGAGCCGCCCTTCGCGGCGGCCTTGGCTTCGGCCTCGGCCTGCTGCTCGGCTCGCTTCTTCTCGAACTCGGCTCGCTTCGCCGCCGCGTCCGCATCGGCTTCGTCCCCGTCGTCCGCCGCGACCTTCCCCTTGAGAATCTCGTAGGCCGATTCGCGATCGATCATCTTGTCGTAGACGCCGGCCACGATGGAGGTCGCCATCACTTGCTTCCGCTGATCGGGCGTGATGGGGCCGATCCGTGTGCCGGGCGGAACGATCAGCGCTTTCTCCACGATCCCCGGCGTGCCCTTCTCGTCGAGGAACGAGACGAGCGCCTCGCCGACCGCGAGTTGCGTGATGACTTCCTCCGTGTCCAGATTCGGATTCTGGCGGAAGGTCTGCGCCGCGGCGCTCACGGCTTTCTTGTCCCGCGGGGTGAACGCGCGCAAGGCATGCTGCACGCGGTTGCCCAACTGCGCGAGCACCGTGTCCGGCACGTCCAGCGGGTTCTGCGTGACGAAGTAGACGCCCACGCCCTTGGAGCGGATCAGCCGCACCACCTGCTCGATCTTCTCGAGCAGCGCCTTGGGCGCGTCGTTGAACAGCAAGTGCGCCTCGTCGAAGAAGAAGACCACTTTCGGCTTCTCGATGTCACCGACTTCCGGGAGTTGCTCGAAGAGTTCGGCCAGCATCCACAGCAGGAACGTGGCGTAGAGCCGCGGCGACTGCAGCAGTTTGTCCGCGGCGAGGATGTTGATCATCCCGTGGCCCTTTTCGCCGGTCTGGAGGAAGTCCATGATGTTCAGCGCGGGCTCGCCGAAGAACTTGTCCCCTCCTTGTTCCTCGATGCGGAGCAGGGCGCGTTGAATGGCGCCGACGCTGGCCGGGCTCACGTTTCCGTACTCGGCGGAGAGTTCCTTCGCGATCGTGCTCACGTGCTGGAGCATGGCGCGGAGGTCTTTCAGATCCAGCAGCAGGAGGCCGTTGTCGTCCGCGACTTTGAACGCGATGGTGAGCACGCCGGATTGCGTCTCGTTCAGCTCGAGCAACCGCGAGAGGAGCAGCGGGCCCATTTCGGAGATGGTGGTGCGAACGGGGTGCCCCTGTTCGCCGAAGACGTCCCAGAACACGGTCGGGCAGCCTGCGAACTCGAAGGCCTCCTTCAGGCCGAGTTCCTTCACGCGGTTCACGACCTTGACATTCGCATCCGAACCGGGCTGGCACAGGCCCGAGAGATCGCCTTTGATGTCCGCGAGAAACACGGGCACCCCGATGCGACTGAACGCTTCGGCGAGCCGCTGAAGCGTCACGGTCTTGCCCGTGCCGGTGGCCCCGGCGACCAGGCCGTGCCGATTGGCCATCGCGGGCAACAGCGCAAGATCCACCGATCCTTTGCCGACGAGCAGGGGCTCCGCCATGATCCACCTGAATAAACGAGTTCGAGATGAACACAGTGTATCGGAGGGGCCGTGACATCAGACAGTGGCGGGATCGATCGGAACGACTCCGGGGCCGAATGCCGCCATTCGAGCGAAGTGAGCGAAATTGAAACTCAACACGTGAGTCACCGCATGCACATGACACACGGTGACGAGCCTCGCATCATGGACTTGCTTTCCGATGATTCCCAAGGAGGAGACCAGCCGCTTCCAGGCGGGATAGACGTTTGGACCATCTTGAAGAAGGGCAAACTTCGTCTCAAAGGCAGCCGCATGTGAGAACGCTCGTATCGATGAGAAGAGTCATCACTCGTACAACCCTTCGCTGCTCACGGCGGCGTTCGAGAGCGACACGCCCCACGGCCGCGATGCCGCAAGAAGTTCCCGTTCCCAGTCGTCTTGTGGTTCGAGCGGCACGGCCAGCAGTCGTTGTCGAAGAAGGTTCAGTGCGAACGTCTCAGGCGCGACGCCTTCGCGAAGCGCTTGTTCTTTAAGAGCCGCTTCCAGCTTCGGATCGATCGCGACGACCATTTTGCTTCCCCCGGTTCGCCTCAACCAGTATATCCGAGGCGTTCCACTTCCACGTGTTGCGGTTGCCGCGGCCGCGGTTCTCTCTTTAGCATGAGTGCAAGGAGAGGATTCCCATGTCCCGATTCGATCTGACGGTGCTCGAAGGCGCTCCGAAGGTGCCCGGCAAGCCGCGGCACCGCACTCGCGAGGTGCAAGTCGGCAGCCGCGTCTTCGGCGGCGACAACCCGATCTGGGTTCAGTCCATGACCACGACGGACACCTTCGACGTCGAAGCGACCGTGAAGCAGATCCACGCCCTCGAGGAGGCCGGGTGCGAGCTGATCCGCGTCACGGTGCCGAAACCCGAGGACGCCGGGGCCCTCTCCGAGATCAAGAAACGCATCGGCATCCCGCTCATCTGCGACATCCACTTCGACTACAAAATGGCCCTCGCGGCTCTCGACCACCCGATCGACAAGATTCGCATCAACCCGGGGAACATCGGCACGCACGAGCGATTCCGTCAGGTGATCCGCAAGGCGAAGGACCGCGGGCTGCCCATGCGGATCGGCGTGAACGCGGGCAGCCTCGAGCGCGAACTCGTCGAGAAGTACGGCTTCCCGTGCCCGCCCGCCATCGTGGAGAGCGCCCTCCGCTACATCGAGATCGCCGAGAGCGAAGGCTACCACCAGATGATCGTCTCGCTCAAGTCGTCGGACGTGCTCGTCGCGGTGGAGGCGTATCGGCTTTACGCCCAACTTGCGGACTACCCGACGCACATCGGCATCACTGAGGCCGGCAAGCCGCCGTACGCCGTGACCAAGAGCGCGGCCGGGCTCGCCCCCATTCTTCTGGACGGCATCGGCGACACGATCCGCATCTCGCTCCTCGGCGATCCCGTTCCCGAGATCGCCGCGGCGTTCGACATCCTGCAGGCGACGCAACGCCGTGTCCGCCGGCCGGAACTGATCGCGTGCCCCACCTGCGGCCGGCTCGCCATCGATCTGGAAAAGATCATCGCGGAACTGGAGCAACGGCTGAACGGGAAGCGGCTCCCGGTGAAGATCAGCGTGCTCGGTTGCGTCGTGAATGGCCCCGGCGAGGCGAAAGAGGCGGACATCGGCATCGCGGCCGGGAACGGCCAGGGGATGATCTTCCGCAACGGCGAGATGGTGCGCCGCGTGGCCGAAGCCGAGATCGTGGACGCCCTGATGGTGGAACTCGCGGACTGGGAGAAGACCAACGCCCACCGCTTGGCGAGCCCCGGACGTGAGCCCGGGGAGACGGAAGGCCTCGGCCGCCGCAAGCTTCCCGTCGTCGCGGTGTGATCCGCGATACGGGTCACTTGGCTCCAAGGCAGTACAGCGCTTCTTCCCGCTTGCCGTTCTTCTTGAATGCGACGCGCATGTAGATGCGGCCGCCGCAGATCGTCGCGGTGGCCATCGCTTCGTCCCCGAGTTTGTTCTCGCCGAGCAGATCAAACGCGGTCGGGGTCGCCTTGTAAACGAATGTCTTGCCCGCTTCATTCGTGGCAAAGACGAGATCGCCGACGGGCACGGGCGAAGCCGTGAACCCGCCGCCGAGCGGCTCCTTCCACGCTTCCTTCCCCGTGTCGGACTTCCAGCACACGGCGAAGCCGTCGTCCGTCACGGCGAACAGGTGTCCCTGGCGGATCCACATCGACGGAACGTACACCCGCGTCTTGTTCTCCCACGCGAGTTTGCCGGAGCCGTCCGCATGGACGGCGCTCACGTGGTTCTTCGGGTAACCGCCGCTGGTGAAGACAAGCTTGCCGTCCGTGACCGTGGACGTCACGCACTCCGTCGTGGCGCCTTTCGTTTCCCACAGTTCCTTCCCCGTGAGGGGATCCAAGCTCGTGACGAGATCGCAACCGGTGAAGAGAAGCTGATCCTTCCCGCCGATGGTGTGGACGATGGGGGACGTGTAGTTCGGCAGTTTCGGGCGCGGCCGCGACCAGACGATCGAGCCGCTCTCGCGATCCAATCCGGCGATCGCCCCCGCTCCCTTGTTATCGGCGGAAACGATCACCAGATTGCGATAAATCGTCGGCGACGATCCGAACCCCTGGTGCAGGGTGTAGTCCGTCACCTTCGTTTGCCAGAGTCGCTTCCCCTCCACGCTCACGGCGGTCGCGAACACGGCGTTGTCGTTGAGAAAGTTGACGAAGACGCGTTGGCCGTCGCAGGCCGGGGTGCAGGAGGCGAACGAGGCCTTGGCGTTGGGGTTCCCCTTCGGAATCACGTTGCCGCGATGGACCTCGTGCCGCCAGAGTTCGGCTCCGGTCTTGCGGTCGTGGCAGAGCAGCCACTGCGATTCGTCCGCGGCCACGAGGAAGACGCGATCGCCGACGACGATCGGCGCCCCGTGCCCGCGGCCGGGCACCGCGGCCTTCCACATCACGTTCTCGGTTTCGCTCCACTTCGTGGGCGGCTTCTGATTCGGATCGGCGAGGCCGTCCCGATTCGGGCCGCGCCACTGGGCCCAGTCCGCAGGATCGGCCGCGGTGGCGGCCATGGGAAGAACGAGCAGCGCGAACGCCGCGGCAAAGCGGGTCATGGCGATTCCGACGGTGGTGAGAGGTTCACTTCGGCAGTTCGATCTCGATCAGCAGTTCCTTGCCGGCCTCGGCCGCGACTTTCTTCTCGACGCCGCCGACCTTCACGACGTACTCCGTGCCGGGAGTCGCGTCGAAGGCGAGGATGTCGTTGAGGTCGTTGGTCTCGCCTCGGGACTTGCCCGCGAGTGGCTTCGCGCCGCCGGTGAGAGTCACGTCCGTCGCGACTCGTTCCTTCCTGCCCGCGAGCCAGACGCGGACCGCGATGCGAGCCGCGTCCGCCTTCGGAGGCGTCTTCGAGGCATAACGGTCCGTGACGTTCTCGGCGAAGATGTCGGTGCGGCGGGGAGCCCAGACGAGGGGGAAGGTCGTGTCCGTTTTCTTGAAGCTGGAGGCGTAGATGGCGTGCTCGCGGACGTCCTTCTTGGCCTGAGCCGCGTCGCCGACGAACCACCCGCGATCGAGGCCGGCCGGGTCCTGTTCGCAGGCGCCCGTGAAGCGCCAGCGCTTGTCCCAGATTTCGACCCACGTGTGGTTGCCCCGCTTGTTCGCCCAAAGCGGCGTGCCCACGATGCGGGTCGGCACGCACACGCTGCGGCACGCGTCCGAGAGCAGAATCGAAAGCCCGGTGCAGGAGGCTTTGCCCGTCTCCATCGATTCCAGCGGGCTCTGGTCGGCCTTCTTCCGTTCGGTGGAGTACTTCACCTTCAACTTCTCGAAGAGCGTGCCGTTCAGCTTCTGGGCCGCCTCCGCCGCGGTTTTGCAGTCCTTCACGATGGGCTTGGCGAGTTCGTACAGTTCTTTGCGCCACGCGTCGCGAGTCTCGTTGACGTTCGCGTAAGGCAGCACGTTGTTGAGGAAGACGTCTTCGGGAATGTCCTTGGCCCACGGCATCTCGGCGCGGGCGGCGTAGGCGAGCTTGAGGTTCTCGAGCAGGTACGCGGACTTGAGGGAGGTCAGATCCACGTCCGGCATGTTGGCGACGAGGAACTCCATGCCAGGTTTCATGGCGGCGGGCGAGTCGGCGAGCGCCTTCTCGATCTCGGCGCGGTTCTTGCCCGCACGGCCGAGCGCGGCCTCGATGGCCTTGGGGTTCTCCGCCGCGGCGGCGGGGAGAGCGAGAATCAACGCGGCGAGCATCGGGCGAAGGTACATGACGGCGCCTCGGTGAGCGATTCTGATCTCTAGCATACGGCCCGGAGGGCGTCCTTCCCACACTCGTGCCGGCCTTGTGCCGGCGATCGGGTCTCGGTATGCGTCGCGTCGGGAACGGGGGGTTCTCGTGCTGCGGCAATGCGCGATCATTGCAGGTCTGGGTTTGGCGGGCGCCGCCGGCTGCGTCGGGGATACGCGCGAAGGCGCTTCCCGATCGCAAGAGCCGACCCGTTCGACGATCGACGTCGCGGCGCCGCCCAAGGCGCTCCTCGAAGGTCGATTGCCGCTGCCGGCCCAGCCCGCGCTCGAAGCCCATGAGACGCCGCTTCCCGTCAACTTCGCCACCGCCCTGCAACTCGCCGGCGCCCGCCCGCTGGACGTGCAGATCGCCGGTCGTCAGGTCGCGGTCGCGGCCGCTCAATACGATCGAGCCCGACTGCTCTGGGTGCCGAACTTGGTTCTCGGAGCCGACTACTTCGCCCACACCGGCCCGCAGCAGAACTTCGCCGGCGAAATCCTTCGCTCGAATCGCAGCACCTTCATGGCCGGCTTCGGGCCGAACGTCGTGTTCTCGTTTTCGGACGCGATGTACGCGCCGCTGGCCGCACGTCAGGATCTGCGGGCACGCGAGGCCGAGCGCCAGGCCACGATCAACGACACGAGCCTGCAGGTGGCGGAGGCCTACTTCGCGGTGCAGCAGGCCCGCGGGGAACTGGCCGGGGCCATCCTCGCCGAGACGCACGCGACCGAACTCGCTCGGCGGACGACCGAACTCGCCAAGGGATTGGCCCCGCCCGCGGACGAAAACCGTGCGAAGGTCGAACTCGCTCGACGGAAGCAAATCATGGTCGCGGCGCGGGAGCGCTGGCGGATCGCGAGCGCCGAACTGGCGCGGCTGCTTCGTCTCGATCCGAACGCGACTCTTGAACCGGTCGAGCCCGCGTTCCTTCCCGTCACGGTGATCGATTCGCACATCAGTCTGGATGGTCTCATCCCGATCGCTCTTGGCGCGCGGCCGGAACTCGCGGGTCATCAGGCCGTGGTGCAGGCCGCGCTCGCCCGCTTGAAGCAGGAGAAGATTCGGCCGCTGGTGCCGAGCCTCGCTCTCCGCAGCGTGTCCACGAATCCGAGCGGCTCGCTGGGCTACGGCACGTTCGGAGGCGGCCCGAACGACCGGCTGGACAACTTCGGCGGTCGTTTCGACATCGACGTGCAACTGCTCTGGGAATTCCAAGCCCTCGGGTTCGGCAATCGCGCTCGCATGCGAGAACGCAAGGCCGAGCACGAGATCGCCACCCTCGAACTCTTCCGCACGCAGGACCGCATCGCCGCGGAAGTGGCCCAAGCCTATGCCGAGGTGCGGTCGTCCGCGGATCGATTGAATCAGGCCGAACCCGCCCTTCGTGAAGCCATCGACCTCGTGAACAAATCGCTCGAGGGGTTGGGGCAGACGCGTCGAGCCGGGGACACGGTGTTGCTCGTCGTGCGGCCTCAGGAAGCGGTCGCCGCGATTCAGGCGCTCGGCCAGGCGAACATCGATCTCTTCGGCGCCGTCGCGGACTACAACCGCGCCCAGTTCCGCCTGTACCGCGCCCTCGGCCACCCGGCCCAATGCCTCGCGAACGCCGTGACCCCTCCCGCGAACTGAGACGAAGCGTCAGAGTCCCGAGGAGGAAGCGAGCGGGTCCAGATCGTTCACCTGCTTGTGAACCGACCGGCTCCGCGAATGCGGGTGAATTCCATTTCGCTTATTCGGACGCGACGAAGACGTCCGGGATGTCCTGCGTCTTCCCGCGAATGAGGACTCGTTTGAAGGGCCAGTCCGTGGGCGGGGTGACGCACTCGCCGCCGTCCTGGCCGACGAGCACGGTGTCGACGACGGCCGCGGGGCCGACACGGGGCTGCCACACGAGCGCCTGGTTCAAGGCGAATCGTTCTTCTTGCCCGCCGCGGCGCAATTCCTCCGCCGGGAACCGGCCGGCCCCGTATCCCGGCTGCGAGAACCGACCGTCGTACTCGTACTCGGTGCCCGCGAGAACGGTCTGCCCCGCCCGGTAGAGAGCCATCATGGTCTCCTCCGGCCGCGAGTACGCCCGGTAAATCGCGGAGAGCCGCAAGGCGAGGTCATGGGCCTTGAGATGATCCGGCGGCACGCTGCCGAACGCGACGGTGCGGCTGGCCGTGACGAAGAACCCGCCACGCTGGGCGGTCGCCTGGAGAACGCAATACTGTTTCACGGGGGCCGAAGTGGCTCCGGCACGGCGATACTTCGCGCCGCGGCCGTCCGCCGTCACGCTGATCGCGACCGGTTCCGCCCCGCGGTGCAGCAGCCGGTGCCCGAGTTGACCCGCCACCTCTTCCTCCGTCGTGTTTCTCACGACGTTGCGGGCGGTCGCCTCCACGGCGTGGGCCACGAGCCGGCCGAGGGCGCGGTACTCGTCCTGTTCGTAACTCGTCAACACGCGAAGCAGCGGCCGAAGGCGTTCGCTGGTCTGCGGCATGTTCGGCAGCGGCCGATCGCAGCACACCTTCCGCCCAGTCGTGACGTTCATGAGAAGGTCGGGCCGCCCCCCTTCCCACGTCCACTCCTTCAACTGAAAGCCGAGTTGATCGAGTTCTTCGTCGAAGAGCCGCTGCGTGTCGATGTTCGAGCAGAGGAGCCAGCGCTGGCGACCGTTCGTGTACAGCCCCGGACGTTCGGAATCGGCGATCAGTCCGCGGACGTTCATCCCCGCCGTGAACCAGGCGATGTGGGCCGCGCCGAGAAACAACGCGCCTTCGCACTCGACCTGCTCGAGCAGCCACGCGATCTGGGCCTGCTTGATGTCGATGTCCGCTCGGCGGGCGGCGAGGGCCACGGGCGGGGGAGTCGGCGGCGGCGCGGCGTGGACGCCGTTCGTCGGCGTCGGCTCGGCCGAGCCCAGGTCGATCTCGACGGCCGAATCGGTGGAAAGGGGGGGATTCATGACGCGAAAGCGGCCGGGTTTCCCCGGCCGCCTCGTGCGGGTTCGTCGGTTTCGAACTCAGTCGTTCCGCGAGATCATGAAGATCTGCAGGACGTACCAGAAGAGGAACGCGACGGAAGAGAACAGGTCGAGGCTCGCGGCCACGTGTTCGTCCGTGCCATACACGTGCATGACGTTCGAGGTGCCGTAGATGATCGATGCGGCGGCAAGGGCCACCATCGCGGCACAGAACAGCAGGCCGAGCGAGAATCCGAACAGGATCGATGCGATGATCACGCCGAAGGCGAGCATCGAGACCACGCCGATGATCGGCCCGAGGAAGGAGAAGTCCTTTCCGGAGAGGAACACGGCCGCGGTGAGGCCGCCGAACACGGCGAGCGTCACGATGCCGGCCTGAAGCGGCAGGTCCGGGCCCTTCATCATGGCGAGGTACATCAGCGGAAGGAACACGACCGTTTCGAGCAGCACGTAGAGCGCGAGCCCGGCGTACTGCAGGCCGATGGACTGCCGCGACCGCGCGAGGTAGCGGGCGCCGTAGCCGCCGACGATGAACAGCAGGATGACCGCGATCCAGCCCGCCTTGTTGGCGAAGATGATGTCGCGGACGATCTTCTCCCCGGCGCCCGAGAAGATGAGGGCGGCTTCGAGACCGACAAAGGCCAGAATCGCCGCCAGCAAGTGCAGATAGGTTCGTTTGATGAACGTGGCGCGGGCCGATGCCGGCGCCATCGCGGCGGGCAGGCCGTAGCTCTGATCCATGTCGTAATTCATGGGCTCCTCCAAATTTCCGGGAGATGGCTCATTCACACTCTACGCCGCTCCGCTCCGCGGATCAAGCGAAAGCGGCTCTCAAGACGCGTCGCGGGCGGAGTCAGCCACCGGATTGAGACGGCGGCAGTCATTCGAAGAGGCCGGGCCCGGAATCGGATTTGGGACGCGGAATGCGGCGGCCCAGCACCTGATATGCCCGCGGCATCGCGACTCGACCCCGCGGCGAACGCGTGATGTACTGCTCGCGAAGCAGATACGGCTCGATCTCCTCCGCCAGGGTGTCCGTCGCGAGGTTCAGCGTGGCGGCGAGAGCCTCGACACCCGTCGGCCCGCCGAGAAACGTGTCGATCAGAATCTCGAGATAGCGGCGGTCGTTCTTGTCCAGCCCGTCGCGATCGACCTCGGCCATGTCCAACGCGGCGCGGGCGATCTCTTCGGTGATCGAGCCTTCATGCCGCGCCGCGGAGTAACTGCGGGACCAGTACAGCCGCGAGTTCGCGACGCGCGGCGTGCCCCGGCTCCGATTCGCCAGTTCCAGCGCGGCCGATTCCGTGATCGGCGTGTTCAGCTTCGCCGCGTTCACCCGCACGATCGTGGCCAATTCCTCCACCGAGTAGAACTCGAGGTGCTCGTGCATCTTGAAGCGGTCCCGCATCGGGCCGCTAAGCATGCCGCTGCGGGTGGTGGCGCCGATCAGCGTGAAGCGCTTCAACTGCATCGAGATCGTGCGGGCGCTCATCCCCTCCCCGAGCACAATGTCGATGCGGAAGTCCTCCATCGCGGGATAGATGAACTCCTCGACCACGCGCGGCATGCGGTGGATTTCGTCGATGAAGAGCACGGAGCCTTCGTCGAGGTTCGTGAGGAAGGGCAGAAGATCGGCGGGCTTGGCGAGCGCGGGCCCGCTCGTGGTTTGAAGCGTGGTGCCGAGTTCGTTCGGAATCACGGTGGCGAAGGTGGTCTTGCCCAGACCCGGCGGCCCGTCGAAGAGGATGTGCCCAAGCGGTTCCTTGAGCTTCTTGGAGGCTCGCACCGCGATTTCGAGCCGCTCCGCGACCTTGCGTTGGCCGATCACTTCCTTCAGCAACTTGGGGCGCAGCGCGGCATCGACCTTCTTGCTGGCCTCGTCGTCCCCCGAAACGGTGGTGAGCACTTTCTCGCGCGCCATGGATTCCTTCTATGGCTCGGACGCATCGATGGGCACGATTCGGGATTCCAACCACCGCTCCAACCGATTCCGATCCAGTGAGCCGGCGGCGAGTTGAAGGATCGTCGCCTCCTGCTCGTCGACCCCGGCCGCGATCTCGTAGCGATTCATGACGAGAAAGACTTCCATCGCTGCATGTGCGATTCGTTCGTTGCCGTCGACGAACGCGTGATTCTTCGCCAGCGAGCACGCGAGCGCCGCGGCCTTCTCGACGAGCGTCGGATAGAGTTCGACGCCGCCGAAGGTCGCTCGCGGCTGTTGAACCGCCGAATCGATCAAGCCTGCGTCGCGGATGCCGGGCGATCCACCCGACTGAAGAATCAGCGACTCGTGAAGGAGAACCACTTCCTCGACGCCGAGGTACTTCATTTCGCCAACCGCCGATAGAGTTCGGCGTTCTTCGCGAGCACATACTCCTTCGCCGCAGCGAACGTGGCCTTGCGGTCCAAGTATTCCGCTGTCAGGCGACGCAGCAGGTCGTCGAGCGCGAGCCCGTCCGTTCTGGCGGCGGCTTCGAGCCTCTCGGCGAGTTCATCGGGCACTTCAAACGTCAGCGTGCTCATCGCATCAGCATATCACCAGCGGAGCGGTTTCTGCCATGTCTCCTTGAGGTCCGCGAGCTTCATCCAGAGGAGCCATTCGCCGTTCGAACCCGCGACTCGGAGTCGGGGTTCCTTCACCGTGGTCCCGATTTTTGCGAACGGCAGACCCGCGAAACACGCCTCGAACGCGGCCGCATTCGCGGGTCGCACTTCCACCAGGAATCGAGTCGTCGATTCGCTGTAGAGTCGGACTTCATCCGGGAGCGACTCCGCTCCGGGGAGGCTGCCGAGGCCGGGGGAATCGACGCCGATTCCGCCCGCGAACGCCATCTCGGCGAGGGCCACGGCCAGGCCGCCCTCCGAAAGGTCGTGGCAGGCCCGCACGAACCCGGCGAGGATCGCGGCGTGCATCCCGGCGAAGATCTTCGGAGCCATCGCGAGGTCCACCTTCGGAACCGCGCCGCCGGCTCTCCCCGTCACGAGGTGCAGGTGCGAGCCGCCCAGTTCGTTCTTCGTGAGGCCGACGACGTAGATCGCGTTCCCCGGCTCTTTCAGATCCATCGTGACGCACTGCCGTGCATCCGCCACGTGGCCGAGCGCCGAGACGAGCAACGTGTGCGGGATGTCGAGGCGTTCGCCGTGCTTTCCGGCGTAGGTGTTGTTCAGGCTGTCCTTGCCGCTGATGAACGGGGTGCCGAACGCGATCGCGACGTCGCGGCAGGCCTCGGCCGCCCGCACGAGCGAACCGAGCACCTTCGGGTCGTTCACGTTCCCCCAGCAGAAGTTGTCCAGGATCGCGGTGTGGCTCGGGTCCGCGCCGACCGCGACGACGTTCCGCAACGCCTCGTCGATGGCGGCCGCGGCCATCCAATACGGGTCGAGGTCGCCGTACAGCGGGTTGATGCCGTTGCCCACGGCCACGGCCCTGAACGAGCCGAGTACGGGCATCACCACCGCGGCGTCGCTCGGGCCGTCGTTCGCGACCCCGACCAGCGGCTTCACCGCGGATCCGGACTGCACCTCGTGGTCGTACTGCCGAATGACCCATTCCTTGGAACAGACGGAGTAGGAACCCAGAATCTTGAGGAGAACATCCTGTGCGGGAACGCTTTGCCGCGACGCGGAGTCCTCGGAGCGGAGCGCGGGCGACACATGAATGGCATCGCGAATCTGATTCGGGCGGCCATCATGGAGGAACTCCATCGACACGTCCGCGACGGTGGTGCCGCGGAAGATGAGCTTCAAGCGGCCGGTCGGCTCGAACACGCCGAGGTTCGCGGCTTCAACGTCTTCGCTCTCGCAGAGCGCCTTCAACGCCGGCCACTTCTCCGGAGGCACGGACAGCACCATACGTTCCTGCGATTCCGAGATCCAGATCTCGGTGTAGCTCAGGCCGTCGTACTTGAGCGGGGCGGCATCGAGGTTCACGAGCGCCCCGACCTCGGCGCCCATCTCGCCGACCGCGGAGGAGAATCCGCCCGCGCCGCAATCCGTGAGCGCGGTGTAGAGGCCGCGATCACGAGCCTGCAGGATCACGTCCTGAACCTTCTTCTCGGTGATGGCGTTGCCGATCTGCACTGCTCCGCCGGAGACGGTCTCGGATTCGTGAGTCAGTTCGAGGGAGGAGAATGTGGCTCCGTGAATGCCGTCGCGACCGGTGCGGCCGCCGACCGCGACGATGAGGTCGCCGGGGTTCACGCGCTTGAAGGCGGCGGACTTCGGCATGATGCCCACGGTGCCGCAGAACACGAGCGGATTCGCGAGGTAGCGGTCGTCGAAGAGGATGGCGCCGTTCACCGTGGGGATGCCCATTCGGTTGCCGTAGTCGCGGACGCCGGCGACGACACCCTTCATCACGCGGCGCGGATGCAGCACGCCCTGCGGAAGCTGATCCGGGTGGAAGTCCGGATTCGCGAAGCAGAAGACATCGGTGTTGCAGACGGGGCGGGCGCCGAGGCCGGTGCCAAGCACGTCGCGAATCACGCCGCCGAGGCCGGTGTTCGCCCCACCGTATGGTTCGATAGCGGACGGGTGATTGTGCGTCTCCACTTTGAAGCAGACGTGGTTGTCGTCGTCGAACGTCACGATGCCGGCGTTGTCCGCGAAGACGGAGATGCACCAGTCGTTCGCGCCGAGCCGCCTGCGAATCTCCTGCGTCGCGGCGAAGACGGTCTCCTTCAGCAGATTCTTGTAGGTCCGCGTCGTGCCCGTCTCGGCGTCCTTCAGATGGATCGTGCCCTTGAGCGTCTTGTGCGAGCAGTGTTCGGACCACGTCTGCGCGATGGATTCGAGTTCGGCGTCGGTCGGTTCGCGGCCCTGCTCGCGGAAGTGCGTCTGAACCGCCTTCATCTCGTCCAGCGTGAGCGCGAGCATGCCGTCCTTGCTCAGCTTCACGAGCCCGGCGTCGTCCAGCTTCGCGATCGGCACGGTCACGAGTTTGAACTCGTACTTGGATCCGAAGGAGAGGTGATCCGCCTTCACGGGTCCGACGACGATTTGCTCGATGGCGTCGTTCGCGAGCACTTTACGGAAGAGCACGTCGCGATCGGCGGAGGAGATTTCGGGCGGGCCGAAGTAGCGCCTGAACGTACGGACCGCGGCAAGTGGAATCTTCAACATCGCGGCAAGGTCGAGAATCGTTTGCGCCGTCGGGTCCATCACGCCGGGCTTCAGGAGCACGGTGTAGCTGGGCTCGGTCCGCGCGCCGAGCGGCCGCACTTCGCACGATTCCACGAGCGGATCGACGAGTACCTCCGTGCGGAGCATCGCGAGATCGGTGTCGCCGAGTTCCCCTTCGAGGAGGAAGCCGCGGGCGGAGGCGCTCACGAGGTCGCCGCCGCGCTGGGCGTGCGTGAGCAGATCGAACTCGTCGCAGACGCGTTCGCGTTCGCCGTCTCGGCCGAGCGGTCGGATTTCAAGTTCCCAGAGCATCGCGCACCTGTTTGGCCTCGGCGAGCCACGCATGGAGGCCGGCTCCGTCGCCGGTGTCCACGAGCCGCCGAAAATCGTCCATGCGGGAAGTGAAACGGGAGAGGGCCGCAAGGGTCGCGTCGCGGTTGGCGAGGAAGATCGCGGCCCAGAGATCGGGATCGCCGCCGGCGATGCGGGTGACGTCGCGGAAGCCGCCGGCCGAGAGCGGCAGCCATTCCGGCGGCGTGATCGCCGCGATGCCCGCGGCCACCGCGTGCGGCAGATGGCTCGTTTGTGCCAACGCGCAATCGTGCTCTCCCGGCGACATCACGTGGATTCGCGAACCGAGCCCTTTCCAAAAGTCCGCCACGCGATCCGCCTCGGGGCTCGGCCTCGGAGGCGTCAGAATCGTGAGCCGATTCTCGAAGAGATCGGCCCGAGCGTGTTCCACCCCGTTCTTTTCCGAACCGGCCAGCGGGTGCGCGGGCACGAACGTCACCGTCTTCGGCAACTTGTTCCCGATCGCCTTCACGATGTTGAGTTTGGTGCTGCCGCCATCGGTGAGGATGGCTCCGAGTTTGCAGTGAGGCGCGGCCGCAAGAATCGTGCTCGCGATGCGATCGACCGGCGTGCAGACCACGATGAGGTCCGAACCCTGCACCGCGACGGCGAGGTCCGGCGTGCCGAAGTCGATGGCCCCAAGCGCTTCGGCCTTGGCGAGGTTCGCGGCGTTGCGGCCGGTCCCCACGACGAACCCCGCGGCCTTCCGCGCCTTCGCCGCCAACCCGACCGACCCGCCGATCAATCCCACGCCGACGATCGTGATCTGCTCGAACACCATGCGGGAAATTGTATGAGCGCCACCGGCGAGCCGCGAACTCGCGGGCGGGTCTTCTTCGCCCCGCGACCGTAGAATGGCACGATGACCGAAGCCGAGCCGACGCCGCAGAATCCGACTGTCACGCTGAAGATCGAGCGGCGGTCGTCCCACCCGTGGATTTTCCAGAAGATGGTGGAGCGCCCCGCGGAGCGGATCGCGCCGGGCACCGTCGTGGACATCCGCGAACGGACCGGTCAGTGGGTCGGTCGCGGGTTCTACAACGGCCACTCGCGCATCACGCTGCGGCTTCTCACCACCGATCCGAACGAAGCGATCGACACCGACTTCTTCCGCCGGAAGCTCGCGGACGCGGTCTCGCTTCGTCGCGATCTTCTGAAGCTGGACGAAACCACGAACGCCTACCGCCTCGTTCACTCCGAGGCGGACGGACTCAGTGGCCTCATCGTGGATCGCTACGGCGACACGCTGGTGCTGGAGTTCTTCGCGGCCGGCATGTTCAAGCAGCGGGCCGCGATCATGGAGGCGCTCTCCGGGCACTTCCCGAACGCCCGGTACTACTGGTTCGCGGAAGAACACGTGGGCAAGCAGGAATCGTTCGACTGCCGCGCCCCCGAGCCGCCGCCGCCCGATGTGATCGTCGAGAACGGACTCAAGTTCCGCGTCGCCCCCGGGAGCAAACACAAGACCGGCTTCTTCGTCGATCAGCGGGACAACCGCAAGCGGCTCGCCTCGTTCTGCTCCGGGAAGCGGATGCTGGACATCTGCTGCAACACGGGCGGGTTCGCGGTCTACGCCAAGGCGCTGGGCGGGGCCGCGGAAGCGGTCGGCATCGACCTCGACGAACAAGCTCTCGATCTGGCCCGCGGCAACGCCAAGCTCAACAACGCCACCATCCGCTTCGTTCAGGCCGATCTGTTCTCCTGGCTCCGCGACGTGATTCCGAATCCGGACAAGTTCGACGTCGTGGTCCTGGACCCGGCGAAGCTCACTCGCGACCGCGAGTCCGTGGATCTGGCCTTGAAGAAGTATTGCGACATGAACCGCCTCGCGATGCACGTGGTCAAGCCGGGCGGCGTGCTGCTCTCGTGTTCGTGTACGGGCTTGGTTCGCGAGGAAGACTTTCTCGAATCGATGCGCCGCGCCGCGTGGCAGGCTCAACGCAACCTGCAGATCTTCCACGTGGGCGGAGCGGGCTCCGATCACCCGTTCCTGCTCAGCGTGCCCGAAGGTCGCTACCTGAAGGCCGTGTTCGCCCGCGTGTTCTGATCCGTCAGCGAATCTCGATCATCGTCACGTCGCCGAGCGCGATCTCCTCGTCGTCCACGACCAACTCTTTTCCGCCGATGGCGCGGACGGGTCCGCCGTCGTCGCCGAGGAGATCCGTTTCCAGACCGACCGCGTGAACGCCGTCCCGGTCGTAGGAGCCGGGGTAGATGAGCGGCAAGTACGCCTCGTGCTCGACGCCGTCCTTCATCCGGATCCGGGCGAAGCGAGCGAAGCGGTCCATCACGTACTTCGCCGGTTCGAGCTTCACGCGGCTCACCGCCTCCCACGGAAACCAGACATAGCGGCCGTCCACGAACGCTTCGAGGATGGAGGCGAAGCGATCGTCCACGTCGCGAAGTTCGTCGAACTCCTGACCGTCCACGAAACCGCGAAGCAGGGGAGCGCGGGCGTCCGCCCGGTCGATCCACTTCTGGGCGAGAGCGGGGTCGCCGTCGCGGAGGGACCGCACGGCCATCCATCGGGCACGGGCGTGCTTCGCGGGCGGTTCGGGGACGATGATCGGCTTCCGGACGGAACAGGACCGACGCCGCTCGGCGCGGGCGATCTGGCGAAAGGTCCGGGCCGCGTCCGGCCAGGCGGGGTCGTCCGAATCGACGATCGCGAGATGCGTGCGCACGGCGTCCATGTCGCCGTCGAAGAGCAACAGCTCGACGAGCGCGATGCGAGGCGAAACCTCGGCCGGGCGCTCGCCGACGAGCGCTTCCTGCCGTTCGATCGCCTCCGCCAACCGCCCGGCCGCGAATGCCTCGTGTGGGCTCATCTCATCACTGTACGAGGCCCGTCGCGTGCGTTGTCCGGCGGCAAGCGTCGCGGTAGGATCCAGTCATCGATTGGACGAGGTCGCGATGCCGTCGCCGTTCCCCGGAATGGACCCATACCTGGAAGACCCGACCATCTGGCCGGGCGTTCATGCGTTTCTGATCACCGCGTTCGCCGAGATGTTGAATCGGCTTCTTCGCCCGAAGTACGTCGCCGACGTGGAGGAGCGAATCTATCTTCGCCCGGAATCCGACGACGATCACGAGTTCGAGCGGCCCCGAGTCCCGGACATCCGAATTGAAAGTCGCGGATACACCAACGGCGCGACACGTCGCACGGAGGGATCTGGGGCGGTGGCGGTCACGGAACCGCTGGTGATTCAGACCCTTCAGGACGACGAAACTCGCGAGCGAAGGGTGGAGATTCGAACGACGAATTCGAAACGGCTCGTGACTGTGATCGAGGTGTGGAGCCCATCGAACAAGACGCCGGGGTCCGAGGGGCGACGGAGTTTTCTCGCAAAGAGGGCAGAAGTGACGGCCTCTCGAGCCCATTGGGTGGAGATCGATCTCCTTCGAACGGGCGAGTCGCTCGTGGCGAGGAAGCGGCTCGATCCGCATGAGTACCTGATTCACGTCTCGCCGGTCCACATGCGGCCCCGGGGCTACGTCTGGCCCGTATCCATCTGCGATCCGCTGCCGACGATCGGCATCCCTCTTGGGAAGTCGGACGAGGTCGTTCCACTGGAGCTTCAGAGGGGACTCGAACTCGTGTACGAGCGAGGCTCCTTCGATCTGAAAATCGATTACGCGAAGCCCCCCGTTCCGCCGTTGCCGGCCGCTCTCGCACGCTGGGCGAACAAGTTGCTCAAGTCGAAGAAGCTCAGATAGCACGCCCTTTCCGTCGTTCTCGCGAACCTGCCTCGCGCCGCTCACGTCCCTCCAGCATGTCCGAGGAACGTGCGAAGCGCCCATGATGTAGCGGCCGCCTGCCGCCTTGCCATGGCGGATGTGTGGGTTCGACTCCCACTGGGCGCTCTTCCACGAACGGTGATGTAGACCAACCGGCAGGAGTCGCCACGCTCAGAACGTGGATAGTGTGGGTTCGAATCCCTCCGTCACCACTCAAAGGCCCTCGCCGATGCGTCGGGCTGGTCGATGTCTTGCAGGCGGGCCGGCGCCCGTCCGGGTCTCATAAGCCTGGAGGCTGGGTTCAACTCCCAGGTCTGCAACTGGACGCGTCGCGGCGAACCCGGTCACTTTCCCGGTGCCGGTGTCGTGGACGATGGCGAGAGAGGCCTTCGGCATCTCGTCCGCGTGCTTCTTCACGTACTAGCGCGAGCCGTGCAAGCCTTGTCCCTCGCCGGTGAACAGGGCGAATCGGATGGTGCGCTTCGGGCGGTGGACCGGCCTTCGCGAGAGCGGCGACGGCGCGGGCCGTCTCCAGCACCACGCAACTGCCCGTACGTTCGTGGTCGCGGCCGTAAGGCTGTGGTCCGCCCGAAGGCTCGATCACTCCCGGACCACGAAGCCGACGCTGCATGTTGGAGGAAGCGATTCCTCGGCCCGCCGCATCGCCGCCCGCATCGCCCGCGGCTTTCAGGGAGCGGGAACGTAGGCGAATCCGCGGGCCTGGAGGTTCACCACTGCGGTCACGGCCGACGCCGCGATCGAGACCTCGCCCCGGACCCGCTTCGGGTCGTATCCCTTCCGCGCGAGCGATTGCCCGCACACCAGCAGCTTCACCCCCGCGCCCTTCAACTTCTTTATCGCGTCCGCGTGCGGGTGGTCGGCCCCGGTCAGTTCCTTGTAGGCCGCGTCGTCCAGTGCCGCACTCGCCGCATCTCCATGCAGGACGATCACGATCTCCAAGTCGGACGCCTTGAGCCCGGCCGAGCCGGCCAGGTTCAACAGTGTCGCCGCCCGTGTCAGTCCCGGTAGGGGTTGCCCCGGCTCCTTCGCGACGCCAGTCACGTCGAACACGACCTTGCTCCCCTTCGCCGGGGCTTCCGCCGCGTCCGGGAACGGCACCACCGCCCCGTAGCCGGGGATGACCGGTGCGACCGGCTTCGGACCCTTCGCCGGCGGCGCATCGGCCTTTGCCGGCTTCGAGTAGATCACGAAGTAGTTCTCCGCGAGCAGGTCTTTCACCTCGTCGAGTTTCTTGAACCCGAACGAGGCGATCTCCTTCTCGACGATGTCCTGTCCGGCGCGGACATGGCTCAGCATCTTCTCGGAGGTCTTGCCCGGGATGCGCTGGAAGTCGATCACGATGAGCCGCCCGCCCGGCTTGATCGCACGATGCACTGAGAGCATCGTCTTCTCCGGGAACTCGAAATGGTGGTAGGTGTCGCAGAGAAACGCGACGTCCACCGCGTTCGCCGGGAGATCCACCGAATCGAAGTTGCAAAGCACCGGAGTGACGTTCCTCAGGCCGGCGTCGCGGCTCGTCTTCTGAATGTGTTCCAGAAACTTCGGGGCGATGTCCACCGCGAAGACCTGGCCCTCGGCCCCGACGGCTTTCGCGAAGAGTCGGGTGTACAGGCCGGTGCCCGCACCGATGTCGGCCACGACCAGGCCGGGCTTCAGTCCGCACGCCTTGACCACCTTCTCCCGCTGGAGGAACACCTCGCGGCTCTCGCCCTCGAAGGTCTTTGCGAACTTCCCGACGTCCGGTTCCTTGAACGGATCGTTGATCCCCGGCTTGACGCTCTTCTCCTGGGCCAGCACTGCTGCACACACGACGGCGAACAACGCCAGACTGCTCAGAGATCGCTTCATGGACTGCTCCGGGTGAGACTCGGCGATGGCTGATATCGTACGCATCTGCCTCGGATTCGATTGGCCGAGGAGCCCATTCCACGTGACGATTGGGAGCGACTTGCTTTGATTCGACTTGCTCGCGATTCTCGCCGCCGCTGACTCCCCCGCCTCCCGAGTGCATTCGGAACTTGTTAGCCATCTCACAGACCGTCGAGCCGCACGAGTGCTGGGTCGTCAAACCGGTCGAGATCGACGACGTTCCGCTGGTGAATGTCACGCTCTGGAGCAAATCGGCAAACGATTTCGCGCTGCGGCGGGTCGCCGAGCAGGTCGAAGTCGCGTTGCAGGGCGTCCCGGATACGGCACGGACCGAAGTGGTGGGAGGTCGCCGTCGGCAGCTTCGCGTCACGCTCGATCCGGAACGGATGGCATCCCGGCAGGTGACTCCGCTCGATGTGGATCGGGTGCTTCGCGGAGCGAACATCAGTCTTCAGGCCGGAGTGTTACGCTCGGACAACCGGGAACTCGTCGTCGAGAGCGGCCCGTTCCTCCACACCGCAAAGGAGATGGAGTCGCTCGTCGTCGGCGTGTTCGCCGGGAAACCGGTGTACATCCGCGAGGTCGCAACCGTGACCGACGGCCCGGAGGAGCCGGGCAGCTACACGCGGATCGCCTTCGGACCCGGAGTGCAGGACCGGCCGACCGACACCGACCGCGGACAGGACTACCCGGCGGTGACAGTCGCAGTCGCGAAACGAAAAGGGAGCAATGCGGTCGCGGTGGCTCACGCGATCGAGTTGAAACTCGAAGAACTCCGCCGCACGGTGGTACCAGACGACATCGAGGCCCGTGTCACCCGCAACTATGGCGAGACGGCCGATGAGAAAGTGAATGAACTGATCCGAGAACTCGGCCTGGCGATCGTCATTGTTTCCGCTCTCATCATGCTCAGCCTTGGCTGGCGGGAGGCCATCATCGTCGTCACGGCCGTGCCGCTCACCTTCGCGCTCACACTGCTCATCAATTATCTCGCGGGCTACTCGATCAACCGGGTGACGCTGTTCGCCTTGATCCTCGCGCTCGGGCTCGTCGTCGATGATCCGATCGTCGATGTCGAGAACATCTTCCGCCACTTTCGAATGCGCAAGCAGCCTCCGAAGGAAGCCGTGCTCACGGCCGTGAACGAGGTGCGGCCGCCGATCATCGTCGCCACGCTCGTGGTGATGGTCTCGTTCCTGCCGATGCTGTTCATCACGGGAATGAGGGTCCGTACATGCAGCCGATGGCTCTGAACGTGCCGATCGCGATGCTGATGTCAATGGTGGTCGCATTCACAATCACGCCGTGGCTGAGCTACCACGTCCTCAAGGGCGTGTACGGCAAAGGCGGCCACGAGCCGACCGATCCCCAAAAGACGCTCACCTACCGCATCTACCGGGCCGTGCTTTCTCCGTTCCTCAATTCGCGACTCGCGGCTTGGGCGCTGATCGGATTCACGGGAGTCCTGCTCGCCGGATCCTTGGTGCTCCCGGCGCTCGGGTACGTGCCGCTTAAGATGCTTCCGTTCGACAACAAGAACGAGTTCCAAGTGTTGGTCGATCTGCCGGAGGGGAGCACGGTCGAGCAGACCGATGCGACACTGAAGGACTTGGTGGAGGATCTGCGGGCGGTGCCGGAAGTTGCGGAGATTCTCAGCTTTGCCGGAGCCGGATCGCCGATGGACTTCAACGGCATGGTTCGGCACTATTACCTTCGCCGGGAGCCGCACCGTGGCGATCTTCGAGTGAACCTCATCGCCAAGGAGAATCGCTCCGCCCAGAGCCATGCGATCGTGTTGCGGGTGCGGAACGGGTTGGAAGCAGTCGCGAAGAAGCATGGCGCCCGCATCAAGATCGTCGAGGTGCCGCCCGGGCCGCCCTTTCTCAGCACACTGGTGGCCGAAGTCTATCCGCGGCCGCTGCAGAGCTATTCCGAATTGAAGGCCGACGCCCGACATGTGCGATCGCTCTTCAATCAGGAGCCCGGCGTCGTGGACGTGGACGACACGTTCGAGGCCGAGCGGCCGCGGTTCATCTTCCGAGTCGATAAGGAGAAGGCGTCGCTCACCGGCATCACGACCGAACAGATCGCGAACACGCTGCGGATCGCGCTCAACGGAATGACGCCGGGGGAAGGCGATCCCAAGGACTTCCGCGCCGGCAGCGGGCACCTGCCGCGCGAACTGAACCCGCTCACGATTCTCATGCAGTTGCCGCAATCGGACCGCAGCCGGCTCTCGCAACTCGAACGACTGGGGGTGAAAACGCCGACCGGCGACATCGTCCGCATCGCCGAACTCGGCCGTTTCGAAGAGCACCCCGCCGAGCAGACGATCTACCACAAGAACATGCGACGCGTCGCTTATGTCAGCGCCGAGACGGCCGGACGCACGCCCGGTGAAGCCGTGATCGGGTTGATGTTCAAACTCCGCGACCACCCGACGCCCGGCGGGGCGGAAGTGGTGTGGACGGGCGAAGGCGAATGGAAAATCACTCTCGATGTGTTTCGCGATCTCGGGCTCGCGTTCGCAGGAGCCCTGCTGATGATCTACATCCTGATGGTGTACCAGACCGGGAGCTACCTGATCCCGCTGGTGCAGATGATCTCCATCCCGCTCACGATCATCGGCATCATGCCGGGCTTCTGGCTGCTGAACATCGTGACCGGCACCACCGTGGGCGGCCACGTGAACCCCGTCTACTTCACCGCGACGGGAATGATCGGCATGATCGCCTTGGCCGGCATCGCGGACCGCAACGCGATCCTGCTGCTAGATTTCATCCAACACGTGCGGGATCGCGGAGCGTCGCTGAAGGATGCCCTGATTGAGAGCGGCGCTGTGCGATTCCGGCCAATCCTGCTCACCGCCGGAGCGGCAATGCTCGGAGCGTGGCCCATTACTTTGGATCCCGTCTTCAGCGGCCTCGCATGGTCGTTGATCTTTGGGCTGCTCGTCTCAACCGCATTCACGCTGGTGCTCGTCCCGGTGGTGTACTGGATGCTCTATGCCTCGACCGCGTCGGTCCAGGAGTGAGCGAGATGACGGCGTTCTCCATCCACCACCTTTCGACCGAGCAGGACTCTCTGCTTCAGCAAAGGGAGGACCGTGAACGGCGGACGCGGTCGATGCGACATGTAGCACAAGCGACCGTCCAGTGGAACGTGGAGCTACTTCATAGTTTCGATTTCAACTCGTGCTTCTCAAAGAACTCCCACATCAGGTCGTTGGCCGAGACGTTCGACGCCGACTTGCCGAGCGTTGCTGCCTGCGACTTCCGACCAGGCCAAGTGTGACCTCCGCCCTCGATCACCACCAACACCACTTCGGCCCCCGAGAAGCAACATGAAGGTGGAAGTGGCTCGCAGCGAATTCGGATAGACCCCGTCGACCGATGGGCAGTCGCTGGCCAGGATGCGGATCACTTCTACCCCCCAACTTGCGACACGTTACACGTTACAATTCGTTTTTGACGGGGGCCTTGGCGTCGGCTATCCTGATAGATTACTCGCCTGCGCTTTTCCCGGAGCTCCGCGATGATGACCTCCCTGCTGCTCGGGGCCGCACTCGCCGCGCCGGGCGCTCCCGTTCCCGCCGGAGCCGATCCCGCCCCCACGGGCCCCGCTCCCTGGGTGATCTACCTCAAGGCGGACGAAAACGTTCGCCCGCAAATCATGGTCACCCGAATGCAAAAGGTGACCCAGACACGCAACGTCACCGAGATCGTGGACGGCAAGCCCGTCGCGAAGATGGTCACGGAGCAGGTGGATCGACTGCTCACGACGTACGTTCAACTGGACACGGTGAACGCGAAGTTCGCGACCGCGGAGGGCACGACCCTGACGGCCGCGAACGTTCTGAAGAAGATCAAGGACGGCGCCGTGCTGCTCGTGTCGGCGGACGCGAAGCCCGTGTCCAAGAGTTGGCTCCGCGTCATCGAACCCGAGGCGATCATCGTCACGTCCGAATCCTTGATCAGCGAGACCGCGCCCCGCAGCTACTACCAGGTGCCTTCGGCCGCGCCGCGGCTCGTGCTCTTCACCACGGACATGCAAGGCAAAGTGCAGGCGCCGTACAACCCCGGCGCAACCAACAACGGCGGCGCCTACGGCCGCGGCGGACGGGTCGTGATGATGGGGAACGGCCAGCAGATGTTCATCGACGAGAGCGGCTACTACTCGCCGAACCCGACGCCTTCGGGCAGCGAGGCACCGATCAAGCCGCTCGAGAAGGTCGAGTTCGACGCGTACGATCTGAGCGGCAAGGCCGTGCCCAAGGCGGACGCCCTGAAGCGGCTCAACGCCGGCGGGTACGCTCTTGTCGCCGGCGAGAGCCGCGTCCCGGACGAATCCTACCTCAAGCAGTTCCGTGGCGATCTGCTCGTGCTCGTGTCCGCGGAGTTGGTCAACGTGCCGACCGGCAAGTCGAAGCCGGGCACGGCTCCGGTGGTGCGGCCACTTCCCGCCGTGATCCGGCCCGCCATCGCTCCGGCGTTGAAGGTCGCTCCGCTCAAGGTCGCTCCCGCGCCCGCCGTCGAGAAGGAAGAAGCGCCCAAACCCGCTCCGGCGCCGGCGAAGAAGTGATCGCATGCCCGCGCCGGACGAACCCATTCTGAAGGCGGTTCGCGATGCCGATCGGGCATCGCGAAACCTCTCGGCCCTTCGCCAGCACCTCGGCCCCGCTCCGGACCTCACCGCCGCTCTCGCCCGCCTTCTGCCTCGCAGCGCGGATCCGGACATGGCGCTGAACAACCTCGAGCGGGTGTTCGCCAACGCCGCCGCCCGGCCGCTGCTCCCCGCTCTGCTCGAAGCCCGGGCCCGCGGGCTCGAAGCCGTTCTCCAACTGCTCGCCACCTCGCAATTCTTCGCGGACACGCTCGCGGCGTATCCCGAGTTTCTGGACTCGGTCCGCCTGCCGCGGCGGTCGCCGCACTTCACCGAGCTTGTCTCCGAACTGCGATCCGAGGTCGAGGCCGCGCCGGACGACCCCGGCGTGCTGCGGGCCTTCCGTCGCTTCCGCGCTCGGCATCACCTCCGCATCGGCATCAACGACATCGTGCGCGATCGCCCGCTCGACGAGACCACCCGCGAACTGGCTCGCCTCGCGGACGCGTCCATCGAGGTGAGCTTGCAGCACGCCCTGAAGTCCGTCACCCTGCGCACCGGAAAGGCGGTCGGGCCGGACGGCCAACCTGCCCGCATCGCGGCGCTCGCCTTCGGCAAGCTCGGCGGCGAAGAACTCAACTACTCCAGCGACATCGACCTGATGTTCGTCTACGACCACGATGGCGAAGTTTCGGGGCGGCGCAGCGGCATCACGAACGCCGAGTTCCATGCGGACGTGGTTCGCCAAGTGGTGCGGCTCCTCTCGCAGGACACGGACCGCGGCATCGCGTATCGGGTGGACTTGCGGCTGCGACCGGAAGGGCAGCGCGGGCCGCTCGCGCGATCGCTCGCCAACACGCTGAGCTACTACGACACCCGCGGTCGCACGTGGGAACGCCAGGCGTTGATCAAGCTGCGACCCGTGGCCGGCGACCTCGCGCTCGGCCGCGAGTTCCTCGCCGCCATCGAGCCGTTCGTGTACCGGAAGTACTTCAGCTTCGCCGAGATTCACGAAGTCAAGGCGTTGAAGCGACAGATGGAGCAGCGCGCGGGGCGGCCGCGGGGCGGAGAAAGCGGCGAACCGTCCGCCGCCGCGAGATGGACCACGCCCGCGGACGTGAAGACCGGCCGCGGCGGCATTCGCGACATCGAATACACCGTGCAGTTCCTCCAACTCCTGAACGGCGGCGACCTCCCGGCCGTGCGGCAGCGAACGACCCTGCTCGCCCTCGAAGCCCTCGAAATCGCAGGCTGCCTGACCCCCCACGAGACCTACACCCTCGCCGAGGCCTACCGCTTCCTCCGCAAAACCGAACACCGCCTGCAACTGCTCTTCGACCTGCAAACGCACAAGCTGCCGACGTCGACCGAGGAACTCCGCAAGCTCGCGATGCGAATGGGCTACGCCGAACGCGAGCCGGCCGGCCCGCTGGACGAACCCGGCGACGAGGACGCCGAGCCGCTCACCGGCGCGCAGCGCCGTTCGCCGCTGGACGAGATTCCCGAGCCTCGCCTGGACATGCGTGATCTGCTGGTCGACCCGCTGGATCAGTTCCTGAAGGATCTTCACGACAAGACGGCGATCAACCGCGCGGTCTTGAACCATCTTCTGCATCAGACGTTCACGGACGCCGACGCCGCGGCCGAACCCGAGACCGATCTCATTCTCGATCCCGAGCCGGACGATTCGACGATCGCGGCGGTGCTGAAGCGGTACGGCTTCCGCGACACGAACGCGGCATATCAGAACCTGATTCAACTCGCGCGGGAAGCGGTGCCCTTCCTCTCGGATCGCCGTTGCCGCCACTTCCTCGCCTCGATCGCACCCGCTCTGCTGCGAGCCGTCGCGGAGACGCCCGACCCGGACGACGCCCTCACGAATCTCGAGCGAGTCTCGGTCTCGCTCGGCGCGAAGGCCGTGCTTTGGGAACTGTTCAGCACCAATCCCGCGAGCCTGAAGCTGTACGTGGAGCTTTGTTCCGGTAGCCCCTTCCTCTCGGGCATCCTCACGAACAACCCCGGCATGGCGGACGAACTCCTCGATTCGCTCGTGCTCAATCGGCCCCGATCGGCGGACGAACTGCGGGCGGAACTGGCCGAACTCTGCCGCGGCGCCCACGACCTCGAACCGATCCTCCACAGCTTCCAGGACAAGGAAATCCTGAGGCTCGGCGTCGGCGATCTGCTCGGCAAGTCGGACGTGCGCCAGACCACGCTCGGCCTCTCGGACGTGGCGGACACCTTGCTCAATCAGGTGATCGATCTCGTGGAGCCGCCGCTCCTCGCGAAGTGGGGCCGCCCCGTGCCCGCGGGCTACGTGTTGCTCGGATTGGGGAAACTCGGCGGCCGCGAGATCGGCTACCACAGCGACCTCGATCTGCTTTTGCTCTTCGAAGCGGACGGCGCCACCGCGTGCGGCGCGGAATCGACCGCGAACTCCTATTACTTCACCGAACTCGCTCAGCGAGCGATCAAGGCTCTCGGCACGATGGGCCCCATGGGCAGGCTCTATTCCCTGGACATGCGACTCCGCCCGACAGGAAAGTCCGGGTCGCTCGTGCTGCCGGTGTGCGAGTTCGATCGCTACTTCGACGGCGGTGGAGCCCAGTTGTGGGAACGGCAATCGCTCGCGCGAGCCCGCATCGTTCGCGGCGAGGGTGAACTTGCGGACCGGGTGACGGCTCGGATCCGCGCCGCGATCGTCGCCGCGGCCGACTCGCCGACCCTTGTGGCGGACGTGCGCAAGATGCGTGAGAAGCTCGAGGCGAACGCGTCCGTCCGAAACCTGAAGCGCGGCCGTGGCGGCCTCGCGGACGTCGAGTTCCTCGTGCAGTTGTTTCAGATTCGACACGGGGCCGAACGGCCCGACGTGATCCGGTCGAACGTGTGGGACGCGATCGACTCGCTCGAAGCGGCGAGACTCTGGTCTTCGGCGGACGCCACCACGCTCCGCGACGGATACTCGTTCCTGCGGCATGTGGAAGCGCGGCTGCGAATCGTAACGGACCGCCCGCTCACGGAGATTCCCGAGAACGCGGCGGACGTCTCGAAGTTGGCTCGCCGCCTCGGCTTCGCCACCCCCACCGCCTTCCAGGACGAACTGACGCTCACCACCGCCAGCATCCGCGCCGCCTTCGACCGCCTCGCCACATGAGCCCTCACTCGGGCTCGGTGAAGTGAAGTTGCGTGGGGGCCGGGGCCTGCTTCTGTTCGGCGTCCAGCAGCTTGAGAAAACGCGGGTCCTTCGCGAGATCCCGCTTGAAGAGCAGTTCCTGTTGCAGGCGGGCGGGCGGGAGGCCCAGGTCGATGGCCTTCGCCAGTTGTTCGATGGCGCGGTCCGGCATCGCTCCGCTCACGAAGATGCGAGCGGCCTCGAAGTGCAACTCGGGCGAGACCGCGGCCGCCTTCAACGCTTCGTCCATGTCGATGAGCGCCTGCGGAAGCCGGTCCCGATTCTTCGGATCGAACGAGAGCGTGTGCCCGGCGACGGCCCGGCAATAGCGAGCGGCCTTCAAATCGGGCGCGGCGGCGAGCGCGGCGTCGAGTTCCTTCATCGCGTCGGGCATGCGGCCGCTCTTCACGAGGGCGGCGCCGAGGTTCGCCCGCACCGTCGGCGTGTCGTGTCCGGCTTCGATCGCTTTCCGATACATCTCGATGGCCGCGGCCGGATTGCCGGTGATGCCGTGCGTGTACGCGGCGAGAGCGAGGTCCGCGGGATCGGCGGAGCGTTCGTGCGCGGTGTGGAAGTCCGCGCGGGCGAGTTCCGGCTTCCCGGCCTTGAGCATCTTCAAGCCGTGCGCGCGGAACTCGGCCGCGGTCTCGGGCGGCTTCCCGATCCGTAGCACGACGCCGAACGCGAGGCCGATCGCCAATCCGACGGCGAGCGACGCGAGAACGAGGAATCGGAGTCGCCGCGTGCGGGAGCGTGCGGCCCGGACGAACCGCTCGAGTTCCCCCGCGACGCGGGCCGCGCTCGGTCTGGCATCGGGATTCGAATCGAGGCACGACCGCAGCGTGGCGGCGAGGGACGAGGGCAGCCCCGGGATCGACACGTGGACGGTCTTCAACCGCTCGGCGAGGGATGCGAACGCGACATCCGTGGGCAACGAATACGGATGCCGCCCGGCGAACAGTTCCAGAATCGTGACGCCGAGGGCGAAGCGGTCCGCTTTCTCGCCGTCGAACGCGAGACGGCCCGGGCTCATCGAGCCGGCGAGGATCTCGGGCGCCATGTAGGCCGGCGTGCCGCGGAGGTTGCGAACGGGTTCTTCCCCCGCCGCGAGATTGAAGTCGATGATCTGCGGCGAGCCGCCCGGCTGGAGCACCACGTTGCTGGGTTTGATGTCGCAATGGACGACGCGGCGTTCGTGGAGATGGGCGACGGCGTGGGCCAATCTCGCCGCGATGGCCGCGACGGCCACGAGATCCGCGTCGCGGGAGCGAACGATCGGCGCCGCACGCGTGTCCGGTGGTTCCTCGGTGGCGGGCGCGGTGCGTTCGAGGATGGAGGCCGCCGTCGGAGTGCGGTCGTCGGAGTGCGCGAGAATCGTGGCAAGGGTCTCGGAGCCGACGAACGGCATGCAGACGGCGGTTCGCGCGCCGACCGGCCGCGTCCAAAGCACGTCGATCACGTTCTCGTGGCGGAGGCCGCCGATCACGAGCGCTTCCGCCCCGCCTCCCGGAGCGATCTTCAAGACGCGAAGCCGATTGAGGCCGGGGTCTCGGGCGAGATAGGCACAGCCGAAGTTCCCGCGACCGAGTACACGCAGAAGGTCCAGGCCGTGGATCGTCTCGCCGACCGCGGGCCAGTCCTCGTCGGTCGAGGGGATCGATTCGGGGTGTTCGAGAAAGTGCTGGTGGGCCTCGATGAGAATCTGAACGCTGGCCTGGAAGTCGGGGAATTCGCGGGCGAAGAGGGCGGGGTCCGGCGCCTCGCCGCTCTTCTCGCGGTGCAGATACTCTTCGTAGGCGAGATCGAGCACCACGGATCGGTGGCGGGCGAGCATCGGCTCGGCATCCAGAGCCGTGGCCGTGTTCGCCTCCGCGCCCGATCGCCACGCCGCTTTGATGCGGTCCGCGGCGGCCCACGCCGTTTCGCGTTCCTGCTCGAGGAGCGTCATATGGCGACCTCCTCGCAATCCCGCTGCACGCGTTGCACGATGCGGCTGATGGTGCGAAGCGGCACGCCCGTGAGGTTCGCGACTTCCTGCTGCGTGAAACCTTCGCGTAGCCGCTGGACCACGGAGCGGTGCACGAGCGGCAGCTTGTTCACGATCGCGTTCCAGCGTTCGTCCGCGATGGCGAACTGGCTCGGCGTCGGATCGGAACCCGCCGCGACACCCAAGGTTTCCACGGGGGCGCCGGGGCCGTACCGCTGGGTGGAGCGATGCCGCAGGGCGTCCGTGAGTCGATTCACGGCCACTTCCACGAGGTACGCGTGCAGTTCGTCTTCCGTGGTGAAGTTGGCGCGGCGGGCGGCCCCCCCGCCGCAGACCGCGGCCCAGACTTCCTGGACGAAGTCGAACGACTCGAACTCGCGGCGCAGCTTCTTGGGCAGCCGGCGGCTCACGGCTTCGCGGAGGACCGGGTTGTATCGTTTGACGAATTCGCGTGTCGCGTCCGGGTCGCCGGCACGAAAGAGGGCCAAGGTTTCCGCGAAGGACCTTCGCGGTGCGGGGGAATCGTTCACGAGTCCGGGCGCCCGAATGGGATAGGTGAATCTTCCGGCATGGGGGCCGCCTTCGCAAGAGGTGGACGGTCGAATTCCGGTCCGGAGGGGCCCGAAGTTCGGATTCTGCCGCGCCGCCCTCCGAAAATTCGGGAGAAAGTGCGAATCCGGCCACTTGCGGGCCTTCGCGGGCCTCATCATACTGCTGGGAATCGCTGCCCGCGATCCGTTCGTACCGTTACCGGAGCGTCCGCCGTGGCCGCCAAGCCCAAGCCGAAACCGGCCGCGAAAGCCGCGAAACCGGCCGCCAAAGCGGCCCCGCCGTGCGTTCAGATCGCACGCATTTCCAAGCAGCAACGTTCCGCCGAGATCAAACTGAATCCGGGGCCGCACTGCAAGTGCGAATGCAAGGCCGATGGCCGCGTGCAGCACATCTCGCGAACGAAGTACTCGACGTCGTTTCGCCTCGAAGGCGTGCTCCCCTGCGACGAAACCGACACGCCCGCGATCTTCCCCCCCGGCACCGAGATGACGTGGGACGGAGCGCTGGTCGTTCGCCGCGAGCAATGCACGCACGACGCCCAACCCAGCTACTTCGGCACGAACGAAGGAAAGTGGACGATCAAACTGCCGGACGGCGAGGTCGTGTTCGCGGACGAGTACCGCGGCACGGTCGGCGTGCATCCGTCGAAGTCCGCCGAGGAACGGTGCTGCGCCCACGGAGTGATGCTGGGCACGCTTTCCTCCAAGGGCCTCGGCCGCCTCAAAGCCTGGACCCTGACCGCGACCTACGACCTGCTCGTGTTCATTCTCGACCGCATCGAACTCTGCGAACCCAACTCCTACGCGGCCCGGCTGAATCTGGACGGCGTTCTGATTCGCACCTGCACCGGGGACGACGCGAAGAAGAAACCCGCGGCCAAGAAGGGCCGCTGATCCGCCATGGCCGCACCGGTGATTCTGGACGCTCGCGTCGTCACCGGATCGGGTGGCGGGCCGGACAAGACTCTGCTCAATTCCCCGCGGTTCCTCGAGCCGCTCGGCTATCGGATGCTCTGCGCCTATCTGCATCCGCCTCACGATCCCGGATTCGAAGCCATCCGCACGAACGCCGAACGCTACAAGGCGCCGTTGATCTCGATCCCGGATCGCGGCCCGAAAGACTGGCGCGTCGTCACCAGCCTCATCGCCCTCTGCCGCCGCGAGAACGTGGCGGTGTGGCACGGGCACGACTACAAGACGAACGCGTTGGGGCTCCTTCTGAAACGTTTCCACCGGATGCGGCTCGTCACCACCGTGCACGGCTGGGTGCAGCACACCGCGAAGACGCCGCTCTACTACCGCATCGACAAGTTCTGCCTGAAGCGATACGAGAAGGTGATCTGCGTTTCGGACGATCTCGTGGCGGAGTGCCGCGCCGCAGGCGTGCCGCAGAAGCGATTGCTGCTCGTGGAGAACGCCATCGACGCGGACGACTATCGCCGCACGCGTTCGACCGCGGCGGCGAAATGCGACCTTGGCTTCCACGAGAGCCGGTTCCTGATCGGAGCCGTCGGCCGACTCTCGGCGGAGAAGGGCTTCGACGTGCTGATTCGTGCCGTTCACGCGTTGGTTCGGCTTGGCCGCGACGTTCACCTCGCGATCGTGGGCGAAGGCGGCGAACGGCCCGCGCTCGAAGCCCTCATTCGCGAGTGCGGCCTCGCGGACCGCGTGACCCTCGCCGGCTGGCGAACCGACGTGCGCGGCTACTTCGAAGCGATGGACGCCTTTGCGCTCTCGAGCCACCGAGAAGGGTTGCCCAACGTCCTGCTCGAAGCGATGGCTCTCGAGGCGCCCGTGGTCGCGACGCGGGTGAACGGCGTGCCCCGCGTGATTCAAAACGACGAGAACGGCCTGCTCGTGGAGCCCGGAGACGTGGAAGCGCTCACCTCGGCGTTGGACCGCGTGATCCGCGACGGCGCCCTCCGCGCTCGGTTGATCGCCGCAGGCCGAGTCACCGTCGAAGGACGCTACAGCTTTCCCGCCCGCATGATGAAGCTGAAGACCCTCTACGACGAGATGCTCGTTCGAGGTTGATCACTCTTCTCCGGCGGCAGGCGGCCCGGCTCGCGAACGCCCTTCCCGACGCGTTTCGTGAGCGAGTCGCCGAGTTCGTGGCGGGCCCGTTCGGCCAGAGCGAGCATCCGCTTCATCACCTCCGGATTCGCCGCGGCCACGTTCTTCGACTCGCTCACGTCCGCATCCAGGTCGTATAGCTCGGGTTCGGTCAGCTTCACCTGCCGATAGCCGCCGGGCTTGCCGTCCGCGCCGTCTTTCTGGCCCGCCATCGTGCGGTACGTGTGCGGCAGCATCAGCTTCCACTTCCCGCTTCGGACGGCCTGCAGTTCCCCCGTGCCGTAGTAGTGCCAGTACGCCTCCTGCGGGGACTTCGAGTTCGGCTCGTTCTTCAGGAGCGCTCCGATGTCCATCCCGTCGATCTTCGCCTTCGGCAAATTGGCTCCGGCGAGCTTCGCGATGGTCGGGAGCAAGTCGATGGTCATGGCCGGTTCGCGGCAGACGGCGCCCGCGGGAACGACGCCGGGCCACCGCGCCACGAACGGCACGCGCACGCCGCCCTCCCACACCGTGCCCTTGCCTTCACGCAGCGCCCCGGCGCTCCCGCCATGGTTCCCGTAGCTCAGCCACGGGCCGTTGTCCGTCGTGAAGATCACGAGCGTGTTCTTCGCCAGATCATGTTCGTCGAGCGTCTTCAGGATCTCGCCGACGGACCAATCGATCTCCTGAATCACGTCGCCGTAGGTTCCCTGCTTCGAGGTGCCCTTGAACTTCTCTCCGGGGAAAAGCGGCACGTGCGGCATCGAGTGCGCCACGTACAGGAAGAACGGCTTGGCCTTGTTCGCTTGGATGAACCTCACGGCGCGTTCGGTGTAGCGCGCGGTGAGCGTGGCCTGGTCGGCCGCGGTCACGTCGTCGTCCACGATCGTGTCGTTCTCGATGAGCGGGAGCTTTGGGTAGCCGGCCCTCGCTTCGGGATGATGCGGCCACATGTCGTTCGAGTACGGCAGGCCGAAGTACGAATCGAATCCCTGCCGTCGAGGCAGGAACTGCGGGTGGTGGCCCAGGTGCCACTTGCCGACGATCCCGGTCGCGTAGCCCTTCGGCTTGAGAACTTCGGCGATGGTCGTTTCATCCGCGTGGAGGCCATGGCGTGCGTTCGGTCCGAGGGCGCCGTGGATGCCGAGCCGGTTCGCGTAGCATCCGGTGAGTATCGAGCAGCGGCTCGCCGAACAAACCGGCTGCGAGACGTGAAAGTCCGTGAAACGAATGCCGTCCTTCGCGAGGCGATCGACGTTCGGCGTGGTGAAGCCCTTGGCGCCGAAGCAGCCGAGATCGCCGTAGCCTTGATCATCCGTGAAGATGATCAGCACGTTCGGAGCCTTGGGCGTGTCGCGGCATGCCGCAGTGGAGCACGTGAGCACGAGCGCGACAAGCACGAGACACCCGCGATGCCGCGGTACCATGGTGGCGTCTCCGGTTCGAGGGCCGCGAGGAGCGACGCGGGCGATTCCGCATCGCCCTGCAGATGAGAATTGTCCCGACTCGCGTGGGGGCGGTCAAATCGAAAGCCACGGGGTCGCCACGAACACACCGACAGAACGGTACGGGCCATCCTTGGAATGGATGGCCCGCACGAGACTTCCGCTTGTCGAATCGCATCATCCGACGAAAACGCCGCGCGGCACGAACACGACGCCGAACGGATCGAAGTCCTGCTCCGCGGCCGGTTCCGCGGCGGTGGTGAACTTCGAGCCGAGGTACGTTCGCACTCGCGCCGGCGATCCCTCGCCGCTGCCGACGATCAGATCCGCCAGCGAGTCGCCGTCCGCCTGCTTGGCGGCCACGCGCACGCCGCCTCGGTCGGAGGTGTTCCCCGCCACGAAGAAGTCCGCGAGGGGCGTGTCGACCGCGGCTTGGCCGGACGACATGAGAAGGCTGCCGCTGATGATGCTGACGCGCGGGGCGCCACCCGGCCCGGCGCCGGCGATGAGATCGGCGAAGCCGTCGCCGTTGATGTCGCCCAGCGCCAGGAACACGCCGTTCCGAAGCCGTTCGACGTCCGGTCCGGCGAAGGCGTAGAAGTTCGCGAGCTGCACCGGCTCCTGAGCCGTTCCCGGTTGGGTTTGACTGCCGAAAAGCTCGTCGCCGTCGTAGATCGTGACACGGGGGCCGCCCTCGAACCCGGCGGCCACGCCGAGGTCGACCGTTCCGTCGTTGTTCACGTCTCCGATGGCCACGCGGGCGCCGCCGCGGAAATTGGGGTCGGAGAAGGCGAGGAAGTTCTTCCGCAGCGAGAATCCGGCCGGCGTCATGTTCCAAATGGTCACGCGGGGGCCGCCGCCCTGATCCGGAGCGACCACGAACTCGGCGAACCCGTCGCCATCCAGATCGCCGGCGGCGACGAATGCGCCGCCGGAGAACGACTCGCTGCCCTCGAACGGCGAGAACGGAGCGACGAGGTACACGAACGGATCGGCGCCGTTCATCACGGCGACGAGGGTCGGCGTGCCGGCCCCGGTCGCAACGATGTAATCGTCCACCTGGTCGCCATCGACGTCGCCCATGGCGGTGTGCACCACGACGTTCAAGTTCGCAAACGGATTCACGAACGCCACCGGGGTGGAGGAGTAGATGCCGTTCGCGTCCGGCTTGATGATGTTGGTGGCGCCGTTCGTCTGCCCCGAGATGGCGATCTGCGTGCTGGTCGGCGTCGGAGGGGGCGGCGGCGGCACGACCGGGGGCGAACCGAAGAACACGAGTTGCGACGGCGAGCCGCCCGTCGAGGCCGGACTGGCCGGGAAGGATGCGGGCGTGACCAGGGCGTTCGTGAACGAGCCCGTCGAGTCGTACTTGAAGATCGAACCTTGCTGGTTCGGAGGATAAGCCGGGCCGAGGTTCGCGGTGTAGAGGTTGCCGCCAGTGTCGAACACCGCGGCGGACGGGAACTGGAACTGAAGACTGCCCGGCGTGCCGAAGGAACTGCCGCCGGCGAAGACCGAGTCGAACGTGCCATCCGCATTGAAGGCGAGAATCTGCCCTTGGCTGGCGCCAGTGTCAGCAAGATCCGTGACGAAGAGGTCGCCGTTCGGACCCCACGTGAGGCCGGAGGGATAGACCAACCCGCCGGCGCCGGCCGCGATGAACTCGGAGGCGGTGGGGGCGGCGCCCGTGGCGTCCGTGATCTTCACGACCGTCTTGGTCAACCCGCTGCTGACGTAAAGATCGCTCGAGCCGCCGGGGCCGAAGGCGAGCATGGTGGGCTCGGAGAACAGCGACCCGCTGCCGACCACCGTGGCCTGGTTCCCATAGAGCAGGCCGTTCGACGTGCTGTCGATCTTGAAGCGGACGACGCCGTCGTTCCCGGCGATACCGCGGCCGCCGTTCATCACCACGTAGAGATTGCCGTCCGGCCCGAAGCCGAGACCGGCCGGAGCGAAGTTGGCTTCACCGTTCGCGGCCGCGACCTGCTGCAGAACACCGGACGGAATGAACGTCGAGAGCGTGCGGTTGGCATAGTTGAAGCGGACGATCGAGTTCGCGGGGCTGCCGAAGGGCGAGGTCTGGCTGCTGATGTACAGGTTGCCGTCGGGCCCCGCGGCCACACCCGAAATGCCGGCGAGCAGCGACGAGGAGCCCGGCGCGACCAACGTCTCCTGCAGCGCTCCCGTGTCGGAGTCGAACTGGTACAGGGCGCCATCGAAGTACGAAGCCGCGACGAGCGCAGCCGGCACCTCGCGGGCTTCCAGTTGCTCCATCACCAACCTTCGGCGAGCGGGAGCTTTGCGGGACGACAGCAGTCGGCGAAGCATGAGGGATCTCCTTCGGTGGGTGGGCGAATCGGAGTGGACGCGAGCCGGAACTTCGCCCACAGTATAATGACACTCGGGCTAGTGTCAAACAATTGACCGGAATTCTTCGCCGCCCCGGAACGAGGAACGGGGTTGAAAAACGGGGTGGGATTCGCAAGATTGTCTCGCCTCTCCGGAGCGTTTCGCGTGAGCGCCATGCCGCAACCCGATCGGCGACCGAAACCCGGATCCTCAAATCCGCTGCCGCCGCTCGGCCTCTTCTCGATGGAGCTGTCGAGGAACCTGCGTGTGGAGAGCGTGGCGCGGTTGCAGCCCGCGCCGCCGCTCGCGATCGACGACCGCCGTCCGGTCTCGGAAGCGGTGGAGGCCATGCGTCGCGAAAAGACCGGATGCCTCCTCGTGACCCGTCAGGGGCGGCTCGTCGGCATCTTCACCGAACGCGACCTCCTCACCCGCGTTCTCGCCTCCGATCTTCCGGACAGCGTGCCCATGGCGGAGTGCCTCACCGCGAACCCCGTGAAGGTGAACCCGAAGGACTCCGTGCAGACCGCGATCGAGCGGATGGAAAAGGGTGGCTACCGGCACCTGCCGGTGGTCGATGAAGAGAACCGCCCGGTGGGGATTCTCTCGGCCCAGCGCGTGGTGCACTACCTCGCGGAGCACTGCCCCGGACTCGTCTACAACCAGCCGCCCGATCCGAGCAAAGTGCCGGACGCCGCCGAGGGGGCTTGAGGCCGCACGACGCGTGGTAGAATGACGTTCACCTTGGGGAGAGAAACCAATGTCCTTTCCGGGAACCGTCGTGAACGGGTCGATCGTGCTGGACGGCGCGCCGCGCCTGCCGGAAGGCTCGCGTGTCGATGTGTCGTTCTTGGACGAAGATGATGAGTTGGACGCGGAACTGGCCGCGATGCCGATCCCGCCCGAAACCGAGACTCACGAAGAGTTCCTGGAGAGCTTGCGGCAGTCGCTTGCAGACGTGAAGGCGGGAAGGAATCTTGGCCGCCCGGTGGACGAAGTTTTTGCCGATATCGCGAGGGAACTCAATCTCCCGAAGGTGCCGCGGGAGTGAATGATGCGGACTGTCAAAGTCTGGCCGAAAGCCGAGGCGGACGTCCGGCGGATCACTTCGAGAATAAGCGAAACGGTATCGCCCGTTTCCGCTGCTCAATGGCAGCTTTGAATTGGCGTGAATCTCTGCGCAACTGAACCGTAACAACCCCTCGCTTGTCCCATCGCGTCCGCACCGCGCGCCAACCTATAATCGGGACACCAGCCAAAGCTCTCCCTTCGTCGGAGGTGTGCCATGCGATACGCCGTTCCCCTGTTGGCATTCTTTCTCTTCACGCAGAACCCGGTACAGGCCGTCGGCCTGCTCGTGCCCACGGATGCCAAGGTCACGCCGCTGGCGATGGTGAACCACCGCGTCACCGTCGAGATCGTCGATCAGGTCGCGATCACCACGGTCGAGCAAACCTTCCGCAACCACACCGACCGCAACCTCGAAGCGACGTACCTCTTCCCCGTGCCGCGTGGAGCGAGCGTGGATCGCTTCTCGATGTGGGTGGACGGCAAAGAAACGAACGGCGAACTGCTCGACGCGAAGAAGGCGAGCCAGGTGTACACGGACATCGTTCGCCGCACGCAGGACCCCGGCCTGCTCGAATATCTCGGGAACGACCTCATGCGGCTCCGCGTCTTCCCGGTGCCGCCGCGCGGCGACCAGAAGATGAAGATCAGCTTCAAATCGATCTCGAAGAAGGACGCCGGAGTCGTCGAGTACATCTACCCGCTCAAGACGGACGGCAAACAAACGCGGACGCTCGAAGACTTCAGCGTGAAGATCCGCCTCCGCTCGCAGTCGCCGCTCACGAATATCTACAGCCCCACGCACGCCATCACGGTGAACAAGACGAGCGACAAGGACGTGACCATCGACTTCGCCCGCGATCAGGCGATGCTCGACAAGGATTTCCAACTCTTCTACGGCTCCGGCCCCGGCGACATCGGCCTCACGCCGCTTCTGTACAAGCCCGTGACCGCCGAAGACGGCTACGTCATGCTGCTGATCTCGCCGCAGGTGGAAGCCGCCAAGGTCCGCACGCCCCGCGACCTCGTGCTCGTGCTGGACACGTCGTCCAGCATGTCCGAGGAGAAGATGCGGCAAGCCAAGAAGGCCGTGAAGTTCTGCCTCACGCGACTCGACGCCAAGGACCGCTTCAACATCGTGAAGTTCTCGACGAGCGTGACCCGCTTCCGCGACAGGCTGGTCGAGGCGAACAAGGACGATCTCGAACGCGCGGAGAAGTGGGTGGACGACCTCCGCACCAGCGGCGGCACTGCGATCTGGCCCGCCCTCGACGAAGCCCTGCAGATGCGGCCGAACGACGCGGGCCGCCCGTTCACGATGGTCTTCTTCACGGACGGCCAACCCACCGTGGACGAAACCAACCCGGACAGGATCGTGAAGAACGTGGCCGGGAAGAACACGGGAAACACCCGCATCTTCACCTTCGGCGTGGGGGACGACGTGAACGCCGCCATGCTCGATCAACTGGCGGACGCGACCCGCGCGGTCAGCAGTTACGTGCGACCCGCCGAGGACATCGAGACGAAAGTCGCGAGCCTCTACGGGAAGATCAGCCACCCGGTGATGACGGACCTCCGCCTCGCCACGAACGAGAACGTTCGCCTGCACGAAATGTACCCCGGCAAGCTGCCGGATCTGTTCCAGGGAACGCAGTTGGTTCTGATCGCCCGCTACTCCGGGGCCGGACACACCGCGATTCGCCTCTCGGGGATGGTCGGCGGCGAGAGGAAGGAGTTCGTGTACGAGTTGAACTTCCCGGCAAAGACCGAGCGCGAGACGGGGAAGGAGTTCGTCGAACCGTTGTGGGCGCGGCGCAAGGTGGGTTATCTGCTGGACCAGATTCGCGCCAACGGCGAGCCGAAGGAACTGATCGAGGAAGTGACCGCGCTCGCGAAGAAGTACGGGATCGCGACGCCGTACACGAGCCACCTCGTGGTGCCGGACGGCCCGATGCCGGTGGTTCCCACGACGCGACCGCCGATCGGTCGGCCGGTTCCGTTCCCGGGCTCGAACCTTCCGATGGGCCCGATCGGCGGGATCGGCGGCCCTCCTCCAGGGCTTGCGCCTGCCGCGCCGGGCGGCGCCCTCGTGCCCGTCGATCAGTTCGCCCGCGAACAATCGAAGGGAGACGGTTCCGCACTGGCGACCAACCGCGGGCGCCAGTTCGAACGCGACATCCAGGACGCCGAGAAGCGACTCGAAGGCGAGAGGGACCCGGTGAAGAAGGCGAACTACGCCAAGGAACTCCGCGAGTACCACGACAAGAAGCGACTGCAGGACGACGCGAACCGCGCCTTCAAGGGCGAACGCGGAGGCTACCAATCGGGCAAACTCGGCGTCGATCTCGCCCTGAACAGCAGTTGCCTCCGCTCGCAGGATCGTCTCTCGCAGACGGCCAACCGCGCCGCCAACGGCCGTCAGGTGCTTGAAGTCGGCGGCGTGTGGATCGACGACGGATTCAAGACCGACATGAAGTCCGTCGTGGTGAAGAGCCAGAGCGAGGCGTACTTCAAGATTCTGGAGAAGAACCCGGGCATGAAGGACGTCTACCGCCTCGGGAACCACGTGGTCTGGGTCGCGCCGAGCGGCACGGCCCTGGTGCTCGACCAGAACGCCGGGGCGGAAACGCTCTCGGACGCGGAGATCGAAGCGCTCTTCGCGAAGAAGTGAGCGCCGAGAGGTCGCGAAGAGGATTCTGGCTCGCTCGATCGCGTTCACTCGTCGGGAGCGTCGGCCGTTTGTTGGCTGCCCCACCAGAGAAGTTGCCGGGCGAGGCCGTGGAGGAGCTTCACTTCCTGCGGGCTCGGCTTCGCCCGGCCGATCAGGTGCCGCATCGCGTGCATCAGTCCGTCCGCCCGTGTGCCGAAGAGGTAGCCGATCTTCTCGAACGCCTGACGGAGGTGCTCGAACATTCGCTCCTGATCTTCGAACGGGGCGATGCCGAAGTTCACCTCCTCCCGCGGCGCGGCGAGGAGATGCAGTTCGTAGCAGCAGATGGCGACGGCTTGGGCCAGGTTCAGCGCCGTCGCTTCCGGGTTCACGGGGATGTTGATCAACCCGTGGCAGCGGGTGATCTCGGCGTTGCTCAGGCCATGCGGTTCGGGTCCGAAGACGAGCGCGACCGGCCCGGCGCGGGACGCCTCGACCAAATCCGGCAACTTGGCCCGCGGCGGCCCCACGAACGTGCGGCGGAAGATCCCTTCGGCCAACCCCGAAGTCGCGAGGGTGAACGTGCAATCGGCCACGGCTTCGCCCAAGTCCGACACGACGCGGGTGGAATCGAGGATGCCGAGGCCGTGCGTCGCCATGCGCCGCGCCTCGACCTCGCTCGTGCTGGTCAATGGATCGACGAGCACGAGGTCCGAGAGGCCGAAGTTCCGCATGACGCGGGCCGTCGACCCGAGGTTTCCCGCGTAGTGCGTGCGGACGAGAACGATGCGGCAATCGAGAGACGGGGTCAACTCAGGATGTCCTTCACGACTTCGCCGTGAACGTCCGTGAGGCGGAAGTTGCGGCCGGCGTGCTTGTACGTGAGCTTCGTGTGGTCGAGGCCGAGCAGGTGAAGCATCGTGGCGTGCAGGTCGTGGAAATGCACCTTGTTCTCCACGGAGTAGTAGCCGTAGTCGTCGGTGGCTCCGTGACTGATTCCGGGCTTCACGCCGCCGCCGGCGAGGAACATGGTGAAGGCGTGCGGGTTGTGGTCGCGGCCGTTGTTGCCTTGAGCCACCGGGGTGCGGCCGAATTCGCCGCCCCAGAGCACGAGCGTGTCCTTCAGCAACCCGCGGCGTTTCAGGTCCGTCAGCAGCCCCGCGATCGGCTTGTCCACTTCCTTCGCGTTCCGGGTGTGGTCGCCCTTCAGGTTCTCGTGTTGATCCCACTTGTAGCTGTGGCTGCACTGGATGAAGCGGACGCCGGCCTCGGCGAAGCGGCGGGCCATGAGGCACTGCCGGCCGAAGTTCGCGGTGGTCGGGTCGTCCAGACCGTAGAGCTTCTGCGTCTCGGCGGTTTCCTTCGAGAGGTCCTGCAGGGCCGGAGCCGCGGTCTGCATGCGGTACGCCATCTCGAACGACTGGATGCGGCTCTCGAGCACGGGGTCCGACGTGCGATTGAGTTCCCCGAGCAGGTCGAGTTCGAGCCGCTGCTGATCGCGAGGCGTCGTTCCCTTCACGAACGGCACGCCGACTTTGTCCGACGAGGTGCCGGCGTTTCCGAGCGGCGTGGCCTGATAGATCGCGGGCAGGAACGCGGACGAATAGTTGTTCACGGCCCCGTGCGTGAGCGTGGGGCAAATGGTGATGTACCCGGGCAGGTCGCGGTTCTCGGTGCCGAGGCCATACGCGATCCACGAGCCCATGCTCGGCCGCACGAACGTGTCCGAGCCGGTGTGCAGTTCGAGCAGAGCCCCGCCGTGCCGCGAGTTCGAGCCGTGCATCGATTTGATGAAACAGATGTCGTCCACCTTCGTGGCGATCTGCGGGAACAGTTCCGAGACCCACGCTCCGCTTTGGCCGTGCTGCTTGAAACTGAACGGGGATTTGAGCAAGTTGCCGGTGCCGCCGGACACGACCCGCGGCTTCGGGAACGGCAGCGGTTTGCCGTGGTCTTCCGTCAGTTTCGGCTTGTGGTCGAAGGTGTCGACCTGGCTCGGCCCGCCGTGCATGAACAGGAAGATGACGCGCTTGGCCTTCGCGGGGAAGTGCGGAGCCTTGGGCGCGAGCGGATCCGTGGGCGTCTCGGCCGCGGAGAGCAGGTCCGCGAGGGCGAGCAGGCCGAATCCGCAAGCCGACGATTGAAGCAGTTCGCGACGAGTTTGCAGCATGGGGGATGCGACGTTCGGGTAGGCGGGATGTTGAAATCATACCCGAAGTTCGAGCCCCCCGACACGGGAAAATGTGCCGTGCCGCCATCGTCCGATCGGTCGCAATTCACTTGACGCCGTTCGGGCGATCCGCGAAGGTTGAACTGTCCCACCCACCGAATCCGCTCGTCGGTTCCCTCCATGAATCATGCCTTCCGCGGCCGGGCGCTCTCCCGGCGAACGTTCCTTCGCGGCGCGGGAGTCGCCATGGCTCTGCCGATGCTCGACTCCATGCGGCCCGCCCGTGCGGCGGATGGGAAAGCCGAGACGCCGCGCCGGCTCGTCGCCATCGAAACGAACATGGGCATCGTGCCGCAGTACTTCTTCCCGGAGAAGGACGGCGCGGACTACGAACTGACGCCATACCTCGAACGCCTCAAGGACCATCGCAAATCGCTGACCGTGTTCAGCGGCACGAGCCATCCCGGCGTCACGGGCGGGCATGCGGCGGAGAAGTGTTTCCTCACCGGCACGCCGCACCCCGAGCGCGGCGGGTTCCGCAACTGGGTCTCGCTCGATCAGTTCGCGGCCGAACAGATCGGCAACCGCACGCGGTATCCTTCGCTCGTTCTCGGCGTCGGGAATGAAGGCCAGACGCTGAGCTACACCCGCAGCGGAGCGCCGATCCCGATCGAGCGCAGCCCGCGAAAACTCTTCGAGCGGCTTTTCGTTCAGGGAAAACCGGCCGAAGTCGCGGCCAATGTCGAAGCGTTGCGGCAGGGGCGCAGCACGCTGGACTTCGTCGGCGATCAGGCGAAGCGGCTCGAACGCTCGCTCCCGGCCGCGGATCGACAACGGCTCGAGCAGTACTTCAGTTCCGTTCGCGATCTCGAACAGCGCCTCGCGAGTTCCGAGGCGTGGGAACAGAAGCCGAAGCCGCAGGTGAAGTCCAAGCCCCCCGAAGACGTGACGGATCACCGCGAGTTCGCCCGGCAAACGCAGGTCATGCTCGACGTGGTGCGGCTGGCGCTGGAAACGGATTCTTCGCGGCTCGTCTCGATCTTCATCGACACGACCGTGATCCACAACATCACGCACCACGGGAACCGCCCCGAGGCCCTCGCCGAGTTGAAGGCGAAGGAAGGCTCGCAGTTCGATGCGCTCGCGGGCTTCCTGAAAGGCCTCACGGACAGCCAGGAGCAGGGCCAACCGCTGCTGGACCGCACGATGGTGCTCTATGGAACGTGCATGGGCAGCGCGAACAGCCACTCGAACACGAACCTTCCGGTCCTGCTCGCCGGCGGCGGGTTCAAGCATGGCCGCCACCTCGTGTTCGACAAAGAGAACAACTACCCGCTCACGAACCTTTTCGTCTCGATCCTGCAACGCCTCGGCATCGAAGCCCGCGAGTTCTCCACGGGCAAAGGCACGATGCGAGGCCTCGAGACGAGTTGAATCGGCGTCCGTAGTCGTATGCGAAACCCAATCACGACGAGAGAAGAGTTCAACCAGCGAGCCCGCGACGTGAGTCACGGGAGCACCCGCCAGACCTTCATGGACATGACGAAAATCAACTGCACTCTCGCCATCGCGTCACTCGCGATCCTCACCTCGACCGTCTCGGCCGCGCCGCCGGTGGCGTTCTTCGAGGGGCATTGCCTCTCGTGCCACGACGGGACGAACAAACAGGGCGGGCTCGATCTCGCGACGCTGAAGTTCACCCCGACGGATCCCGACAACCTCGCCAAGTGGGTGCGCATTCACGACCGCGTGTCGAGCGGCGAGATGCCTCCGAAAAAGAAGGCCCGCCCGCCCGCCGCGGACCTCGCCGCCGCCGTGAAGGCGATACGGGACGACCTCGTCGCCGCCGAGAAAGCGCTCCTCGCCGCGGACGGCAAGACGCGGTTGCGCCGCCTCACCCGCGCCGAGTACGAGAACACCGTTCGCGATCTCTTCGACCTGCCGGGCATTCCGCTTCAGAACGATCTCCCCGCGGACGGCTCGATCAACGGCTTCGACAAGCACGCGGACGCGCTCGACCTCTCGCACGTGAATCTGGCGAAGTACCTGGAAGCCGCGGATCGCACGCTCGATGTCGCGATCGCGACTCGGCCTCGGGCTCCGAAGCCGATCAAGCAACGCGTCTCGCTCGCGAACCCGTCCGGCTTCGTCGCCCATGTGCTGATGAACGGCGACGGCGTGCTGCTCAAGGACAAGAAGATCGACCCGGACTTCCCGCCCGCCGGCGAGCACGGGCACATCGACCAAGGCGCCCACGAACGCCTCGGCTCCTTTCGGAACGGAGCCAGCGTCGGCCTGTTCCGCCACGAAGACGAATCCTTCCACCCGTACTTCAACGAGTTCGTCGCCATCTACCCGGGCCGCTACCGGCTCACCACGTCGCTGTGGGCGTTCGGGTGGGACAAGGGCCTGATCACGCCGGCCCGCGGAACCGAGGCCGCGAGGCTGAGCGTCGTGCAACTCGTCGGCGACGGACGCGGCGGCGGCCACCCCAGCGCCGTGATCGGCTACTACGACGCGCCCTCCATGAAGGAGCAAACGCACGTCGTGAACCTGTGGATGAACCCGCGCGAGACCATCGGCTACAACGCGGCCTCGCTCGCCCCCGCCGCCAACTACTACAAGAAGAAGCGGGCCATGGAGTTCACCGGGCCCGGCATCGCCTGCGACTTCCTCGATGTGGAAGGGCCGTTCCACGAGTCGTGGCCGCCGCTCGCCCACAAGCGCCTCTTCGGAGACCTACCGCTCGCCGAGTTCAAGCCGGGCGACAACGCGAAGATCCGATACCCGGTGCGACAGCCCGACCGTCAGCAACTCTTCATGGGGAAGAACAAGCCCGACCCCGTGGAGGGCTTCTGGACCGTGAAGTCCGAGAAGCCGCTGGACGACGCGGACCGGCTGCTCGCGGACTTCCTCCCGCGGGCGTTTCGTCGCCCCGTCGATCCCGCGGTTCGCAAACTGTACGTGAACCGCGTCGCGGATCGGCTCGCGGCCGGGGATTGTTTCGAACTCGCGATGCGGGCCGCCTACAAGGCCTCACTCTGCTCGCCGGACTTTCTCTATCACGTGGAGCCGTCCGGCGCGTTGGACGACTTCGCGATCGCGTCGCGGCTCTCGTACTTCCTGTGGAACTCGCTGCCGGACGATCGCCTCGCGAGCCTCGCGAAAGACGGCAGCCTGAAGAACCCCGACGTCCTGAAGGCGGAAACCGAACGCCTCCTCGCGGACGCCAAGTCCCAACGCTTCACCGAAGACTTTCTCGGCCAGTGGCTCAAGCTGCGGCTGATCGCCGCGAACGACGCGGATCGCAAACTGTACCCCGAGTTCAGCAAGTATCTCCAGGACTCGATGGCGCTCGAGACGCAGGCGTACTTCAAGGAGATGCTCGAGAAGAACCTCACCGCGGATCGACTCGTGAAGTCCGACTTCGCGATGATCAACGAGAAGCTCGCGACGCACTACGGGATTCCGAACGTGAGCGGGCCGCAGATTCGCAAGGTGCAGTTGCCGCCGGGTTCGAGCCGCGGACCATTTCTCACTCAGGCCGCGATTCTGAAGATCACGGCGAACGGCACCACGACTTCGCCCGTGCCCCGCGGGGCGTTCGTGATGGATCGCCTGCTGGGTCAACCGCCCGCTCCGCCGCCGCCGAACATTCCCGCCGTCGAGCCGGACGTTCGCGGCGCGACCACGATCCGGGAACAACTGGACAAGCATCGCAACAACGCGGCGTGCGCGGCCTGCCACGCGAAGATGGACCCGCCGGGCTTCGCGCTCGAATCGTTCGACGTGATCGGCGGGCAACGCACGCGATACCGTTCGCTCGGAACCGGCGACCCGGCCCCGCGCGGCAGCATCGATCCGTTCATCGGCATCGGCTTCAAACTCGGCCCCGCGGTGGACGCCGCCGGCGCCCTGCCGGACGGCCGAACGTTCGCCGGCATCGCCGAGTTCCAGACCCTCGTCGCCGCGGATCGCGACACGCTCCTGAGCAACCTCGCCCGGCAGTTCGCGGTGTACTCCACCGGCCGCGGCATCGCGTTCTCCGATCGCGACGGCATCGCCGCCGTGGTCGCCGCCACGAATAAGCAAGGCGGCGGCGTTCGCACCCTGATCCACGAGTTGGTCCGAAGCTCGCTCTTCCAAACCCGTTGAGGCCGCCGATGCTCGCGATTCTGCTCGCCCTCGCGACACTCCCCGCGCCGGACGACAAACCGGCGAAGGACGAACGCGTCACGTATCGCCTCCTCGGGTTGTTCTCGAAGGACCGCGAGAAGGACCTGAAACTCGCGTTCGAGGATCTGCCCGAGTTCACGCTCGTATCCGTGGACTTCGAGAACGCCGAGGTCACGCTCGCGTTCGCGCCGGGGAAACTGTTCCCGGGTCAGAAGCCGGACCGCGTGGCGGAGTTGGTGAACGACCGCGTCCGCGGCGCGTCCGGCCACACGTTCGTCATCAAGCCGCGGCGAACGGTCCCGCGGGAGAAACTCGAACGTGTCGAAATCGCCGCGGGCTTCCTCGATTGCAAGGCGTGTTGCCTCGCGGCCTACGAGGCGGTCGCGGCCCTGGACGGCGTCGAACAGGCGACCGCCAGCGCGAAGGAGGGCCGCGTCACGGCCCTGATCGATCCGAAGCGAACGGACCGCGAGAAGCTCGAGGCCGCGCTGAAGCAGAAGGGCGCGACGCTCGGCAAGAAGTGATCACGTCTTCAGCGTCTTCGCCAGTTCCGCGATGCGGCGCTGGCACTCGGCGCGGGCCGCGGCGTAACCGCTCGCGGTCGGCTTCCCGGCCTTGAGGTAATCGAGGACCACGCTCTCGGCCGCGACGAACGCCGGGCAGGCGTTCGCGAGTTTCTCCGCGAGATGAAGCGGGATCGACGCGATGCCGTTGCGGTCGCCATGGAGCAGATCGCCGGGATGGACCCAGACGCCGCCGACGCGGACGGGGCCGCCCAGTTCCACGATTTGCGTGTACCCGTGCGAGGCGATCGTCCCGCTCGTGAAGCACGGGAAGTTCAGCGCTTCGACCTGATCCAGGTCCCGCCCGGCGCCGCTGGTCACAAGCCCCACGCAGCCGAAGGCCTGATACGTGGAGCACATGATCTCGCCGAACGTGGCCGCGACCGGCGGGTCGTCCAGATCCTGAAACACGACGACCTTCGGGCCGGGGATCGCTTCGAGATGTTCGACCTGCTTGGCGAGCCCGGCGTAGATGTCCCCGTGACGGGGCGGAGCCGCGGCGCGAAAGGTGGCCGTGGTCGCGAACCCGACCATCGGCGGCAACTTCGGGTAGCAGGCCTGGATGCGAGCGTCCGTGTAGCCGGCGGTGCGAGGAATCGCGTCGAAAAGCTCGAGCACGTTCAGAATCGTGGGCGTGTCGAACTTGCTGAGGAGATCGAGAACGGAGAGTGGGATCATCCGGATAGTGAACGAAAACGCCCACCCGCGTCAACGGGTGGGCTTCGCGGGTTTTCTCAAGCCGGGGTTTCGGGAGCGACCGGAGCGGGAGCCGGAGCCACGCCCTTCTTCTCCTTCAGGCGGACCTTCACTTCGCCGGCCTTGAGCAGCTCGATGATGGCGGTGTGGCCGCCGTCGCCGAGGCGGCGGTAGTGCTGCTTCACGATGCGGGTGTAGCCGCCCGGGCGATCCTTGAACCGCGGCCCGAGTTCGTTGAAGAGCTTCTCCAGCACCGAGATGGTGATGGGGTTCTTCTTGCCGGGGCGGGTCACGGGGTCGTCGTTCTTGTCGTAGGTGCCGGTGCCGTGGATCGGGCCCAGCTTGGCCATCGCCTGGCGGCGATAGTGCAGGGACTCGATCTTGGCGTTCTCGCCGCCGGCCTCGAGGGCGAGGGCGGAACGCTTCGCCAGCGTGATCAACTTCTCCACGAACGGCCGCAGGGCCTTGGCCTTGGGCAGCGTGGTGACGATCCGCTCGTGCGTGATGAGAGCGCGGCTGAGGTTGCGGAACAGCGCGAGCCGGTGGGCCGGCGTACGGCTGAAGTGCTTGCCGGATTGACGATGGCGCATGGGAACACACTCGTGGCATAGAGTAAGGCCCGCCCCGTGCCAAGGAAGGCGGGCCGTGCGAAACCGCGGACGGTTCGCGAGGCTATCGGCGCGACGCCGGCAGCCGCATTCCGAGGCTCAGGCCACGCTCCGAGAGCTTGGCCTTCACCTCGCGAAGAGTCGTTTCGCCGAAGTTCCGCACCTCGAGGAGTTCGTCCTCGGCGCGGGACACGAGTTCCCGCACGGTGGTGATGCCTTCGGTTTCGAGGCAGTTCGTGGCCCGCACCGAGAGTTCGAGTTCGGCGAGGCTCATGTTCAGCTTGGCTTCGAGGCCGTGATCCACCGAGTCCTTCTGGGGCTGGGCGAACTCGACGCCGCCTTCGTCCAGCGGAAGTTCCGGGCCCGGATCGGTGAACTGCACGAACGGGTTCAGGTGCTTCCGCAGAATCTTCGCGGACTCGACGAGCGCCAGATGCGGCGTGAGCGTGCCGTTGGTCGTGATCTCGATCACGAGGCGATCGTAGTTCGTCTTCTGGCCGACGCGGGTCTCTTCGATGTCGTACTTGACGCGAACGACGGGCGAGAAGGACGAATCGACCGGGATCACGCCGATCTCGCGTTCCTTGCCCGCGTTGTCGTCAGCGGTGCGATAGCCGCGACCGTTCTCGACCGTGAGTTCCACGTTGAACGGCACGTCGCTCGTGAGGGTCGCGATGTGGTGTTCCGGGTTCACGATCGAGACCATCTCGTCCACGATCACGTCGGCTCCGCGCACGACGCCGGCCTCGTTCTTCGAGATGCGGATCGTGCGGGGCTGGTCCGAGTTGTTGCGGACGACGAGGCTCTTGATGTTCAGGATGATGTCCGTCACGTCTTCGACCACGCCGTTGATCGTGGAGACTTCGTGCTGGACGCCCTGAATCTTGACGCGGGTGACGGCCGAACCTTCGAGGCTCGAGAGCAGGATGCGGCGCAGGCTGTTGCCGATCGTCATGCCGAAGCCGCGCTCGAACGGCTCGACGAAGAACTTGCCGTACGTGTCGGTGTGAGTCGTGTGGTCGGAGTGAACTCGGTTGGGGAGTTCAAGACCGCGCCAGCGGATACGCATGGAACCATCCTCCTGAGCCGTCGGCTTGCCGGAACGCCCCGCGACCGGAGGAGCGCCCGAACCAGACGGCGAACCGAACACATGAGCCGGCGGTCGCGGCCGACGTTTCCTGCACGAAACCCGCGACTTATCGCGTCGCGATTTCGATGATCAACTGTTCCTTGATGTCGATCACCCGCTCGTCCACGTCCGAACGCGTCGGCAGGCGGGTCATGCGGCCTTCGGGCTGCTCCTGGTTGTTGAGCACCTCGAGGAAGTCCGGCACGCGAACGAGGTTCTTGGTGAGCCCTTCGCGCGCCATCTTCAGGCTGCGTTCCGAACCCTTCACCTTGATCAGGTCGTTCGGGCGAATCAGGGTGCTCGGCACGTCGCACTTGCGGCCGTTCACCAGGATGTGCCCGTGGGCGACCATCTGGCGGGCGGTGGCGCGGCTGCTGGCGAACCCGAGCCGATGCACCACGTTATCCAAACGCCGCTCGAGGATCGAGAGCAACTGCTCGCCGGTATTGCCAACGGCTCGCGTGGCGAGGTTGTAGTAGCGGCGGAACTGATTCTCGAGCACGCCGTAGAACCGCTTGAGCTTCTGCTTTTCGCGGAGGCGGAGGCCGTATTCCGACTGCTTGCCGCGGCGGGCGCCATGCATGCCGGGGGGCAGAGCTTCACGGTCGATGGGGCACTTCGGGCTGAAGCAGCGTTCGCCCTTGAGGAAGAGCTTCATCTGTTCGCGGCGGCACATCTTGCAGACGGGATCGGTGTTGCGGGCCATGGTTCCTGCGGGTCACGGAAACAGGGGTCGGGTCGGGGATCGCCGCGCGATCCTCACGGGGAGCGAAGTTCGGAAACGCGGTGCGGGCGAGGCCGGCGAACCCCAGGGTCGTGGCGGCGTCGTGTCCCGCGGCGTGGAAACTTCCGATTCGCGAAAGAACGGGCCGCGGCGCGAGAATCTCGCGCCGCGGCCCGATGGTCGAACGCTTACACCCGGCGCTTCTTCGGCGGGCGGCAGCCATTGTGCGGCAAGGGCGTCACGTCTTCGATCGCCTTGACGTTCAGGCCGGACGCCTGAAGCGCGGTCACGGCCGACTCGCGACCGGCGCCGGGTCCCTTCACCCGAACTTCGACCTCCTTGAGGCCGAACTTCGAAGCCTTGGACGCGGCCTCTTCCGCCGCACGCTGCGCGGCGAACGGCGTGCTCTTGCGGCTGCCTTTGAACCCGACCGCTCCGCCGGACGAATGACACAGCGTGTCGCCGTTCGTGTCCGTGATCGTGACGATCGTGTTGTTGAAGCTGCTCTGCACGTGAGCCACGCCGCGGCTCACGTTGCGACGCGCCTTCTTTTTCTTGCCTTTGGCCATGATTCTCTTTCAAATCCGGCGAGCCCGCAAGCGGGCCGCTCGGCACAACCGTGGAGTATGGTCACCGATCAGCGCAGATCCTTGACGCCCTTCTTGCCGGCCACCGTCTTGCGGACGCCCTTCCGAGAACGGGCATTCGTCTTGGTGCGCTGGCCGCGGCACGGCAGGTTCTTGCGGTGCCGTTCGCCGCGGTACGCCTTGATCTCTTTCAGGCGGGCGATGTTGCTCGCCTCCTGGCGGCGGAGCGGCCCTTCGACCAAGTAGTCGCGATCCAGCAGGGCCGCGATGCGGGCGATCTCATCGTCCGACAGTTCCTTGGCCCGGCGGAACGGGTCAATGTGCAGTTTCTCGCACACTTCGAGGGACGTGGTCGGCCCCAGCCCGCGGATGTACCGCAGAGAGATGTGGGTCGGCTTGTCCGGCGGAATATCGACGCCTTGAATACGAGGCATGGTTCGTGGGTTCCTTTAGCCCTGCCGCTGCTTGTGGCGGGGGTCTTCGCAGATGATTCGGACAACGCCCTTTCGGCGAATCAGCTTGCACTTTTCGCAGATTCTTCGGACGCTCGCTCGGACTTTCATGATCCACCTTCCGCACCGCCAATGGCAGCGCAGCACCTGAACCGGGAACCGTTTTATTTAGGGGGCCCGCTCGCCGTGGCAAGCGGATTGGAATGGAAATTCGCGGAATGGGACGTCGCGATTACCGGTTCCAGCTGGGAGCAGCCCCAGGCCCGGCCATCTGCTTCTTGATCGATTCGCCCCGATCGCTCTGTTTCACCATGCCCTGCACGCGGTCGAACTCGGACGGATTGAAGCCCGCGCCCTTGAGCAGATCCTTCGCCAGCTGAACCTCATCCGACTGCTCGGCGGCCCGCTTCTGATCCTCGCGGCGCTTTTGCAACGCGAGTTCCGCCTGCCGCACCTGCGTCGCGTCGCCCCCGAGCCCCGGCAAAGCCACGTCCGGGATCGGATCGACATTCCGCCCGAGCACGATCACGGCTCGCTTCTGGGACATCATCTTGCCCAGTTCCGTACACAGAACCGCGGCCAGTTCCGCTTCGGTCTTGCACTTCTTCACGAGCCCCTCGCTGATGAACAGTTCCGTGGGCCCGCGGTGGAACAGCACGGCCTCGGGCACGCCGACGACACGGATGATCGGCTCGAGACCGGTGAACGTGTTCTGCTCGACGATCCGTTTGGAGAGTTCGTCCACGCGGCGGGCCGTCTCCACGGATGCCTCGGACACCTTCGGCTCGCGAGGCGCCTTCTCCCCGAGCAGGTGTTTGAAGCAGCCGCCGCCGGCGGCCAAAACCAGGGCGCAGAATGCGACGCGAATCATGGCGAGGGACATATCGAGACCACGCCCGCGGCGAAAGCTCAATCGCCGCTCGCGGAGTGTCGAGCCCGTAACGTGAGTTGCGGGAGTTCGCGAAGCTCGGCGACAGGTCGACAGGCCCGCCCCGATATACTGCCAGCATCCCGAGACGGAGGATTCGCCATGACGGGTCGTTGGTCGTTGGTCGCCGTTCTGTTCGCTTTGGTCGCCGCGGCCGCGTGCGTCGCGCCGCCGGCGGAAGCGCTCGCCCAAAAGAAGGGCGTCGTTCCCCCGCCGCCCCCTCCCCCACCGCCTCCGCCGCCGAAGGAGCCGCCCGCGACCGATCCCGCGACGATGAAGATCGCCAAGGGCTTCAAGGTCGAGTTGCTTTATTCGGTGCCGCGGAACGGTCAGGGCTCGTGGGTCAGCATGTGCGTCGATCCGAAGGGTCGGCTCATCGTCTCGGATCAGTACGGCGCCTTGTACCGCGTCGTGCCCACCCCGGGCGGGCGCCCCACCACCGTCGAGAAGATCGACGCGAAGATCGGCATGGCGCAGGGGCTGCTCTGGGCCTTCGATTCGCTTTACGTGGTGGTGAACGGGGCCGGCAGCGGCCTGTACCGCGTCTCGTCGTCCAAGAACGACGACACTCTCGACAAAGTGGAGATGCTGCGGGCGTTCGAGGGGAACCCGACGGTCGGCGAGCACGGCCCGCACGCCGTGTTGCTTCATCCGGACGGCAAACGCCTCACCGTGGTTTGCGGCAACCAGACGAAACTGGTGAAGTACGATTCCTCCCGCGTGCCGCAGCACTGGGGTGAAGACCACCTTCTGCCGCGATTGCCGGACGGCAACGGCTTCATGGCCGGCACCATGGGGCCCGGCGGCGCCATCTACAACGTGAGCCCGGACGGCAAGAACTGGGAACTCTTCAGCGTCGGCTTCCGCAACCAATACGACGCCGCGTACAACTCCGCGGGCGATCTCTTCACCTACGACGCGGACATGGAGTGGGACTTCAACACGCCGTGGTATCGGCCCACCCGTGTTTGCCTCGTCACGAGCGGTAGCGAGTTCGGCTGGCGGAACGGGGCCGGCAAGTGGCCCGCGTACTACCCGGACAGCGTGCCCGCCGTGCTGAACATCGGCCCCGGTTCGCCCACCGGCGTCACGTTTGGATACGGCGCCAAGTTCCCGAAGAAGTATCAGGACGCGTTCTACATCTGCGACTGGAGCTACGGAAAGCTCTACGCCGTCCACCTGAGCCCGAACGGCGGCGCGTACAAGGCGGAGGCCGAAGAGTTCATCACCGGCACGCCGCTGCCGCTGACCGATCTCTGCGTGAACCCGCAGGACGGCGCCATGTACTTCCTCATCGGCGGCCGCAAGACCAAGAGCGGCCTCTACCGCGTGACGTACTCCGGAGGAGACGAACCTCCGGCGATCCGCCGCGGCGATGGACCCGCCGAGGAGCAACGCAAATCCCGCCTCGCGCTCGAGGAGTTCCACAAGCCCGTGGGCCAGAAAGCGGTCGATGCCGCAATGAAGGAACTGGCCGACTCCGACCGGTTCACGCAATACGCGGCGCGGGTCGCGCTCGAACATCAAGACGTGGCGTTGTGGAAAGACGCGGCCCTCGCCGCGAAGGATCCGCAGACGGCGATCCTCGCCGCGCTCGCGCTCGTTCGCGTCTCGGCGTCCGATCCATTCCACTTGGCCGCGGGCAGCCCCAAGCCCGAGGCCGCGTTGCGAGCCGCCATCCTGGCTTCGCTCGCCCGCTTTGACTTCGCCAAACTCGACGACCCGCTCAAGCTCGATCTCGCTCGCACATACCAGGTGCTGTTCAACCGCTTCGGCATGCCCACAGCCGAGGAGCGCCAGGCTTGGCTGGCCAAATACGGCCCGAGCGTTCCGGACGCGAACCGATTCGTGAACGCCGAGATGCTGCAGATCCTCGTGTACCTCCAGGATGAAACCGCGGCGATGAAAGGGATGAAGTTGCTCCGCGAAGCTCCGACTCAGGAGGAGCAGATGGAGTACGCCTGCTCGCTCCGCATGCAGAAGACCGGCTGGACCGCGGACCTCCGCAAGGAATACTTCACGTGGTTTCTCAAGGCCGCGAGCTACCGCGGCGGGTCGAGCTTCGCCGGGTTCCTGCGTCTGATCAAGGCGGACGCGGTGAAGACGCTGGCGCCTCAGGAAGCGAAGGCCCTCGCCGCGATCATCGACGCCAAACCCGGCTCGGTGGCGATCCCCGAAGAGGAACCTCGACCGTTCGTGAAGGCATACAAACTTGCGGACCTCGCGCCGGTGCTGGAGGCCGGGCTGAAGGGCGGTCGCGACTTCGAGCGCGGCCGCAAGCTCTTCGCCGCCGCCAAGTGCTTCGGTTGCCACCGCTTCGACGGCGAGGGCGGCTCCCACGGACCAGACCTCTCCGGCGTCGCCGGACGTTTCAGCCCCCGCGACCTCCTCGAATCCGTCGTGGATCCGAACAAGGAGATCAGCGACCAGTACGCCTCGGTGGAGATTCGCACGCTGGACGACCGGATCGTCGTCGGCCGCATCGTGAACCTGAACAACAACGAGGTGATGGTGAACACCAACATGCTCGATCCGGGTTCGACGACGCGCGTGGACCGCAACAATATCGCGAGCCAGAAGCCGTCCAAGGTGTCGATGATGCCGAGCGGCCTGATGGACACGTTCAAGGAAGACGAAGTCTTGGATCTGATGGCGTACATGCTCTCGCGGGGCGACCGCAAGAACGCCATGTTCAAGAAGTGACCCACTCGAGCCGGTCTCGTGAGCGACTGGAGTTGATTGGGTTCAAACTCCGGTGACTCACGTCACCGGCTCGACGGAACATCATCGAGCCGGTCGCGTGAGCGACCGGAGTTGATTGGGTTCAGATTTGTTTCAGACTCCGGTGACTCACGTCACCGGCTCGACGGAGCATCATCGAGCCGGTCGCGTGAGCGACCGGAGATTGATTGGCTGCGGCGAAGAGTCTCACAGGTCGCCACTTCACGCGCCGGGGATCGGCGGCGGTTGGTTCGCGAAGATGGACGCGAGTTCCGGCACGGTCTCGGCGGCGACCCAGCCGGCCATCCCCTGCTTCCACACGAGGGTGCTTCGCGTGATCTTCGTCGCCAGAGTGGCGAGATCGAACGGGCCCGCTTGGGCGCCGTTGATCGCGGCGAAGAACGCGACCGCGGTGGGGAGCGGGGGCGGCATCCCGCCGGGGCTCACGGTGTTGCCGGGGATCACCTGACCGGGAGCCGCCGCGGCGCCGGCGAAGGTACCCGCCATCTGGCCGCCCACGGCATATCCGGCGCCGATGCCCGCCCCGAGGCCCGCGAGGCCGCCGGGGTTCTGAGCCGCGTCCCGAATCGCCTCCGCGCTTTGGAACTTCGCGTACTGGTCCAGGTTCCCGAGCATGCCCATCTGGCTGCGCTTGTCCAGCGCCGCTTCCACTTCCGGCGGCAGCGAGATGTTCTCCACGAAGAACTGCGTGAGGCTCACGCCCATCTTCGCGAGTTCCGGCGCGATCTTCTCCAACGCCAGCTTGCTCACCCGCTCGTAGTTCCCCGCGAGATCCAGAATCGGAATCTTCGCCGTGCCGATCGTGTCGATGAACCGGCTCACGATCGCGTTGCGGAACTGCCCCGAGATCTCGTACGCCTCGAAGCTCGGATCCGTGGCCACCAATTCCTTCAGGAACGTGCCGGGATCCGTGACCTTGAACACGTACGTGCCGAAGGCGCGGATGCGGACCGGCCCGAACTCGGGGTCCCGCATCATCACCGGGTTTTGCGTGCCCCACTTCTGATCGGTCCACTGGCGGGTCGAGATGAAGTACACCTCGCACTTGAACGGCGACTCGAAGCCGTACTTCCACCCGAGGATGGTGGAGAGGATCGGCATGTTCTTGGTGTCCAGGGTGTACATCCCCGGGCCCTTCACGTCCGCCAGTTGCCCCTCGCGAACGAACACGGCGGCCTGCCCCTCGCGGACGATGAGCTTCGCACCGTTCTTGATTTCGTTCTTGTGCCGGGTGAACCGGTACGAGAGGGTCTCATTCGAGGACGGCTCGGTCCACTCGATGATGTCGATGAATTGGCCGGCAATCCAGTCGCGAACGCCCATGGCGAAACTCCCGATGTGAATGGGTTGCGGCTATTGTGGCAGGCCCGGATCGATTTGGGAACTGAAATAGCCGCACGGAAGGGATTCGCCGCCGCCCCGCAGCTATTTTCGGGAAAGCGAAACACACCGGTCTTGGCGACCTCGCCTTGAACCGCACGCGAGATTCGCCTAGGCTAACTTCACAAGTTAGCCTCAACTAGGCTCAGTGACATGCACCGCCGATACCTGCCGATTCTCGCTCTGATCCTCGCTGTCGTCGGGTGTTCCAGTTCCGGGCCGCCGGCATTCGAGGGGCCGCCGGTTCGCGTCGTCTGCACCACGACCATCGTCGCGGACATGGTGCGACGCGTCGGCGGGGATCGCGTGAATGTCGAGACGCTCATGGGCCCTGGAGTCGATCCTCACCGCTACCAGCCCGCGCCGAGCGACATCCGCAAGCTTGAGTCCGCCCACATCGTCTTCTACAGCGGGTTGCACCTTGAAGGAAAGATGACCGACACGTTCGAGAAGTCCGCGGATCGGATGCGGGCCTTCGCCGTGACTCGTGACCTGCCGACGACTTCGCTCCGCGAAGCCGAGCCCGGCTCCGAAGCGCACCACGATCCGCACGTCTGGTTCGACGTGGCTCTGTGGGCGAAGTGCATCCCCGTGGTGCGGGACGAACTGAGCCGGCTCGATCCGGCCGGCGCGGACACGTACCGCACCAACGCCGAGGCCTACGGTCGAGAACTCGCCGCCCTCGACACCGAGATTCGCGCCAAGCTCCAAACCGTGTCCGCCGCGAAGCGCGTCGTCGTGACCTCGCACGACGCCTTCGGATACTTCGGCCGCGCCTACGGCTACGACGTTCGCGGGCTCCAGGGCGTGAGTACGGCCGGCGAAACGAGCACGAAGGACGTCGAAGAGCTGGCCGCGTTTCTCGGGAAGAACCGCATCCCCGCGATGTTCACGGAAACGTCCACCTCCGAAGGCGGGCTCAAGGCCGTGCTCGACGTCTGCTCCCGCGACTTCAAACACACGGTGAAACTGATCGGCGGAGACGACGCGTTGTACTCCGACGCGCTCGGAGAACCCGGGACGCCGGGCGGCGCCTACCCCGGCATGATCCGCCACAACGCGAATGTGATCGTGGAGGCGCTCTCGAAGTGACCCCGGCGATCGAAGTCCACGACCTGACGGTCGCCTACGGCGACAAACCCGCCCTCTGGGACATCGACCTGACCGTGCCCGCCGGCGTGCTCATGGCCGTGGTCGGCCCGAACGGCGCAGGCAAAACGACGCTGATCAAATCGATGCTCGGGCTGATTCGGCCCGTCGCCGGCCGCGTGCTCGTGAATGGCCGGTCGTACTCGCCGCGATCGCAATCCGTGGCCTACGTTCCGCAGCGCGGGTCGGTCGATTGGGACTTTCCGACCACGGTGCGGGACGTGGTGACGATGGGGACGTACGGCCGCCTCGGGTGGTTCCGGCGGCCGGGGGTGAAGGAGCGATCGGACGCGATGGAGGCCCTGAACCGCGTCGGCCTCGCGGACTTCGCCTCGCGACAAATCAGCCAACTCTCGGGCGGCCAGCAACAACGCACGTTCCTCGCGCGGGCCCTCGTTCAGGATGCCCCCGTGTACCTGATGGATGAACCGTTCCAGGGTGTGGACGCGGTGACGGAACGCGCCATCGTCGAGTTGTTGCGGGATCTTCGGAACCGCGGCCGCACCGTGCTCGTGGTGCATCACGACTTGCAGACCGTGCCCGAATACTTCGATTGGGTCACGCTGTTGAACGTGCGGAAGGTGGCGAGCGGCCCCGTGAGCGAAGTCTTCACCCCGGCGAACCTTCGTGCCGCGTATGGCGAGCGCGCCGCCCTGCTCAGTGGTTGATGCCGAACTCCATGGAGGCGAGCAGGGCCCACGCCAGGCGGCCCACGGCGTCCGCCTTCTTCCCCGCGTTCTTCTTCAGGAGTTGGTTCACGGTCGCGATCTCGTCCGCGGTGGGCGGGCGAGTCAGGATCGCGAGATACAGTTCCGCCGCGACTTGGGCGTCGGGGAGTTTGGCGAGTCGGTCCGTGAGGTTGCCGTTCGCGGGCTTCAGCAGCGCGAGCACGGATTCATCGTGCAGCAGGAAGAGCGCGGCCTTGAGCGACGGTGCGATCTCGTCTTCCGGTTCCCGCGGCTGATTGGCGAACGCCTTGAGGAACTTCGGTCGCAAGGCCTCGGCGGACTTCGCGTCCGTGCCCGTGGCCGCGAGAACCGATTGAAGCAGTTGATCCGCGGTGAGCCGCTTCTCGAGCGCGACCGCGAACAGCTTCTCGTCCGGCGGCTCGATCCCGGCCGGCACGCGGCTCGAACGCTGGTACGTCTTCGAGAGCGCGATCTCCCGCAGCAGCCACTTCATGTCGAAGTTTTTCGCCGTGAACTCCTTCGCGAGCAGGTCCAGAAGTTCGGGGTGCGAGCCCGTGTTCTTCGAGTGATGCATGTCCAGCGGGTGAACGAGGCCGCGACCGAGCAGAGCGAACCAGAGCCGATTCGCGATGTTGCGGGCGAAGTCCGGGTTGTCCGCACGGGGCAGCTTCTCGCTCACCGCGGCGAGCGTGCTGAACTTCGGCACGCCGGGGAAGCCGGTCTTCCTGTCCGGCGGCTCGGCGAACTCCATTCCCTTCGCGAAGGTCGGCACGTCGAGCGCCATCATGCCGGGGAGCCCCGGGCCGGTCGCCATCATCACCTTGGTGAACACGGAGGCGAAGTTCGTCTTCGCCGCGAGCGGATTCTCGCCGACCTGCAGCTTCGCCGCGTTCACGAGGTACGTGCTTCGGAAGAACGTGTGCAGCCCTTGAAAGTGCTGCTGCTTGTAGTCTTCGACGAAGAGATGATCGTGGCACTCGCAGCACTGGAAGTTCTTGCCGAGGAAGAGGCGACCGACGTCCCGCGTGAGGCCCGAGTAATCGACCGGGTTCTGGCCGTAGTTCTCGAGCCGCTTCGCGAGCCAGAACGAGGCGCCGACATTCGCCGCGTCCTTCGGATCGGCTCGCAGCATCTCGCGGGCCATCACGCTCCAGGGCTTGTTCTTTTCAAACGACGCCTTGAGCCATTTCGACCACTCGGCATGCTCGCCGAGCCGCTCCATGAGCATGACGGAGAAGAGGTCCGCCATGCGGGTGGCGTAGTCCGGCGAGGCGAGGAGCGTATCGAGGAGCGTCTCGCGCTTCTTGGGATCGGGATCGGCGAGGAAGCGGCGGGCGGCCTCGACCGTGGGGATGCGACCGGCGAAGTCGAGCGTGACCCGGCGGAGGAATTCCGCGTCGTCCGCGAGCGGCGCGAGGGGCACGTTCTCGGCGCGGGCACGGGCTTCGATCTGGCGATCGATCCGCGCCGCCAGCGAGTCCTGGGCGAAGGACGCGGCGGGAACCAGCAGAGCGGCGAGCAGGGCGAGGCGAATCACGGCCGGTTCTCCGAAGAACCGCGATGGGCGGGTGGGAGGTGAAGTATAACCCGAGCCGCCGGTTCTCGAAACGAGAATCTTCTTGCGGCGGGCGACGCCACGCGGGTATTCTCAACTTCCCGCCGAAGCCCGACCCGCCGAGCGCCCGCCATGGAACAGAAGTTCGACGGCACACCCAAGGCCGAGATCCGCCTCCAGGGCCGCCGCGTCACTCGCGGCGACGTGATGAACGATTGGGGCCTCATGCTCCGCTGGGTGATCACCCGCGACGGCAAAGAGGTGACCACCGTTCCGGCCCGCGCCGAACCCAGCTACGAACACCCGGACAAGACCCCCGGCCTGTACGAGATCGTGCTCCAAAGCTGGAAGTACGTGAACTACGCGAAGGACGCCAAGGGCGAATTCACGAAGAGCAAGTTCGTCGCGATCTCGAACGTGGTGAAGTTCACGATTTGAAACCCGGTTTCGCTTTGGAAACCGGGTTTCAGTTGGACTCAAGCGAAGTGAAGTTCACGATTTGAAGCCCGGTTACCAAAGCGAAACCGGGTTTCAGTTGGACTCCGAAGAGCAAGTTCGTCGCGATCTCGAACGTGGTGAAGTTCACGATTTGAAGCCCGGTTACCAAAGCGAAACCGGGTTTCAGTTGGACTCAAGCGAAACCCGGTTTCCAAAGCGAAACCGGGTTTCCAGTTCCCGGAGCCTCTCATGCTGAACGTGGGCAACTTGAAGATGCCGATGTGCCACGGGCACGGCGTGTCGCGGCGCAGCTTCCTCTCCGCGGGCACGGCGGGCATGGCCGGCCTCGTTCTGCCGGACCTGATGAAGCTCGAAGCCGCTGGCGCGGTGAAGGCCGGAAGCGGCTCGAAGATCCGCAATTGCATCACCATCTTCCTCGTCGGCTCGCCGGGACAAAACGACACGTGGGACATGAAGCCGGACGCGCCCGAGAACGTCCGCGGGAAGTTCAAACCGATTCAGACGAACGTGAACGGCATCCGCATCTGCGAGCACTTCCCGCTGATGGCGAAGATGATGGACAAAGTGGCCCTCATCCGCAGCCTGCACCACCGCACCGGCGCGACCCACGAGAACGGCCAACGCTGGATGATGACCGGGCACGACTTCAACCCGGACTCGGTGAAGCCGCACGTGGGCAGCATCGTGTCGCGGGTCTTCGGCTCCCGCGGCGACCTACCCGCGAACGTCATTCTGCCGGGCAAGATCGGGAACACCGGCGCGGGGGACTTCCACGGCCAAACCGCGGGTTACCTCGGCAGCGCGCACGAGCCCTTCTTCCTGAACGCCGATCCGTCCCGCCCCGAGTTCAAAGTCGGGGACCTGGAAGTGCCCGCGGGCGAATCCGCGTCCCGCCTCGACAACCGCAAACGGCTCCTCGAACAGGTCGACGAACTGCAACGCCGCACGGAAACGCGTAGCACCACCAGCCACGACGCGAGCTACGAGCGCGCCTTCCGCCTGCTCACATCGAGCGAGGCGAAGCGCGCCTTCGCCATTGATCAGGAGCCGGACAATGTCCGCGATCGATACGGCCGCAACACTTTCGGCCAATCCTGCCTCATGGCTCGCCGGCTCATCGACAGCGGCGTGCGTTACGTCACGGTGAACCACTTCGACACCGTCTTCAACCTCTCCTGCTGGGACATGCACGCGGACGGCGGCGGCCTGAACAACACCTACCTCGACTACGAACGCCACCTCTGCCCGCAGTTCGACTGGGCGTTCACGGCGCTGATTCAGGATTTGGAACGAAGCGGATTGCTGGAAGAAACCGTCGTCGCGGTGCTGAGCGAGTTCGGCCGCACGCCGCAGGTGAACGGCCGCGGCGGCCGCGACCATTACCCCGCCGCATGGACGAACTTCCTCGCCGGCGGCAACATCCGCGGCGGCCAGGTCATCGGCGCCACGGACAAGATCGGTTCCCGACCCGTCGACACTCCGATCGAACCGCCGCAGGTGATCGCCAGCATCTTCAAGGGAATGGGCATCGACCTCGACACCACGATGATGCCCGGCCCCGGCGAACGCCCCATCCGGCTCGTCGAAGCCGAACCGATTCGTCAATTGTTCTGAAACGTTTGCATGGCCAGCAGTTCGTAGGGTGGGCCGGACCGCGAAGGTCGCGCACGCGACCGTCGCGGGAGGCCCACGCGGCATCTCCAGAGCGTTTTGCCCGTGTCGTGCAATGACCAACCGGCGAACGAACCGATTTTCCGCGTGGGCCTCCCGCGATCATTCGCTTCGCTCATGACCGCGGTCCGGCCCACCCTACGAAGCTCTGGATCACCCATCGCCCACGGTGGAACCTCGGATGTCTTGGTATCGCCGCCGATACGTGAAAGGTGGGACATACTTCTTCACGGTTGTCACTCATCTGCGGCGACCAATCCTGACAACCGATCTCGCTCGGCCGCTGCTCCGCGAGTCCTTCGCGCAACAACGATTACACCAAGTCCGGGTTCTTCTGGCGCTTAAGAGCAGCACCCGCCCTCTCACCATCGAAGAGATCACGATGGCCACGGCACTCGAGACTCGCCCCGGCCGCGGTGGCCCGGGAGGCGAGGTTGAGGAGTAGACACCCGAAGTTCCTCCTGAAGGACTCGAACATCCAACTGGATTCCCCGCGTGGGCCTCCCACATCGAGACCGCTGCGCGGCCTCGATGCGGTCCGGCCCACCCTACGAGGCTTGCTTTCCGCATCAGCTCGGTGATTCTGTGCCTCGGTGGTTGGCCCTGCTTTCGTCCGCTCAGCCGGTGAAGGTGTTCATCCTCGCCGGAACCGATTCGTCAGTTGTTCGCCTGAGTTCGCAGGGCATCGAGCGCGAATTGGGACCACGTCTCGAACGACTCGCGATCCGCGAGCAGCGTGTCGAGCGTGTCGAAGCCCGGATCGGCGAGCCCGTCTTCTCGCGGCGTCGCTCGGGGTTCCTTCAATTCGAACAAATGCACGATGCCAAGGTGGACGCTGCCGACGAGCGACGAGTCGTCGTTGATGAAGCCGATGAGCCGTTCGGCGTATGGCGTGTCGATCGCGATCTCTTCCGCGAGTTCGCGCTGGAGCCCGTTGCGGTACAGGTCGCCGGGGCCGGCCGCGTCGGCCTCGTCGATGTGCCCGCCGATGCCGATGGACCGCTTCGCGGCGAGCCGCTTCTCCCCGCCCCCCGCTCCGCGCCGATAGTGGAACACGCGGCCGCCGCACCACAGCACCACATACGGAATCAGTTGCTTGAAGCCGGGATCGGTCTCGACTTCGGACCGCGGGCGGAAGGAGAATTTGCTCGGATCGAGGATCGCGTCGTGAAACGCGGCGTCGGCGGGGCGAAACCCCTGAAACGACCCGGCGGCATGGAACCGCTCCGTGGGAATCACCAGGACGCGTTCGTCGAGCGGCATGTAGCGGAGATACGGCTCGCGGCGAACCGTGGCCACCGCGACCGTGCCCGCCGGTGGGGTCGCCGGGCCACCAGCCATCACCACGATGAATCACCCCGGACTCGCGTCGCGGGCTCGACGCCAATAAGCTAATCGCGTGAACACCGAGCCACTCTCCTACCCGGACGCGATCGCGTTCTGGTACGGGCGGATCAACTACGAAGTCCGGGCCGCGGACCCCGCCGACCTGAAGCTCGAACGGATGCTGGCCCTCCTCGCGCGGCTCGGGCAGCCGCATCGCTCCGTGCCCACCATCCACATCACGGGCACCAAGGGCAAGGGTTCCACCGCGGCGATGATCGCGGCCGCGCTTCGTGCCGAGGGTCGCCGCGTCGGGCTGTTCACGTCGCCGCATCTGCTGCATGTCGAAGAACGAATCCAGGTGGACGGGCGGCCCATCTCGCACGGCGAACTCGCCTCGCTCATGGCGGAGGTCGCCGCCGCGGTGAACGAACTCGAAGCCGATCGCACGATGCCGCGGATCACGTTCTTCGAGGTGGGCACGGCTCTCGGGTTCCTCCACTTCGCGAGAACGGCCTGCGATTTCGCCGTGGTCGAGGTCGGCCTCGGCGGGCGTTTCGATTCCACGAACGTGTGCGAGCCGCGCGTCGCGGTCATCACGAGCGTCGGCTTCGATCACATGGCGCAACTCGGGAACACGCTCGAGGCCATCGCGTTTCAGAAGGCCGGGATCGTGAAACCGAACGTGCCGGTGGTCGTGGGCCCCGTCGCGGCCGGGCCGATGAACGTGATCCGTTCCGTGGCGAAGGAACTTCGCGCGACGCTGATTGAAGCGGCCCCCGCGGACCTCGATCCGGCGTGGGACGTGGCGTTGCCCGGAGCGCATCAGCGGGAGAACGCCGCGTGTGCGGCCGCGGCCCTGCGAGTGATCGGCGTGCCGGACGCGTTCATCCGGGCGGGGCTGGAGAACGTGCGGCTTCCGGCGCGGATCGAAGTGGTGGGGCGCGAACCGCTCGCGATTCTGGACAGCGCCCATAACGTGCCCAGCGCGATCGCCCTCGTGAACACGCTCCGCGAGTCGTTCCCCGTCCGCGGTTCACGCTCGTTGCTTTTCGCCGTCTCTTCGGACAAGCAGTTTGACGAGATGCTTCGCATTCTGGCGGGCGCGTTCGATCGGTTCCACTTCACGAAGTATGGGAACAACCCGCGGAGCGTGGACCCGGCGAAACTGGCGGACGTTCTGTCCCGCGTCGCGCCGGGGAAACCGTTCGTGATTCATGGTTCCGTTCGCGAGGCGTGGTCCGCGATGACGCGAACCGCGGCCCCGGCCGACCTGCTCTGCATCGCCGGCTCCGTGTTCCTCGCCGGCGAATGGCGAGCCACGTTCAACGCTTCGGACTCCAATCGCTGACGCGACCGGCTCGTCGAGGTTGCGTCACGTCACGGGTTCGACTTGAGACCCTTGAACTGTTTCACGCAGCCGGTGATGGCCGTCTCGGTGGGGAGGCGTTCGATGCTGCTCGCGCCGAAGAATCCGGCGATGCCCGTGGTGTGTTTCAGGATGAACTCGACGTCCTCGGGTTCCGAGATGGGCCCGCCATGGCACAGGACGATGGCGTCCGGCTTCACCCGCTTCGCGGCGTCGTGCATCGCCTGAACCCGCTTCGCGGACTCTTCCAAAGTGACGGCCGTCTTCGCGCCGATGTTCCCCTTCGTGGTCAGGCCCATGTGCGGAATCAGCACGTCGGCTCCGGCGGCGGCCATGGCCGCGGCTTCGTCCGGGTTGAACACGTACGGGCACGTCAGCAGCCCGAGGCGGCTCGCTTCGGCGATCATGTCCACTTCCTTCCCATAGCCCATGCCGGTCTCTTCGAGCCCGACGCGGATCGTGCCGTCGAAGAGGCCGACGGTGGGGAAGTTCTGTACGCCGCTGAACCCGGCGGCCTTCACGTCCCGGAGGAAGAGTTTCATGATGCGGAAGGGATCGGTGCCGCACACGCCGGCGAGCACGGGCGTGCGTTCGACGACGGGCAGGACCTCGCGGGCCATCTCCATCACGATCTGGTTGGCGTCGCCGTACGGGAGCATGCCCGCGAGCGAGCCACGGCCGGCCATGCGGAAGCGGCCGGAGTTGTAGATGATGATGAGGTCGATGCCGCCGAGTTCGGCGCACTTCGCGGAGAGGCCGGTGCCGGCTCCGCCGCCGATGATGAGTGTCCCGGTCGCGATCTGGGCGCGGAGCCGAGCATGGCATTCGTCACGTGTGAACATGAGGACTTTGTAGAGCCGGCGCGGCGGAGGCGTCAGCCCCCGGCGCGGGCGTCGCACGTTCGGCCTCGACCTTCGCCAAGATTTCTTCCAGCAAGGCGGTCGCGGCGTCGACCTTCGGTTCCGAGAGCGACTCGGCTTCGGGCGGTCGCCGCCGGCGGAAGCGGTGCAGGAACACTTCGCCGAGCGCGATGAAGAGGAAGCCCCACGCGGCCATCATGAGCGGCACGCGGGTTTGCAGCGAACTCGCCATCGGGTCCGCGTCGTCCACCGCGGGAGCGTCCACTGTGGCTCGCATCGGCGACTTCGCCGCGAGGAAGAGCCCGGCCAACTCCGCGTAGCCCACGCCGATTACGGCCAGCGTGACCGCCGTGAGCGTGCCGTTCACCAGAATTCGCTTCAGGAGCGGGTCCATCGCCGTAGCATAGCACGCAATTCGCACCCCGGGAGCGGCGGCATGGCGGTTCTCCTCATCGGCACGTTGGACACGAAAGGCGCCGAGGTCGGTTACGTTCGGGACCGGCTGCTTGCGGCGGGTGTGGCGGTTCGCGTGCTCGATGCCGGGTCCCTCGGTTCGCCCGCGATTCCGACGGACGTTTCCCGTGAAGCCGTGTTCCGCGCCGCAGGCTCCACGTTGGAATCGGTTCGCGAGAAGAACGACCGGGGGCACGCGGTCTCGCTCGCGGCGGAGGGGGCGACGAAGATCGCGGTCCGGCTTCACGCGAGCGGCGAATTGTCCGGCATCCTGGCGCTTGGCGGTTCCGCCGGCACGACCATCGGAACCGCCGCGATGCGGGCCCTGCCGCTCGGCGTGCCGAAGCTCATGGTCAGCACGCTCGCCAGCGGCCAGGTTCAACCGTATGTCGGGACGCGGGACGTGATGATGCTCCACTCCGTAGTGGACATCGCGGGGGTGAACCGGATCAGCCGATTGATCCTGAACAATGCCGCCGCCGCGATGACGGGCATGGTTCGCGACCCCTCCCCCCAATCCCCTTCCCGAAGCGGGGCGGGAGAGAGGCCGATCATCGTGGCGACGATGTTCGGAGTCACGACTCCGTGCGTGGAGGCGGCCCGCGTGCGGCTCGAAGCGGCCGGTTACGAGGTACTCGTCTTTCATGCCACCGGCACGGGCGGCCGCACCATGGAAGGCCTCATCGCGGACGGGCTCGTCGCCGGCGTTCTGGACATCACCACCACCGAACTCGCGGACGAACTCGCGGGCGGCATCCTCTCCGCGGGCCCGGACCGGCTCACAGCCGCAGGCCGCGCCGGCATTCCGCAAGTGATCTCCGTCGGCGCCTTGGACATGGTCAACTTCGGCCCGCCGGACACGATCCCGAACCGCTACCGGGATCGCACGTTCCACCGGCACAACCCGAACGTGACGCTCATGCGCACGACGCCGGACGAAATGGCGAGGCTCGGGGAGGAACTCGCCCGCAAGGCCGCGGCGTCGACCGGCCCCGTCGCGGTGATGTTGCCATTGAAGGGCGTCTCGGCCATCGACGCCGACGGGAAGCCGTTCTGGCTCCCCGAGGCGGACCGGGCTCTCTTCGACTCACTCCGCGAGAACCTGCCGCCGGACCGTCTCCAGGAGTTCGATTCGCACATCAACGACGCCGCGTTCGCCGAGGCGTGCGCGGCCAAGCTTCTCGAGATGCTGGCGCGAGCCGCCGAGCGGAGGACGTGAGTCCTTCGTGTGGTCTTCCGCTGCGTTCTGGATTCCCACGGGAATTCGCGGTTTCGATTCCGATCTCTCCCCCGCAAAGCCGGGGGCGAGGTGAGGAGGGTGCCGGTTTCAGTGTAAGCGGGTTGTCACTGCTCGCGTCCTCAACGCTACCGCCTCGGCTCGTACCGCATCGCCACGACTCCGGAGGCGAACTCGCATGCTCGACGTCGTTCCCACGTAACCTTGGCGAGCTTAGGCTTCGCGCCACTTTAATCTGCCGAAATCGCTCTTGTCCAGAGTATTGCGTGATTTCATGATGAGCTCATGCAGGATGCATCGCTTCGGGAATCGATCCGCCGCAAGTACCTGGCTC